>Ga0209396_1001778_pt1 | contig 23317 bp, 20 predicted proteins | sample GOMGulsemesocosm_6_FD_184638 | JGI IMG/M metagenome (GOLD analysis project Ga0209396, IMG submission 184638) | Methane-oxidizing microbial communities from mesocosms in the Gulf of Mexico - GOM8C Gulf of Mexico (SPAdes) (version 2) | ecosystem: Environmental > Aquatic > Marine > Cold seeps... | reverse complement strand
CTCAGTTGAACAGCGTTGACTTTGAAGTCATTTGAATACTTCCAAGTTCGTCTTGGATTATTGTACTTGGGCATAGACACCTCATCTTTAGTTAGATTTTGGTGTCCGTTTTATCGAGGGTGGATCAAAGTCCTGCTTGAATGGCTTGTTATACATACTACCCACCTAACTGTGTAGTTAGAGAATTTTTAATATATTCATCATAATCACCAAATACATCCATACAAATATCGGGGGTACAGTAAGATAGAATTACTGTAACACTACCTTCAGCTTGAATTTTAATACTCTGAAAAACATATGATTTAAAACTTTGCTCTGCAATATCTAGTATCGTTGATTCTCTATGGAAATTTGAAACTAAATCAGTATCATTAAGGCGAAAATCTAACCAATATTTATTTTTTTCAGAGGTTATGCATGAATAAGTGATCTCAAATGTCTCACTTTTTAAATCCGTATGTAATTCACAATTACTCGGCAAAATAAGTTTATCTGGAAAAATATTAACGATAACCTCTGCATTAACTGAACTAGATATCACCACCAATATTAATGCTGCATAGATAAATTTCACGACACTATCCTTAGTATGTATAACGCCCAAATAACGGGCTAAGTAGCGCTTGCTAAAATGTGGAACGAAGTGGAACCGAGCAAGGGTTACGTGTCCCTGTTAATTTGCTTGTTAGCAGTATATTACACTGTACTTAACTAGCTTTTAATATATCTAATTTAACTTGCTGGGAGAAATAATTTGATAACTCTGTAGATAGCGTCCATAAGTCTCCAGTATCAACAAAACACATATCAGCTATTTCAACTTTCATCATTGTAACTTCATTTAAAGGTGTATCAAAAACAAGGTTTATTCGTATTAAGTTAATTGAAAAATCACCCCAACTTTTTCCTCTAGAAAAATAAAGCTGACTTTTCGTAGCATATTTAAATGTAAAGCCAAAATTAGCTAGCATACTTTCTAATACGTCGTTAGCTTCGATACTTGAGGTTACACTTTTTGTAAGCGTAAGAGGAACTAAATACTTAGGAAACCATTTAAGCAAAGGTTTCTTTTCTTCAAGAGGCCCTGCCTTTCTCTTCTTATAGAAATATCGAAATATTGATATTAAAATTCCTTCAGGTTCCAAACTAAACTCCTATGATACTGCTAACAGCTTATTAGAAAGAATATTTCCGCCTTTAACGCAAATTTTCTTTCCGCATTTTAATATTAACCTTTTTTATCATATTCGTTAAACCACTGCTAGTTAAGATTTTTTAAAAGATTATATTTACTTGGGTGTGTAATAAGTGGAAAAAGTCTTCATTTTGGCTAAAGAAAAGAAAACACTTGCAACTGTATTAAATCACAGTACCAAAACAAATAAAAATTTTATATTTATTTAATACCTTTGATAGTAAACCTACCGGCAACAAATTCACTTTCTCAGTTTAATAGTAAGTAATTTCTCTGTTTTTTATGGTTCTAAATAAGTGCCCCCACCTATTCATATATATGTCGGTCTATAGGGTTCGAGTTACAGTATTTTTATTAGTCGCTGATACATTTACCATCAAAGCCAAAAACGTATTTCAAACAACTTTGCAGAGTCATTTTTTAGCCCCATTCACAACTTCTCCTTACACCGAAGTCACAAAAATAAAAAAGACGAATCATTTCTGATTTACCTTTTAAGTTTCACAAACTCAATTGTTTTTTTTAATTTAATTAACAGATGACACCAGTGTCATGTTCTAATTAAGTTTGTCACTGGTTACTTATTTTTAGCTACTTTCATACTTAAAGTTTAATAAAGTTTGTGACTAAATATCAATTTTTGTACGAACATAAGATATAGAATCACCTCCACGAGATTGATAGCGAAGCTCTGGGTATTGGCTGTCTTTTACAACTACTCATTTTTTCGTTATTAACGTTCCATATTTCAAGTTTTCCAACCAATACTACAAGGCTTGATGTTACTCCAGAAAAGCCATAAGGGGCATTGCCCCATATTCACCATTAGGTTTAAAACTTTCAGGATCTAGCTCTTTCATTTAGGAATATAGATAAAAACTATAGTTGAACAAATGGGGTTGAGCGCATGAATGTACCGGATATACCTTATTAGACAATGCAGGAGCCTATAGTCCTGATGAATGTTCAGCGCTGTTACGTCGGTAACACTTGATAGAATTGAAGAATACCTTTGTTAGCTGCTCCGAGGGATTCCAAAGGGAGGGGGGAGACAGTCGTCATTGGATGTCGTCGCCACCGCGAAAAAACATTTTAGGTGTACCTAATTCCATTTATTATTTGTTGGTTAATATCTTTTCACGTATTCTGTCACAGCAAACCGGAGACAGAATACGTTTCTTCATTCCCGTTATAAATCTCTTGAAGAGTATTTATACGCCGATTTATCGTCAGGCCAGCCGCTTAACGGGAAAGGGTATTTATCTGAGTTTACCGTTAAAAAGTCATTAATTTGGTAAATGTAGTTATTTAAACTTTGACCAAACAGTTTTAAACCAGCATTGGGTTTACTCGTTATTAATAACGAGAAAAATTGAAATACTGCAATTAAGGTAACCATAAAACGGGCGAAACCGCCGATAAATCCGAAAAGTATCATAAAGAGTCCTCGCATCCAAACGCTGGTACTTTTCCAATTTTTTGTTTTTGTAGAATTAATATCTCGCATAATACACCTTTGATTTACTTCATTTGTTTGTAACTAGTTACTTATAAGCAAAAACAAAACCAACTAGTTAACCTTATGTTTTTTAATAAGTTAAATTATTTTGATTTTAATTATTTTATTAAAACAACTAATTTTCGGTCTATTTGGCTAATTAACGATTTTTATTAGGTCGTTGATTTTTTCGGTTCATACGTAAGGGAACCACCTAGTCTCACTCAATACTCCATGGCAACCGCAGAACTTTATACTCGTTAGAAATGACACAAGATCAACAAGCGTCAAGTCTGCTTGAACAAACGCAGGAATGAATCGAAGTGTTCACGTATTACTGTCATAGATGCCAGTCAAAGCGATGTAGTGCATGACGCTACAGGACATACATATTAGACAATACAGGAGCATATTATCCTGATGCGCGTTCAGCGCCTTTAGTTGGCCATTTCGGAACGAGCCTCGATAACACTAGAATGAATTAAGGAATACGTTTGTTAGTAGCTCCGAGAGATTCCAAAGGGAGAAATAGTGGTGGCAGTTTCCTCTTTCTTCTGGGGTCGCCGCCACCGCGACAAACCAGTTAAACTATGGTTCTATAGCTGCCCCAATCTTTACTATGAATTTAATCTTGCAGGCTGAACCAATCCCTTTACTCCCAACTTGTTCATTCTGTTCGCGTATTCTCAGATGGGGAAGTTTTTTCAGTATTTTTATACCACAGTGACATTATTTCGCTTACTCGCCCACTTTGTTCCAAATCAGCCAAAGCTTTTCTAATTTTATTAACAAGCTTAAGTTCAGTCTGCTTCCCTATCGCTATGTATAAACCTTGACTGGTAATTGGAATCTCTACTACCCGTTCAATCAAATCAGGGTCATAGCCTAAGCCCTTTATTCGCCATGGGTTATTTAGTTCACCACCAAGTATGTAATCTACTCGCTCTTTAAACAACAGATGAATAACCTGTTCACGTATTCCAACTAAATGAATATTGGCTTGGTAGCCTAAACCTTCAACGTAACTTTTATAAAACTTGTTTTTATGATCACCCTGCATCACAGCAATAAGAGCATTCTTTAAGCCTCTTTTTTTATTCTCTGCAGATTTACTTTTTAGTTCCCATAAAAAATACCTTTGTCTATTGGTATGAACGGGCACTTTATATAACCAATGAAATTTGTCTTCTCTGAAGGCGTTTCTATTTAGTCCTGTTAAGATGATATTGGGTCTATTTTCGCTATCATGTAAAGCTCTAGACCAGTTGATTTCTTGATAATGTATATTAACATCACTTTCTTTTAAGGCTTCATTTAAAATATCTATTGTAGAGCCTGTAATCATATTATTATTAATAACGACATATTGCTGAATTTGCTCTACATAGGCTAATACTTCATCGCTAGCTTTCCCGTGCAACGACATTAACGCTAACAAATAAAACAGAGAAAAAATATACTTCATAACAACCTTACTTGAACATCAAAACTTAGCAACGGCTCTATGTTGTCAAAATAACAGTAAAAAAACTGACTAATGCGTTGCTCTTTTTAGTAGTTGATCTGTACTCATCTACATAAATCTAATTATTTTTCTATTGTCGAACTCATAATCAAGCGAGTAAAAAGTTAATGAAAAATGTTCAGATAATTAAAATATAAACATAAAAAAGCGAGCCTAAGCTCGCTTTTTATTATTCTATATCAACTGGGTACGTGAAATTAAGTTGGCTAACGACCCATTGAAAATTGAGGGTGCATATTACAAATTCTCGTAATTAAGTTGGTTAATTCAACCAAAAATTTAAAAACAACACTACCCACTTTATTAATTAAGTTGGTTAATTATTTAATATGAATTAATTCCAATTATTTCTTTTATCTAGAAAGTGATATTAATCTGAAAGACTATTTAGGTAAAACTTTTCATTAGCTTTTCCTTCCACTATATTAACCGCTTCAATTAATTTCTCATAAGTGTATGGAAGTTCTCCACCAGGGAACATATCGCTCATTTTGTCCCAATCACTCTTATAATGTGCAGCCATTTCAACGCAATCAGGACATAGTTTTATTGGCCCGTTACGGGCAGTATCACAAGAGGCTTGGTGAGTTTTATAATTTGCATCTGAAAAATCCACATGCGCAAAAAACAAATCACTGCTTTTAACCCAGTCAGGAAATAATTGATTGAGTTGGATTATGTCAAACAAGTGGCGAGCATATTTATCTTGTTCTTTTCTCTGGGTCAAATTTGTATGAACACCAAACATTTTTTCAAGCATAGTTCTAACAGGTGCTAAGGCAACAACCTCAAAATTACCATCATCTAAACTTTCAACAGACTCACCTAACATGTGATGTATTTGAACAACCTCTGTAGGGTTATCATCAGACAATCCTCCCGTTTCAAGTAATACCCTCGGCAGTACTCCTGTTCCGTAATTATCTTCAGGAAGTGCTTTAGGGTAATATATCCCAATATCAAGTCCATTTTCTTCAAGACTAATATTTACCGAACCATCTAATTTTTCCAACTCATCTGTAATTTGTTGCAACAGGTTTTCCGCTACAAACTTTTTAGCTGAATCCTGAATTTCGTTTGCTGCTTGTTGTAATTTTTTTCGGCTAACATCCTTTTGCTTAACAACCGCATCGTGACCAAGAAGTTCTAATGAAAGTGATAAGTCAATATCTTCCGACATTCTATTTATTACTTTGAAACACTTTGATAGAGAGGTTCCACCTTTAAAAACAAAGGGAATTGATGATTTTTTAGAGTACTTGGGGGCTATAATTAAATATAAGATTTTTAGAGTAATAGTTACCCAATAATCCTTCTCTATTATATATGCTGGTAAATTGCTTTCATGTGCAACCTCTGCGGCAAGTAACGCCTCTCTTCTTTCATCTGCATCAAGCTTAAGAAACTCGCTCATGAATAACCTTTCCATCTAGTGATTCTGAAATCCATTTCATTGAACGAGGTAACGCTTTAATGAATTTAATTTGTGTCTTCGGCTCTAACATCGTCTTGAATTTGCATTTTAGATCCTGTTCATAATGTTTAAAGCCACTCTTGTCGAGATAAGAGAATGCGCTCCATAAAATTAACGCCTTGTTTCTCACCTTTTCTTCTTTTACATCGAAGTGAGAGATAAAGAATTTAAACGATTCTTTATATTCAAACTTTACATTTTTGACATCAATTTTAGCTCGTACACGCTCTGAAATAATAAAACTCTTTACCATAGGAAGTTGTGTATCTAAGCCAAGAGCGTTTACTGCTGCTAACCCAGCAGGCGCAATAGTTGCGTCTTTATTTTTAGCAATCCCTGCAACCAACTCTTTTGTGTCTATAGGTAAACGTCCAAAACGGCTTAATTTAGGACGGTAATAAACCCCATTAGTTATTCGAATTATCTCTTCTTTCTTGCTCATTCGACTAAGAACACTAGCGATAGCATCACTTTGGTCATCACAGAAGTTTTTTTTATCTAAAATTTGTTTCGTGGTAAATGTCTTTCCAAAATGTAGATGACTGATATAGGCTTTAACCGTAGCAGATATATCTTTTTTAGAATTTTTTTGTAACTTTGAATATCCCAAATAACCTCCTATACCAATAATTAAGATTTACAACAATATTAATACTACACTTGCATGACAGAAATTGCCAGTTAAACACAAGAAACAAAACCATCCAAGTGACATTTTTTGACAGTTATAAAAATCCAAAAAACTTGATTTCTTTAGAAATATCAACGAAACACTTAAGGTGCTAGTGAACCCACTCACCTCTACGTTCTTCTTTTATTTAACAAAACTCTGCATTTTCTTCATGAGCAAGTATCAAATTTATTCCGTGCTTACCATCATCTAATAGTTCTAAAATTTTATTAACTAGCATGACAATATCGGCTTCGGCTCCATCTTCATACCTAGGTGATAGCCTTGGAACTCTATGAAGCCTATGTAGAGGGTTATAACACACTGTATAAACGGTATCTCTGACAGCACACCATTGAGCATGAGAAAAAGTTGATGTCCAAGTATAATAGGCATCATAAACATCTTTGCTGTTTGACTGTTCAGACATTTTTCGTAAATCTAGCTTAGCCCAGTTACCAATTTCAATATCTTGAAACTCCATCCAAATATCTTCATTCGCTAAACCTTCTATGTGCTCTTTTTTAATATAGCCAGGTGGCGTATCAATAACTTCATCTAGCTTTAAAGCTGTCAGTTTTGCCTGCCCAGCGCCAAAACTACGATAAGCCTTCCATAAGGTTTCGTCATCCTTGTGAAGTAAGAACTTAAACGTAATATAAATTTCAGCAAGTGCTCTTAATGTAAACTTTGAATTAAGTAATTTTGCAGATGATGCAAGAGTTTCAAGCGCCAACGTTAATGAGTAGAAACAAAAGCCAAAAGAGGCTTCTCGTTTAGGTTGAATCTCAGTAGCTTCATCAGTTTCAACATAATATTCAGCTAAATCAGTCCAGCCTTCATTAACCCTTTTGACCGTTTCAATTAAGTCATATTCAACATGAGACGTTTCAGGTTTTGGAAAAAAACAATCCGTTTTTTTCTTACATTCCTTCCAAAAAGCATCCGTCCACACCTTCCTTTGATCCTGATATTCAGTACCAAACATAGGCATATCTTGTGTCATTTCTGTAGAACGAATAGTTGGTCTTACTGACTTTTGATCATCATAATATGGATAATCTGTATAGCGTCGATACGACTCTTTGGTTGGTAAATGAAGCTTCCCACCATATATTATCGCTAGCATATAAACCCAACGACAGTCTGTAGCTTCTTGAGATTGGTGGTCTAATGTCGTAGCCACAGCCTCAGCTAACCTCTCCCAATCTCCATCTTCTGGTTCACCTAGCTTTGATTTCCACATAGCTGTAGCGGGAAGGCAATCGAGTAAAGCTAGAGGCCGTAAGTAATAATCCACATTAGGAAAAGAAAAGAGTCTTTCTATAAAGTGGTTTTGTAATTCAAAACTTGCTTGAGACAGGCCAAATAATGATAGTTTAGGTAGCTCATCACTAAGCTTTTTCTCATAACAAAGGTTACCGATCTCACTGCAAACTGTTCTAAAGAGTTCCAAGCTTTTCTCTCTTCCCATTCCTACAATAAGAAGTGAAGCCCACAACATACATGGCAGCCGATCATTCATCCAAGACATAGGGGACATGTTTTTCATTTGATTCATTGGGGCAATAAGCTTTGAACCTTGCTTTTTATGAGCAGCAATACGCCCATGATTTGCTTTATTTGATTTTTTTCTCTTCGCTGATTGCTCTGCTCTTTTTTGTGACATGATTAAACATCCATTTATGAAAGAATTTAGAAGTACAATATGTGGCCTAAAACAACCATTCTCTAGCTTCATCTAAATTTACTAAATACAAAGGGTGAGCTTTAGGCTCTCCCTCGAAAGGTTTTTTACTAATAAGATAATTTTGAAGGGTGTACTCAACCATTGAAGCCCGAACATTCAATGAGAATGTTTCACCGCCTCCATGTTCCATCATTATGACTTTTCTCTGTGCTGTCGATAATTCAGGGTGCGGCCCAACAACAAGTTCAACAGTTGAGTGCCAAGCCTTGTCATTCTTATTATCGATATTTGATGCAGAAGAAACTTTTGCTTTGGTAATTCGACCAAGATGAAAATCTCTAAACTGCCCTCTTAACTCATCATAAGCTCGGCAATGCCAGCGAAGCCCACTATTTGCTAATGCAAATGGATGAATAGTTCTTTTAGTACCCGAAGGACTTGTCATTGAAAAGTATTCAATATCTAGTGATAACTTACCCGAAATTGCTTGAGACACTGCTCTAACTATCTCAGGTTCAGCGTTGAACCTTGAGTTAGGTCCTAACTCTAAAGCAGATGACGACCAAAAGTTCTCTCGGTAAATATTGGCATAATAACTAACGAATAATTCATATTCATTCCACTTTGAATCAGTATGATGTGCTTGGAATCTGTCTGTAGGCTCAAAACGTTTTTGAGCTTTGTTATATGCCAAGTTGTCAGGATATAGTTCTCGATAATTCACCATATCCTTAGTTATATTTCCAACTGTTACCCCAAAGAGTTTAGACAAGCGAGTTGCATTAACAGCCCCTTCCCAATAGATGAGTGTCTCAATGGCTTTAAAACGATTTTCTTTAGTTATAGATACTGTTACAGATGTCATTTTATTATTCTTATCTTTTCTGTTTTTGAAATTGAAAACTGATGTTTAATCAAATGTTCTTGAGTTATAGCAATTCGATGTTCCCTCAAATAAATCAGCATATCCATTATTAGCTTTGGTGTTGATGTGGAATTAATTCGTCTCATCAACTGTTCTGTTTGGTCTAAAAATGAATCTTGTTTATTTAATTTTTTTAGTTTTTCTTTAGGTAGTTTATGAATTTCATTCCACTTGCTAGGGTGAAGAATATCAATAGACCGAATCTCAGCTAAGTTAAGTGCCATATCATAGCCAGCAGCATCAAAATCATAGAAAACGCCTACCGGAATATCATCAGTTAATCTACCTATGAGATCTACCAACATATTCTGATTTTGACCATGTCCTCGATAAACGATTAAAGAAGACTGAAACTCTTTTGGTAATAAAGGGATTAGCTCATCCCAATGAGTCATTAAAGTCCCGTTTTCAATGACCAATAATGATTCAATTTTTTCTGCATCTATATTGTAAGCACTCAAACTAACGACAACACCCGGTGGTGTTGTAAAGTTAGAGTCATCTTTTACTGGTAACGGTAACCTTTGGCTTCTAGCCATTGGCAACAATTCTTCAAACACCCCCCTTTGGGACCATTTATCCTGAGATGTATGCTCTGAAGAGTCCATTCTATTCTTAGCATCTAAATCAATAGCAAGAATTGATGATCCATATAGATTATCTCCATAGGACTCAAGCAAATCCAGCTCATCAAAAGTAAAATTGATTTTCTTACCGTTTAGTTGCCCAACATTAACTTCATCACAGATCTCACGCCAAAGCTTTGAATCTTTAACAATACTCTTACGTTGACGTAATACATCTTGAAGCATTCGAACCTTTATTTTATCCATTGTTCACCCGACTAAAGCTGATATCTCTGACATAGTGATTACCATTGAAAGGCATAATGACTTTTTCATCTAAAGTAAGCTTTATCTTCCCTGTAAGCTCAGATTTCTGGGCCTCATAGTGTTCCATTAAACATAACATCCAATCTTCAGGTTCAGCGTCAACCTCCAGTAATTCATGAGCTTTTAGAGCTGTTAATTCAGTCATGTCACTTTCTTCATTTAATAAAGCATCAAAGAAAAAGTCTACATTTTCTTCTAGGGTATCAACATCACCTTCAATTGATTTTCCACGCTCGTCTGTAACTTCAACTTCTTCATCCTGATTATCATTTACATTTTCTCTACTAACATTCTGCATAACCGAAATTGCAATATTCGACAAAAGATCTTCGTCTATAGCGCTATCAATATCAGCACGACTAGTAATCTTTATTGAGTTGATGCGATTGAATGCTGGAGGTAAATCCATAACAGAACCAAGTTCAGGTATATAGCCAGGATTTTTTTGGTAATGAGTATAAAATGAATCTATAAGTAGATTCAGTCTTTGTATCTCTTTATCTTTAATTAATTTAGCTATCATTTCTAATAGACGATGAGCTGTAGTACTTAGCTCTTTTAGACATTTATCTACGTGACTTTTTAATGTCTTCATCAAAAGTCTCTCTAACATGAGATCCGACCCTGCCCAATCTCTAATGTCAGCAACGCTCAAACTGCTAAAAACTTCATTCAATTTTGCTATCTCATTTTTACAACGAGTAGTTTCACGTATTCTAATATCAATACTTGAAATGGTACTAAATTCATTTCCTACAACATGAGCAAAAGATTGAATAGTGTCAGTGAGTTCACTCATAATGTCTAAAGTGAATTCATGTATTTGATCTTGATATAATAATTTGTCATCTTGATTTTTGTTTTTAGCAAATTGATAGTTTTGGATCGCATTACGTAGTTCTTCTATCATGCCTGCGAAAGCTTGATGAGTTTCCCTTAACCGATACCGTTTAGTAACATGGTTTAGTAATCTTCTGACTGTACTATGGACCTGTACTCCCATTGTATCGTCTACAAAGTACGCTAAGTTGTTTTTCTGTAATGCCCTGATTGCATTGTCATTATCAGGTATGTCCGCAATTTGTCCTCGTGACATAAAACATGATTCATCTATAGTGGCAATGTTTCGATATAATGCTCCTGTAGCTGATTTTACCTCATCTTTACGGCTCATTAGAACATTTCCTTTTGCACTTCACCTTTAGTTTCAGAAAGGTCTACCCCTTCAAATTGACAAATGAAATCTAATTGATCATAAACGAGAGACCATTTTGCTGTTGCTATATATACAGCTCCTGACCCACCAACACTTATCAAAAATCCATTATCTGTTAAGTATTTTAAAACACCTCTTAATTTAGCCTTAGATTCAATTGATTTTTGATCTCGTCTGAGTCTATGTGATATTTCATCTAATTGGCTATTCAGTGAAGCCGAGTCTTCTATCGCTGCTAGTAGTTCAGACTCCATTAAACGATAACCTGCTTCAATAGGTCGTGAATCTGTGTCTGTTCTTCTTACTAATCTTAACCAAAGAATTAATCCTTCAAAGGATGCTTGAACCACTTCAAATTCACGTTTTACAGCAGCTCTATGTTTAGGATTAGAAAGGTCTTTATACGCACAGAAAAACCCAGTTTTATCTCTTGTCGTTATAATTTTTTTACTAATTTGGTGAAGAAACTTTTGGATTGAATTTAGGTTTTCTTCTTCTAGAAGATAACGATAAAGTTCTGGTTGGGTAACTTCACATAGAACATCACCGTTAAGTAGGGCTTCTATACAACTTTCAAAACGTTCACTCATGAGGTAACTCCTCAACTTGCTTATTTATTGTTGTTGTTGGTATTTCAACATCCTTAAGCAATGGATTTACTTTTTTACTTTTCCAATCTGTATATTTAATTACGCCTTCATCTTTAACTAAATGGTTCTTAGTTGTGAAATATTTTCTAAGTACTGAAGGTGGATTGGGCTGAGCACAAAAAAGCGCAATATTATGTTTATCCATAAACTTAAAAAGGAGTGTTGTATTTTGAGTAGATAACTTTCCTAATTCATCTAACGGCCAATGAATTTTTACATTCTCATCACGGCAAAGGTATCTAGTCATTCCACAAAAAACAACTATGACGGCTAGCATTGAAATCCCTGTACTACTTACATTTTTAAGATCATTATCATTTCGAATATTAACCAATCTACCGTTTTCTTCTAAGGATATATTTATTTCTACTAGCGAAGCTATGTCGCTCGTTATTTTGGAAGTCCTCAAGCTATCAATCACAGCAGCAAACGAATTAAAAAAATCATTAGTAGGCAGTTGACCTCGCTCAAGCTCTTGCCAAGATGTCCATGACGTATTGAAATTCTTTAAATCTTTCCAAACATCATATTCATTGATTTTTGAAACTAAACTAATATCGATATTACCAATCGCAGGAAATTCATGTTGTGTATTGATGTTACTTGCTAATGTTGAAGAAACGCTATTTACTTTTCGATTAAGACTATCAAGACTTTGGTAAAAACGAATCACTTGCTCACCGACACTCCTTATTGACTCGATGGTTATTGAGGTTATGTCCGGTATTGAAGTATCAATAAGTATCGCAATATCTTGAATTGATTCAAGAAAAAACTCTTCTTCATGAGGTTCATATTTACTTAGCTCTTTACGTGAATCATAAAGCTGCAACCACAATTCATTTATCTTAGTTTTATTGTTGGTTTCGCTTAAAAAAGAAACGACATTTCTAACAACTTTAATAATTGATCGTTTCAATCGCACCGCTTCAGTTACTGAGTCATTAACACTTTCAAATAAAAGAATAGGAGCCTCGGCTAAATCAACATCTGAAGCTTGTATATCAACGGGCGCAAGTTCTAAATGCACAAAAATATTACTTAAACACCCTTGAGCTGATTCTTCTGATTTCTTAAGGTTGGTAATTTGAACAGTTAGATTACTTATTTTTTCATCTAAACTTTTTTTATTTTTATCAAATTCTCTTTGATTAGTTTGTGCTCTTTGCTCTAACGAACTCACTTCACCAGTAATATCTTTATCTTTATTATTAAAATAATCTAACTTTGACCATTCTAATTTTTCCCAGCTATTATATTGAGTAACTAGCTCTCGATAGTTTTCCACTTTCTCCAATACCTCAAGGCACTTATCTTTTCGAGCTTTAGCTTCAGTTTCCACTTTGTTATCAATATTTAAATCGCTAAGTATGGATTCGAATAACTTATCTAAATCTCGACACTGCTTTTTCAATATGTCATCAATATTTGATATATTTTGCTCAATAATATCTATACTTTGAGTAGCCTTTTCATCTTTAAATGAAAACCTTTCTTTTTCAGCTAGAACTAATTGATGATATTTAATAGATATATCATCAATATTGCTTTGTATAATTTGATTTAATTGTTCAATCTCTGTGTTAATTATCTTTTCTTCTACTTCTGCCGATTTAAATCTCTCTAGTCCATTTGACTTAAACATTTCTTTTTGAGAATCAATAAAAGAGCGCAGGCGCTTTTTCTCTTCTTTTACATTTCCAATCTTTCGGTTGATGCTTTGTTGTTGCTCTTCATACCCTTTTATTTCACCATTAATTTCCTTTAAGGTACTTTTAACTCTATTTACTTCATCTTGGGCAAGACTTAGATCAAGCTTTAAACTGCCCAACTGTTCAGTAAGTACCTCATCAGATAAAGCAAAGTTTTGTAATGGTATACTGTCAAAATCAATAGATATACCGTACATGTTCCCAGAATGATCTTCAGCTATTAATTCGGGTGATAGTTTGGTGCTTAGCAACAGATCAGGACGAATTACCTTCCCAATTGTATCCCTCCAAGGTAAACAGTTTGAATTTAAAAACGCCTTGAGTGAACCTGAATCTGGGTATATCTGTCTAGTAATATCATTAATTTTTAACTGTATTGATTCTAATGTTTTATTATTTTTTGAGTAAGACTCAAGTGCATCATCCCTTTTTCTATATTTAATTTCGAGTTCACTTTGAACAGAGTCAAACTCAAGCTCTAGCAGCTCAATCACTCCTTCCATTTCGTCTGATTTTTTTTGCTGACTATTCAGAGACTGTATTTCTTCTTCAGTTTGGTTTTTAGCTGTTTGGACACTCACTTTTGCCGTAACAAGTTTGTCCTGTAATTCAATTTTTTGGCTATCTAAAGATTTTTTATACTGTTCTTGTTCATCAATTTTTTTATTTTCTAGTGAACTTACCTTTTCAATAGATAGCTTTTCGTTTGAACTTAGCTCTATTTCAACGAGCCTTATTTCTTCTCTTGCTTTTTGAGCCTTTGCCATTGCCTTTTCTTTGACTTTAAGCTTCTTTATTTCGTGTTCGTCTTTCTCTTTTTTAGCTGAACTCAACAGTTCGTCATAATGTTCAGAAGCTGCGGTATATTGGCTACGATAAGCTTCAAGTTGATCAAGTTCTGCTTCTTTTTGACTGATGCTTTTTTTATCCCACTCTTCTCGTTTAAGATAGAGGTTCTCGATATGTTCTTTGATAGTTTTCAATTCAATACTGTTAGCACTTAATGACTCATTTATCATATCTTTTGTGTTTTTAAACCGGTCATATTTTTCAGTTAAATCGTGTTCTAAAGATATTTTATTTTTAGATGCCGTATTAATTTCATCATTAAAGGTAATTAAAAGAGTGTTCAGTTGAGATTGATAAGAAAGAAGCCTTCCCCAGACTTCTTTCAAGTTATTATATTCATCAATAGACTTTGTAAACTTTGCATTATGTTTTTTTAATTCAATAAGTGATTTAAGGTCATTGATCAATGATCTATCTTTCTTACCTAATGGTATTGTCCCTATGTCGAGTTGCTCTAACAAGAAGCTATCTACAACCATAGTTTTGAACTGCTCTAATAATCGGTCATGCTTCATTAAAACAGAAGTTAGAGACTCTATATGTTGCATATAAGTATTTGTCGAACATAATGAAAAGTCGTAAGCATCTGATGACAACGATGCTCCTTTAGCACGACGAACTTTGAGTCTTTTGGGATCGTTTTGGATTATTGCACGATAATCAAGAGTTGTTTCTATTTGCTTACTAACTAAAGTTTCAGTTGATACATAGTCTTTAAGCCAGGTTTTTGCTTCTTTCAATTCTTTAAGTTTTACTGTTGCCTCTTCATTAAATAGGCTGATATCAGCCGCACCTTTAACAAACCGATAAGCAAAACTTTTGTCCGTTTTTCTATAAAGCACTACACAACATGCATACCCCTCACGGACATACTCAAAAATAACCATAGACTGAAAGCGAGGTAAGTAGAAATCTAGAAATGATTTTTTACTTCCTGCCTTTTGAATTAACTTGTCTGGCGATAAACCATAAAAAACTGGAATAAGATTCAATGATGTAGTTTTACCTGCACCATTATCACCTGTATTATTGGTGTGCCCTTCACAACCAATTCTTGTTAATTTCCCTTTAAAGTATGAATCTGAAAGATAAATAGCTATTAACCCGTTTTTCATAAGTTCCCTTAATTGCCAAATCGATATAAGCCAAAACAGTATACATCAAAACGATAGGCATAAAAGGTGTTGATTTATACAGTGCGTTTAACATTTGCTTCTAGTACTAAATCAACATAAATGCCTTAACAAAATTCTTCGGGTGTTGATGAAACCTTACATGACCAATTGCATTTAACCGCCTCCGGTTTTGTCTAAATGGTGGTGTAATGTAGCCCCAATTACCTGTTCGAGAAAAATATATAACGTAATCAATTTTGGCATTACCCCATTTATTTTCAACAATGATATTTTCATCATTAGACTCAACAGATTTAACTTGAATACGATAAAAGTCATCACCGTCAGAGATAACAAAGTCAGTTTTTAAACCGTGATCAATCATAGGTAGGAAAACATCCCAACCATCGTTGAGCAGCCAACTGGCGGCTAATGTTTCATATGATAAGCTTTTGTAGTGTTGCAGAGATTCGTTTGCTGGAGATGTGTTTTTTACAGGCATAGTTATATCCGATATAAAATTAATGCCGCAAGCCAGTTTGGACTTCTATATGCTGCGAACCCGGTATCTGTTATAGATCACCGCCAATTTAATATCACCATACAACCTAAGTGGTTTGTATCTAATAGAAAGGCTGCCAGCCTTGCAATTTCCCGTCACGGGTATCATGCATTAATACTATTATCAGACGTCAACCGCCTGTGATAAAGCTAAGAGTAAAGTAACAAAAGTTCTCTTCACATTCAATACCGAACAAGAAGTACGCATCTATAAAGTCTAAAAAAGTGATATGTAATAAACCATTAACCAGGAAAACCTATCAAACTTTATTTAACCTAGCTTTAGCGATAGCTGATTTCACTAATTCAGCTTCCTGTTGAGGTAGAACAGTTACGCTACTACACTGATTACACACACCAACAAGTACGTTTTCTACTATGCAACTACCGTCAGACAGTGGGACATCTCGTAACATGAACGTTGCATCCACAAACGCTTTGCACTTTTCGCATCCTGCTTTTTGAACATCACCTATTTTAAATAGTTTCATCATTTATCCTTCATTATTAAGTTTATTTAAATTTCTTGCTCTCACCGTTCCTCATGAAAAGTCTCCACGCTGAATCTGATTTAGAAGGTCAATAACAGCTTTAGGGTCGCTATCTAACTTATCAACCGGTGATTCACCTAATAACTGATGCTTAGGTGTTAATAGCCATTTTAAGGCCACATCATGGCGCTTAAATAACGCCAACAAAGTAAATTTAAGCTCATTGTGTTCATCTAATAACTCATTCAATAAATGCTCAGCTTTCATAAATATTTCCTCGGTGCATTTAGATTTTACAATTCTGATTATTTGTTAGCTTTTCTTCTATAAGGCTTTGCTATAGGCAATTGGTCATAGAGCCATTCTTGATCATGACGATAAAGCCATATAAAAGCTGCTTGATTACTTGCTCTGATTTTTTTACGGCAGTATGTAGGGTTGGTATGGCAGTACATCGCAAGCGCTTCTCTATGCTTGTTCTGAATTTGAATAAAAGAAATTTTCTTTCGAAGTGGTTTTAAGTATTGGTGCTTGCGCAGTATCTGCTCTACAGCACCAATAGAGATTTCGAATATTTCGGCGATAGTTTTGCAATTCATTCCAACAAATAATTTGCGCCATATTGCTCGCTCTATAGCAGGAAATATCCTTTGTGGCCGAGTATCAACATAAATACCTTCTTGTTGAGCTAGAATTTTTAACGTTGCCACACTAATGCAAACTTTTTCGCTAACACTTCTCAAGCTGTCGCCAGCAATTAAGCACGATCTAGCTTGTTCAGTTAGCTTGATGTTTTGCTTTGGGCCATGAATATGGATAATTTCACTTACAACAGATGCGGACTCATTAATCCGATGGTACAAAGCCAGAAACTGTTCCCATGTAGAAAATAAAGCATCGATAAGAATTAAGTGTTTTAATGGATGATGGTGTGCTTGAGTGTTGTAAAACAAGCATTCTGGGTATTGATGATTGATTGCTTCAATAATATGCTGATATCCAGGGAAAGCGCCCATCTTTTCAACTTTGAAACGAATGAATGATTTTAACGATTTAAGCCTCAATTGAGAGTTTTCCGTCAGAAACCCCATTTCTTTTAAACGGTATTGATAAACACATATTATTTTGGCCATGGTCAGGCATTCATGACAATCAAATTCATCTAGTGCTAGTTGAGTATATCTATCAATTGATAAGCATGACTCCATACCCCTTTTATTTTCAGGTAGAAATGCACGAGACTTAACTTTAGTTGAAGGTAGTAATAGTTGGTGATGAATAGGACAAGAAACTACCCCAACAATTTGGTGATCTACATGCCATATGGGAAAACCATATTTATTTATGTCTGCCTCAATGCATAAAGCACAAGACCATAACTCCTTGCCAGAAGTAAGTCGATTAGCCACCAAGCCAAGTTGAGATTGAAGTGCAGCAGTATCTCCTTGGGTTATCGATTCAAAAAGATGTTGATAGTGCTCAGGTGTTAGAAATGGCTGGTAATAATGGCAGTCAGTCATATGGTCAACAATCCAACTGTCTTTTACGCCGCTTAATACAGATAAGGAGATCAAGAACCCCGGAAACTCAACTGCGGCTCGACCTTCATTCACATCAAACGCGGCTAAACTATGACGTCTGAAACTTTTATGACCAGACCAAATATGATAGCGAGACAACCAACTATAAACTGTTTCGCCATCAACGGGGGCAGGAAAAAAACTTAGATGAGGGATTGCCATAACATAGACCCTTTTGCATATTTAAGAACAAGGAATATTTTCTATTTCACCAAATAACATTCTGATAATAAGTAAATGAACAATAGGTGCAAAAAATTTATCCGTATGGAATGCAATCTGATATAAATGTAAAGAGCTGGTTCTTTTATTCCCATTTTTAGTATCACAATTATTGAAAATACAGTGATAAAGGCGTGGGTCAAAAAAATTATCCAGCTCAAGCTGTAACGAATTCATTTTCTTTGCTTCAGCTTGAGAGAATGCTTTGACCGGCTTTTTAATACCCAAAGCTATTTGGTAAGCCTTCTGCAACTGTTCAAGCTTGAAAGGCGCAGTATTGGATGATAAAAGCTTACGAGCGCTTTTTTGTAGCCATAGCATGTCATCATCCACATATTGATTTACAGGGCTTAATTGCTGGTCACAAAAATGACATTTTTCACCTGGTGGCAGCCCCAAAAGGTCAATACTTTTCCAGCTTTTATCGCAGTAATTACAACCTGAATAAAGCTTTTCTTTATGGAGACTACATTCATGTTGAAGCGGTAATTGGTGATCCAAATGGTAAAAAGGGGCACCATATTTTTCAATATCTAGCTCCATACAACACAAGCAGTGCCGCCACTCATGAGTAGCATTAAATCTATTATAAAAATGTGGAAGCAGTACGGTGTCGCTTTTAAAATCTAATAACTGCTCAGGCATAAAAGGCGCATACCAATTCAACAATGTATGCGCTTTTAAGAATCCCTCATAATCCTTGTCACAAGCGAACACATTGAATAAGTCGCGATATACTGGCCTATCAACAGCTGTAGGGTACTGACGTGTAACATCTTCACTTAGAGGGCTTATAGCGTCCTTAAAAGTACGATAGCCCGACAACATATGATGCCGACTTAGCATACTTAAAATATGCTCTCCTGGGTTGAGCCTCGCATTCAAGTGTATGTTTAATTCTAGGGCACTCATTTCTGATCACCATACAAACCATCAATCATTCCATCTCTGTCTAAGCCACTTAAATTACGCAAGTCACCTTTAGGGATGAATGTTTGCTTGGCTGCTGGTACATCAATGTAAACACCATCTTCACCGATAACAGGAGCTTTTGATGACTTACTTGAAATGCATTTTTCAATGACCATATCAACTACTTTTGAACCAGCTGCTTTTGGAGCAACATCTTTAATTAAATCTTCATATCCTCCGTACTCTCCTTTTCTTAAAGAATCTAGGGCTGGATGTAATAGCTTGAACTGATCAAAATAGACATCCCTTATCAAGTCTGGTGTTATAGCTTCCAAACCTGAATTTACAGCTTCTTCATAAGATAACTTGATTAACCGAACCAATAATTTCTGAATACCTTGGCTGTAATAAAACAATTCATCTTTAATCTTACTATCAAATTCAAAATGATTTTTAAGCAGTTGAGGTTTATAAAATGCATCTACAAACACATGCCTGAATGGATTTTCATAAACCTCTCCAGAAACAGGATCAGTAAACTCCTGCTGAATACCCTCACATTCAAATACACGGCCAGACGATAAACGGCGAGAAGTTGACATGGTTGTACGATATAACGGCATCACTGCATATGTGCCAGCGACAATCATTGGAATGCCAATGCTATTAAAAAAATCGTCAATGAAACTTAGGGTAGCCTTCTCGACTTTATTATCTTCTCCTACGCAACGCTGTATTTCATCGATAAAAACAATACCAACCCCGTGATTAAAGGCTACTTTTTTAGCTTCTATGATCAGAACGGCAATATTACTTTTATCATTTTTCCAGATTTCGTAATAACGACTACCAATAGCTTCATCAATTGCATTAAAAAAGTTTAAAACAAAGCCCTTTTTAGTTTTGGTACTCGGCGCTTCAAATTTCAAATATACAATTTGCTGAACATTTAAATATTCCCCTTTATAACCATTGTGGTTAATAACTTGATCCAACAAAGAGAAACACTTTTCTATCCCAACTGTTTTCCCACCACCACTTAAACCGATGAATGCGATACAAGAAGATAGATTAATTTTATCTGGTAACTGATAACCCTCATCGGTAGCAATGCAATGCTGAATTTTATCCGTATCAACTTTGACTGGGTTTCTATGCAGATAGCCTACCATGATGCTTTTAACTATCGACTTATATAACGTATACATTTCAGGTGCGGGAATGAAAGTGGTATCAAGTAGCTCAATCATTAACTCTCGATCAAAGTCATCTAAATTTTTAACGTCATCATTGATTGAAAGCTCAATTTTTATTTTTTTTACAAAGGGTTTAATATCCATTGCAGGACGTAACACCTCAATATAAGGGTTATTGTTAAAGGCAGAGATGTTATGTTCTTTGTATGCTGCTTTTTTAGGTTTGTTCATGGGTAATTTCCGTTAGGTTTAACTGAATACTGTTAATGCTCATGTGATTATTCCTCATACATTTTCATGTAATTTTTATTGTTGACTTGATGCTTAGTTGCGATTTGAATTGAAGTTTCAGGTATTCGAGTTTCACTACCCATGAGTTGGGTAAACAAATTGGACGTTTTATTATCAAGGAGTTTCTTTTGAATAAAGGCAATAGTATTCGTTAGAGGCGCAGGTGCATTCCTACTTGGTACTTGAGTTCCCTTTAACGCGGCAAGTGCTTCTTTTGTACTTTCTTCGGTAAACTGCTTTTGAGCGAACCTAGCCTGACGTTCTTTTCTTTTTTGAATTGCCTTTTCAAGTGAATATATCTCCATTCGGTGTAGTGCATCAAACCAACTGACATTTGAAAATTCATCAGATTGTTCGTCACTTAGTGTTGCAGTATAAATATTCCCCTCATGCTGATACCAGATGGTTTGAGTAGAGCCATCAAAGTAACGTATGTTCAGTTTTTTAACGGGTCGATCCTTATGATCCGTTAACCAGCCTTTTCTAGCAGCATAATTGCATTCATAATAAACATTTTGATATTTAATGCCTTGTGCTGTTGTCGATGCTGTAGCCGACGGCAGAAGTTTAAATAACACTTCTTCCTTAGAGCGGATCATCCCTCTACCATTATTCATATATTGCTTCATGCCAAAGTTCCAAACTTCTTTTGAAGTCGCTTTTACACCAACTTTAGACATTGCTTTATCGTGCAGACGTTGATTGAATTTTTCGTTGTTCCTGATTAGCGTATTTATAATCAGTAATTGAACAAATTTATCGTAGGTATACACCGCTAAATTGGATGCATGTTTAGCACCCTTTTCAGGAATACGTTCTACATAACCAGGCATGAATTGAATAATATCGTTTTTGTCTTGTTGAAAGCCGCCTTCGACAGTACCCTTGCGACTTCCTGCATATATTTGCATGTAATTGATGCAGCTAATGCCTAACTTCTCATCAAGTACTTGGCTCATATTTTTTTTAGGGTATTCAACACCGTTATCGATTGTGAGCTCTTGGCATATATGATGACATGGCCAATCTTCTGGCTTTATATTGATACCGTAACGCTGGCAAAACTCAACTTTATCAGTGAATGCGTTATAAAGTGCTTGCTGTACACCAGCCCAGTTTGGTCCACCAATGCCAACGTGAATACCAGCGACCATACCTGAATACGTGCAACAGACTCGATAAGTTGTGGGTCTTCCAGAAGATAAGCGCATGTCTGTGAAGTATGGAAAAAGCAGATAAACATCTTCCACTGTTGCATCTATTTCAAAGCGAAACCCAGGCCCCTTAATCCCATCACGAGCACGATACAATCTACTTTCGTACTCTTTTAAATACTGCTTTTCTCCTTTACAAAGCCAATGTAATTTACGTTCACGTTCAAGCTGCTTTACATAGGCGTAGTATTGGTCATAACTAATGCTTTGAGATTCAGGCAATGGAACTTTTTGAACGCTTTTTATTCCCTTATCATCCTCAAAAATCTCTTCTTCACTTTGATAGATATAGTCGTAAATTTCATATTGTTTTGAGTATGGAAAATTATCGAATTTTTTCTTACCAAGTTTTTTTATATGCTTTTCAATTCGAGCATTGTCTTCCAAAGTTCTCCCTCAGTAATTAGTAGTTTCTGATTTATTACCGCGTTTAATTATTTCGTCTGATATTTTTACTGGTAATTTAAAGTTACAGCCACAATAGCGATAGTTCGGGTACATGGCATTAAAACAGCCTCCACGTGAGAAGTACTGACTTAAAAACCTTGAAATTTGCGCAGCGCTAACGCCGGTTTTCAAACTAATTTCTTTTATATGCTCTTGGCTACGCGTGGTATATAGATAGTCATACCGTTTATCTTTATCTTCAACGATGGGTTTAATAAGCTCATAGCTATTATGTGCTGTTTGCTTTCGCTCTCTTGAAATGCGTTGTTGATCCAAATGCGATCGAGCCTGAGGTACATACAAACCATTTTTATATTCAGCACTACGCACTGTATATTTATACTTTTCAATCATCTCTATAAAGTCACCAATCTTCATCATTTCTGGTTTTGACTGGTTCCTATTATATTTAGGCTTAACGCCTGACTTTGAGCGACTTTTGCGCTCAACACGGCTGCGATTAAAATCTATAAACGCTATTTTTTTGTGGGACACATCAACAATAAGGATATTTAATGAACCAGTTTCAGTGACTATTTGGCTGTGCTTGTTAAACATTATTACGCCACCTCTTTCAAGATAAGAGGTTCAAACACATGGATTGACTTTTCCAAATCTGCTGGAATTTGATGAGACCAAATGCCCCATTGAAAAAGCGCCATAGCATCACTAAAAGTAATGCCTATTTTTTTACAGACACGCTCTATTGTTTCAACAATACAATCATCAGGTCTGCCATATACCATATTGATAAAAGCATAAAGGAACTTTTCTTGATGCTGTATAAACTCGCCAATGTACTCTGTAGACTTTCTGGCCCAGACAAGGTTATTTGCATATGCTTTTGAAATATTCACATCTGTTTCAATGTGAAAGGGTATACCTTTTTCCTTGTAATAACGGCTCTCTAACTCTAGTTTTTGAAGGGTGCGAGTAACTGATATAGGATGGTTACTTTCGGTAAGAAACGATGCAATAGGCTTATAAG
>Ga0209396_1001777_pt1 | contig 23321 bp, 23 predicted proteins | sample GOMGulsemesocosm_6_FD_184638 | JGI IMG/M metagenome (GOLD analysis project Ga0209396, IMG submission 184638) | Methane-oxidizing microbial communities from mesocosms in the Gulf of Mexico - GOM8C Gulf of Mexico (SPAdes) (version 2) | ecosystem: Environmental > Aquatic > Marine > Cold seeps... | reverse complement strand
CCTTCACTTTAAAACCAAAGGCTAAAGGCTGGCTTCCATTTTAATCAGGTCATGTTTAGCGTGCTCTTCCTGCAGGGAAGCTACCGCACGGACTTCACGCCGATCAACCAGATCCTTCAGGCTGATACTACTAAGAAAATTATGAATCTGCTGACTCAAGTCATCCCAAAGATTGTGGGTAAGACACGCATGTCCGTGCTGGCAGTTATTGTCACCATTACACAGCGTAGCATCCACCGACTCATTCACGGCATCAACGATTTCTGCCACACAGATTTCTTCCAGCTCGCGGGCTAACTGATAGCCGCCGCCAGGGCCTCGTACGCTACTGACCAACTCGCCACGGCGCAATTTAGAAAACAACTGCTCCAAATAAGAAAGCGAAATATCCTGTCGCGTAGAGATATCAGACAAGCTGACTGGTCCGTTCTCACTATAAAGTGCAACGTCCAGCATTGCCGTTACCGCATAACGACCTTTTGTAGTTAAACGCATAATACCTGCTCACCAGTACTACTTCGATGCGGCATTATCGTAAACCCCACCAAATTAGTCAAGTATACCAAAGAGGTATATATCTAATCAGTACTGTTCCTTTTCTCTGTTCCCTGAAATATCGTCACATCCAGTGAAATGATTGTCACAGTTTATTGAAATGGACGGGCGAGATGATAAATATAATGAGCCAAACAATGAAGCACCGAATTCAGGTCACACCGCCACGCGTGGTAAAGGAAAGACGCTGCCAGAAGTGGTAATGAAAAACTGGTTGGAAAAGACATCGGAGGAACGCCATTGCAACATGACCTCGATGCAGCGATTAAAGCGCGTATTCAACATTGACATTTGCGATCATTGTGGAGGACAAGTCAAGGTGATAACCAGCATCGAGGATCCCGGCATCATTGAGCACATCATCAAACACCTCAAGCAGAAGGACGTTTTAACGATCACCGCTTACCCACACACGCTGCTGCCGGAACGGTCACCACCGAAATGGTAGTATTATCCTATCGTTAACCACACCTTTCCTGGTGCCACGCCCGCAGCATCCGCACCAACCAGCAGGCTATCTCCCGATTCGCCCCATAGCTGCGGCACTCTAACCAGTCCAGCAATTGAGCGATCTGCCGGTCATCCAAATCAGCATCGACAATTTCTCCAAGCAGTGCCGCCTCACGGCCATCGGAGCTTTTTTTTTGGGCTATTTCAAGCCGGTTAAAAAAATCCAGCAGAAGTTTCCGCTCCGGAATATGGATTAGGTAGCCGCGCAAGTTTAGAAGCGCATCGTGTTCAAGCTTAATACGCTCCACCGAGTGTGACTCCTGATAATAGCGCTGCTGCCAGGCCTGAAAGGCCGTTATCAAGGGATACACCGCAACGGGCATCCAGGGGAGAAAACGTTGCAGTTCGCTAGCAAAAGATAACACCGGACCGGCACTTTTTAGCTTGGTCCACAGGGCCGCTTTCATCTCTGCACCACCTGTTCCACCAACCATGCCACCAACTCAGGGCGTACAGCTTGGTGGCGCCGCTGAATGCTTTCAATCTCTGTAGCACATTGCTGTTCAAGCAGCTGTTGATCATCCACGATATCCTGTAATAATTTTTGCTTATCCGTTTCAAAATCCTGATCGATTTTTTTCAGACAGTCCCGATGCGTCTGATCCAACTGCTGACGCCGTTTTTCCAGGTTTTCTTCAACCGCCCTTTCAGCCTGCCGAATAGTCTCGGCAGCCGCTTGCTCGGCTTTTGCCAACTGCTCGACAAATTGTTCAAGCTCACTCTGTTTCATAACCGCTCACGTATGGCCCTATATACCTTGACCTTAAAAGAATGCCCTTAACTCAAGCGCGCCTTTAACAGTTTGACCTGAAAGATCGCTTCTCTATCCTTCTCTTCCAAACGCTGTTCAATACGCTTTTTTTCCCTTTCCAGATCCGGGATCACCACCTCAGTTAATGCATTGACCTTGCGATGGCATTGTTTCAGGGCTATCGCAAGACGACGAGTATTGGTTTCCAGGTTCATCAGTTCAACAAGCTCCGGCAGTAACTTTGCCAGGCTGCCACGCAGCTGTTCAGGGCGAATGTCCACCTGGGCAACCCCTGCCAAAGGAGTCAAGACAGGTGACTGGTAAAGGTAGCTGGCCATAGTGACCGACATCCAACGCTTCACGCTGTCTTCAATAGTAGGCAGGGGCTCCAACAAGCTAGCCAGGTGTTTCAGTTTATCCAGAGAGGTGTGCGATTGTGTTTCCCGCCATGCCTGTTCTATCCGCACCCAGTTCTCGGTCACGTGTAAGCGCAACACCTTTGCCCTTTTAAGTAGTGCCAGTCCCTCCGCCATCATGCTGTCGCGTTTACGCTCCAGCAGTTCCAGTCCCTCACGAGAAACCAGTAACTCATGTTTTAAGCGAACCAATTCAGCCTTGGTTGCAGGCGATTGAGTATGCGCCCTCATTAGACCGCCTCCCCTTGCTCACCCCAGATATCCCGGTGGCGATCAAGCTCATCGGCGCTCAAACGCGTCAACTCATTGCGAGGAAGGTATCCCAGACAGCGCCAGCCGATATCCAGACTCTGCTCAATACTGCGATCCTCATTGCGCTCCTGAGTCAGAAACAGCTGTTCAAACTGCAGCCCAAATTTGAGATAGCAGTGGTCTATTTCAGACAGATCCTCCTCCCCAACAATGCGCGTCATCAACCTGACCTCTTCGGCACGGGCATAGGCTGCATAGAGCTGTTCCATCAGAGGCAGGTGATCAGCCCGGGTCAAACCTTCGCCTACACCATCGCCAATTAATCGTGACAGTGAAGGCAGTAATTCAAAGGGTGGATAGAGTCCCTGGCGGGACAGATCACGGGACAAAACAATCTGACCTTCCGTGATATAGCCGGTAAGATCAGGAATGGGATGGGTGATGTCATTGTTGGGCATGGTAAGGATTGGCAGTTGGGTAATGGAACCTCGTCTACCCTTGATCTGGCCAGCCCGCTCAAAAATCGATGCCAGATCACTGTAGAGGTAGCCCGGATAACCTTTTCGAGAGGGGACATCGCCGCGTGCCGTCGCCACTTCACGCAATGCTTCACCATACACCGTCATATCGGTGAGAATCACCAGCACATGCAGCCCCAAATCAAAGGCCAGGTATTCCGCTGCAGTTAGGGCCACTCTGGGGGTCAGCAAACGCTCCGTAACAGGATCATCGGCCAAATTAAGGAACGATACCGTGCGCCCGGAGATCTCCTCAGCAAAACGAACAGCGACATCATTCTTAACACCGATAGCAGCAAACACCACCACCAGTTCCTCTTCTGCTGTGCCCCTGGTGTCTAAAAGGCTACTCAAGTCGGGGCGTATCCTGGCCTGCTGGGCAATCTGAATCGCCAGTCTGTCATGGGGCAAACCGGAGGAAGAAAAGATCGGCAGCTTCTGCCCCCTGACCAGTGCATTCATCACATCGATGCCGGATATCCCTGTCTGGATAAACTCCTGCGGATAACTGCGAGCCGTAGGGTTGATCATACTGCCATTGATATCACGCGCCTCCCCGGCTAAAGGCGGGCCGCCATCAATCGGCTCGCCCATACCATTAAAGCGCCGGCCAATAATCGATTCATCTACCGTCAAGGTGATAGGCTTACCCAGAAAGCAGGCATGCTCATCCCTTTTTGATAAACCTGAGGTTCCCTGAAACATCTCAATAGTCACCATATCGCCATCTAACAAGACAACCCGTCCGTGGCGTGTGCGACCCTCCTTATCCACTAAATGAACCGCCTCACCAAAACCAATACCGGGCAAGCCTGCTAGTAGTGTAACCAGCGGCCCCTCAATACGTTCCAGTTGCGTATAGATAATCGGGTCTTTCATCATGAATCCAGCCACGTCAACACATTCTGCGCTTCATCCGAGCCCACCTCATCCTTTAAACGGATCAGCCGATCGAGTTGTAAACGTTCCCGCAGGTCACTAACCGATCCAATATCATTCAATAGCAACTGCACCTGCTGCATCACCACTTGCAGCAACAGGGCTTGTTTCTGTGGTGAAGAATAACGATCCTTGGCGCTGAAGGCAGACTGTTGTAAAAAACCTTCCTTGATCACCCGCTCTGCCAATATCACTCTGCGTTGATGATCCGATAGCCCCTCCTCCCCCATTATGCGGATGATCCCTTTTAGCTCATCCGCCTCCATCAACAGACGAAACATATCCTCCCTGTCACGCTGCCATTGAGCGGCATATTCACCCCACCAAGGGGCAAGTTCAACACCGTATTCAGAGTAGGAATCCAGAGGGTGAATGGCAGGGAAAAAACGCGCATTGGCCAGGGCTTTATCCAGCACCCAAAAAGCTTTAACAAAGCGCTGGGTATGTAGCGTGACTGGTTCGGAGAAATCTCCCCCCGGTGGCGATACCGCCCCAATGGATGTCACTGAACCGGTATCACCCGCAAGGGTATTCACCTTTCCGGCCCGCTCATAAAACTCCGCTGTGCGGGTTGGCAGATAGGCAGGAAACCCCTCTTCTGCCGGCATCTCTTCCAGGCGCCCCGATATCTCACGCAACGCCTCAGCCCAGCGCGAGGTTGAATCCGCCATTAACGCAACATCCAGCCCTTGATCACGAAAATACTCCGCGATGGTAATCCCGGTGTAAATCGATGCCTCTCTGGCCGCCACCGGCATATTGGAGGTGTTAGCGATCATCACTGTACGCTCAATCAAGGGATGGCCGGTGCGAGGATCGGCAAGTTTCGGAAAATCAGTCAATACGCCGGTCATCTCATTGCCACGCTCGCCGCAACCGATATAGATAATCACATCAGCATCACACCACTTGGCCAGATTGTGCTGCGTGACTGTTTTACCGGTGCCGAATCCACCCGGCATCGCAGCCGTACCACCTTTAGTGATGGGCAAAAGTGTATCGATAATGCGTTGACCCGTGATCAGAGGCGTATCGGGGGTCAGCCGTTTTAACACAGGACGTTTTTTACGCACCGGCCAGCGGTGGTATAGATAGAGTTTATGTTCACTGTCATCAGGCAGCCTCAATCGGGCGATAGGCTCATCGAGACTGTAGCTGCCCTTTACAGCAATCTCGACTAACTGCCCCTCTAGCGTAGGAGGAACTAATATTTTATGGCTGAATGCGCTGGTTTCCTGAACCACACCGAGCACCGCGCCACTTTGCAACTGCTCACCCAACACCTGCTGGGGTTCAAACAGCCATTTACGCTGATGATCCAGCGCCGGTACCTGCGCTCCCCGAGCGATAAATTCACCTGATTGTTCCTTCAGTACTTCCAGAGGACGTTGAATGCCGTCATAGATCGTGGTCAATAAGCCCGGGCCAAGTTCCACAATTAAAGCCGCACCAGTGCCGGTTACCGGTTCGCCAATTTGTAGCCCTGTGGTATCTTCGTAGACCTGTATAAAACAATGCTCCGCTGTCAGCCTGATCACCTCGCCAACCAACCCGTGATCACCCACAGCCGTTCGCTCCCCCATGGCAAACAGCTCGGCATGGTCACAGGCCACTACCGGACCACTAATCCTGGCTATCTTTGCCGACATACTGATACCACCTTTGCCACAAGAGCGGGACCAACGATTCCAAGCGCTGATCCCATGAACCATCCACTTCGATATGTTGCTCGGTATCCTCTAAAATGGCCCCACCCAGTATCGGCGTGGAACTAGTTGATAGTGACGAATCCAGAGGATCATCCTTGTTCTTTTGCCACTGCTCGAGCCAGCTTTGCTTGAGTTTGAGTTGAAGTTGTTGCGGATCCCCCAATCGCTCTCTTGCCTGGCTAATCCAGGCATTGAGCAACGGCCTATCCATAGCGGTGCCATCAAGTACTTGGCGCGCATCCAATAACACTTGATCAATGCACTGCTGCTGCGCACGCCAGATCGCGGTCTGTTTGTAGGTCAGTGCCTCCCGTTGCGCCTTGTTAGTTATCTGATTTAACTGTTCCGCCAAATTCTTTTGACGCTGCGCGCACGCCTTGTCAAAGACGTTGCATTGTTCCCGCTCAAGTTTTTCCACCAGGATCTGACCCTTAAGCTCTATCTCCTCAAGTCGCGCCTGTAGCTTGCTGTCTATTTCAGCGTACAATTCTTCCAGGGAATTTTGAGTCACAAGCGCACCTCCCCCTGTCCGATGGCTCGCCCCAACAAACGAGCCAATTCTTCGGTCTCCTTTAAAGGGTGATCGACATTGGGAAGTCTGACATACAGCTGCGGCAGTTCCTCATCCGCCAAACGCTGATCTTTACCCAATAACAGGCCAAATACATCCTGGGTACTCTGTTCGTTTTCCATAGCCGCCACACCAAGCAGCTGAAACAGCAGCTGTTCTTCCTGTGTGCCCTTAACCACAAGCTTCATCGTCAAATCGCCGCAATAATGATAAAGGAAATAATTAAGCCGTAGATGGCAATCCCTTCGGCTAGCCCCAGAATAATCAGAGTTCTGCCTAGCAGCTCTGGCTTTTCGGAAATGGCAGCAATAGCGGCAGCGCCGACCTGGCTGACGGCTATACCCGCCCCAATGCTGGATAATCCGGTTGCTACAGCTGCAGCCATATAATACCCCCAGTGAGCCAGCAACGGCCTGCCACCGGCTTCATCGTTGGCAACTGCTTCGGGTAAAAAAAGATAGAGTATTGTCGACATAAGCACAAAGGAAACTGCTGTACTGCCGAATCCCAACAACCATTTATTATGCAAGATTTTTCTGTTCATTCTACCGTTCCTGTTAGCGCCCTGTTTAGCTGTCACTAGCAGCCGCAAGGGGTGAAAACGCCACCCCGCCACCTGAAACAAATTTAGAAAACAACTCAAAAAAATGCAGCCGGATAGCCTGTATGCTCACCAGCACACCCTCAATAAGAGTGATCAGTAAATTGCCAATAATCAGTGTAACCCAGGCCAATAAGGGCTGATCGGAAAACAGATTCACGGCAATGATCACCGCCGTTGAAAGTGCGAAATGGGCAAAAGTAAATGCGGCAATACGTACAAATGACAGCGTTTGCACAAAAAACTTCATGGCAAAGTCATAGGTTTCTAATAAAGAGGCAAACAATCGTAAACCGAGCGATTCCTTAGCCATCACTGAAAAATTGTGCGCAGCCATAGCCGCCAAGCCAATAACTGCAATCGCTAAACCCAGCGAGCCAAGCCAGGTCCAACCGCCATTTTCATCCAATACAACAGCACCCAATACAAAGGCAATCAGCGCAATATAAAAAATTAACCCGACCGGACCAAAGTTATCCCAGCATACTTTTTTCAACCGGCCACTTCGCCATGCGTTAAACAAACCCAACCCCATACTTATACAGATAAGACAAACGCCAATCAGCACAGCAGAGGATAGATAGAGCAATACATTATGGGTGGGGGCAAACAACAAGGCAGGGATTTTGTCTTCATAGGCGAAGACCGAACCAAACATAGCGCCAAAAAACATCGCAGACAATCCGACGGGTACTAATACCCCGCCCACAACATGTTGTGTCTGTGGTTTAAGCAAGGAAACGCGTTGCGAATAGAGGGTCAAACCAACAAGGAACAACAGTAAACCCTGCCCCATATCGGCAAACATCATCCCAAACATCAGTGTGAAACCAATGGCCAATATGGGCGTTGGGTCTATCTCACGATAAGCGGTTGTGCCATAAAGCCCCATTAAAGAGGCAAATCCATCCAGTAACCGGGGCCGTTTAAAAAGGCTCGGTACCTTGTCAAAGGTGATACCACTCTCTTCGGCCGGCACCAAAACGAAGTATTCATTTTGCAGCAGTTTATTAAAGCGCCTGATTTCAACTGCCGGAATCCAGCCATCAATAACACACCAGCCATCGACGCCCCCCACGCGCCCTTCACTATTGAGCACCAGATGTCGTTGCTGTTCAGTAAGTTTACAGACCTCCAACGATGTGGGGATACGTTCGCGGGCCTGTAGATCCGGAGTCGAATCATCTCCAACCCAGAGGAAATAGCTGTCCCCCCGATAAATTTTACCTTGCGGGCATGACGCCTCGGCAGAGAGTTCGCCAAAGCGGTAGTTCAACAGCGGCTTATCGGGCAACATGGCATTGAATTGCTGCTGCGCCTGATGAAACTGACGGTGTTTTTCTGCTTGAATGGAACGTTTAAATGGCATGAAATTCTGTTCATTGCCAAGCGTATACCGCTCCACCATATGGAAAACGCCCGTTTGCGAAAGCAGTTCGAGACTGGCCGGCATTTGTCCTTCCGGCATAAACCAGACCAGCCGTATCATGGCTTGAGGAAAAAGCATCGTCTGCACGCCCTTGCTAAACTAGAACATCAGCTTCTGACATCAACACATACTCCACCTAAGCTGCTTTGTGAAAGTAAGTATATGTATAACAAGGATAAAAGGCCTTTTCCTGAAAGTCCACACCTAGGATTTGCAAAACTCTGCGTGATATTGGCCTCTAAACCTGTTCCGCTTCCTGGTGGCACTCGCTTATATCAGGCTGGCGGCGATCATCGGACCGATGAGCTATGGGCTGGTCAATTTCTGGAATGGGGGTAACCATCTAACCGCAATCCTTTCCACATTGATTTTTTTCGTGGCTGGGCTGGGCTGGGGATGTTAATGACAGTGAATGAACAGGGGGAAAGGTTGCAGCACTGTCTGATTAACAACATGACAGAGCCAGAATTTGGGCTCAGAAAATGACGAAGGTATTTTCCCCGCCGACTCGATCAATGCCAAGATTGTTGATCGATTACAGAAATATACAACCATCGTGCATCAACTATTGTCCTGGCAAGAATAAACAATCGCCTTTGGATCAACAGAATGTAACTCTCTTTTATCAAGCGATCTTTTACTTAGGGTTTGATTTTTTATCAATCTTTTCCACTAGCTTTTCCAGACGCTGGGCAATCACATCCCAGATAGCCATTGGACCTGACTTTTTCAGTGATAGCTCTGAGGGATTTTGTTCCAGTTCTTTAAGATAGTCCGCTAATTTATTGCGTTCTGATTTTAGCTCAGCAAGCTCGGCTACGTGACTTTCTTCCTCCAGAATGGCCGCCTGTTCAGCCAGTTCATCAATATGTTTTAAACGGGAGTTATATTCCTTAACATGCCGGTCAACCAACTCGTCTAAAGTAGTCATAGACATCTCCATCTTATCGTTCGATTAGGAGTCAAATAATCACTCACAACACCATTTATTATAAGTATAAGAGTAAAAGGCCTTTTCCCGAAAGTCCACACCTATGATCTGCCCAACTCTCTGTGATATTGGTCTCTATACCTCGACTTTACATCGCTGCTTCAGCATCATTTTACCACTTGAGCAGTAGATATTCGCTCCGACCTATCTACAGGCCAAGTGCAACCCTTCCAGCATTCCTTGCCGAAAGCATGTCGTAATCCTTTGCGCACTGTATTTACGAACAGTAAACAACCTACACTCAACCAAAGTCCCAAATGTGTTCTGAGATATTCTGCGAGTGAGCGGCTGCTATGGAGAAGGCATATTCCAATTACTCGAACGTCTCTTAAGGGTCGATAACTGCCCCTCAACCATCATTCCAGCCAACACTCTGATCAGCTTCACTCCACAGGCTGCTTAGTGCCATTAGAGGTCATTCGTTGAGTCGATTATTTAGAACCAGATGCTCAATTCAGAATGTCTGCCCTCGCCTAATGGCGAATGTTTTGACGTGCGCCGCGCTCAAACCCTCATATTAGCCGTGCGCACCACGCATCAATGGTCTGTCGAATCTCCACCGGTTTTTCTGTCAGGGGCCAGTGATAGGCATCAATCACTACCGTAGTGGCATTCTTGAACTGTGCAATCAACTCAGGGCTGACCTTGGGGTCGGCATAGGTAGCGCCTTGGGAGAGAATGACGAGGACTGGCGCTACGATACTTGAAAGTGGTGGCAGGGGGCGCACCATTTCCATAATCTCTTGGAGGTAGTTTGCCGTAGGAAAGTGCTGCAGATCCGGCCACGGCGATGAGTATCGGTTTATCATTTTCTCAAACTGACCCGTTGCCAGCATCGTCTCGCGCATCTTCTCATCCAGTGCCCGTAGATCTCTTTGTGGGATGTTACGTCGGTAAATCCCCAAGCGGTTAAGCACCCTAACTACCATGACGGCGAGCCGAAGTATGGGTATGAACCGGCTTGCCAGCCGAAGGTGGCCCACTAGGGCTTTCCCAAGTATCGGATCGATCAGCACGAGGCCAATCACCCGCGACGGATGGCGGCTCGCGAAATTAACGGCGATCTGCACGCCTAAACTGTGACCGATAAGTAGTACTCGCGAGTAATGCTCATGATCCAGGATGCGTAGTAGGTCTTGGCACCACACTTTTATGTTGAGTTTTCCGCGCCACAAAGACTCTCCATGGCCACGCAGATCGATGCGCAAAATATCCCAAGTGTCTTTCAATGTGGTCTGTTCGACAAACTCGGACCATCTAGAGATATTGCTGGCGACGCCATGCAGCAGAACGATAACTGGGCGTGGTTGTTTAGGGGCGCGCCACAGGCAGTATCTAACACTTAGCCCACCCGCAACAGGCAAGCTATGTGATACTTCTATTCCAGATAAATTCGTAACCAATTTAGAATGCTCGCCATTAGTGAACGAAAGCCGGACATCCAGCGAAAAGGTTCATTGTCGACCGTGCATGATTCTTAGGCAATCTTACTTTCGATACGGGCTGCTTAGTGTCAACAACAGCCACTCATCATTTGCTTTGAGCGACTGACTGAAAAATAGTTTTTACTTCAATACAGCAGCTTGGCTCTCTGCCTTGGCAAACCTTATCACAGGTTTACTATCAGCAAATCCGTTTTAGTATAGTGAATGACCTTCTCTGCTGTACTGCCGACCAGCCTGCCACTAATACCTGTGTGGGTCATGGAGCCCAGCACAACACACTGAGCCTTGAGTGTGTAAGCTAAATTTGTCAGCACGCCCCAGGGAACGCCTTCAGAAATATGAAACCTCTCCAGATTTATGCCATAGCTGCCCAGTATGGATGGCGCTTGCTGGCGGGCCAAATTTTCCATTTTGTGGATGTGTGCCGACATATCAATCACCTCCAGTTCGCGTATCAGCGCTGGAGTCTTGATCGCATAACAGGCGTGCAAGTTCGCCTGCGCCTGCGCAGCCAGCCAATGGGCATTTGCAAGTATTTTCTGGTTCAGCGCGAGCTTTGCCTGGTTATGGGTCAATACATCCAGGCAGGCCAACACAACGGGCTTTGGTTTGAAATGTTCTTCACTGATTATATAGATCGGAATATGGGGTTCACGGAACAGGTACCAGTCCGAGGGCATATGAAAGAGGCTCTCGCTGCGATGACCGTGCTTGATAATCAAGTCATAGGGATGCGTTTCACAATGCGACCTTACCCATTTATGCAGATACTTCTCCCACACCACTTCAAAAGTGATTGTGCAGTCGCTCTGATGCGGGTGGATAAACTCCTGCCACCATTTTTCCTTGTGCAGCAGAATATGGTTCTTGAGGTCAATATCCTCAGAGTCAGGTGCCCCTATGGGCAATATGTGATGTAGTGACTCATAACAAACAATGGCCACATGAATAGACCCTCGGTTTTTTTGTGCAAATTCCAGGGCCTTGAAAAAGGCAGGTTGTTCGTCTTCTCCAGGATCGGCAATAACCAGAATATCTTTCATTTTCCTGTACCCAAAATTTCATAGTGGCCGCCAATTTGGCCAACACCTGAAAATTTGACAACACTTGCCTTGTTTGAATCCCGACAAATGACTTATTTCCTTAACTCGGTGTGAGCTCGTTTTCAGCCTAACTGGATAGCCCTGCGGCGTGTTAGTTGCTGTATATACCCTATCCATCGACGACTGAGCTGGACGCTGCAGGCGCTGTATTTATTCGCTGTACGAAGCGGCTTGCAGATTGACGGTTGCGAGCGAGTATAATGGACAAACAAAAGCTCGCCTGGCAGCATTTTAGCTGGGCGGGGCAACTGCGCAGTAGCCCGGACTCGCCCGGGTGATATTTGCTCTCCAGCTGCATTTACACCAAGTAAAGGAACCTGGAGGAATAAGGAGCTTACATGGCGATGGCAGGCGGTGTTTACAGAGTGGCCGATCACTCTACTTATTGGGGCTGTTGTGGGAGCAGTGCTGATGAATAGTACACTGCAAGCTGCCAGAAAGCGCAATGCTCAAGCAGATACGCCGGTTTCGGAAGCCGTCAACTGGCATGCTGAAAAGACAACAAACGTCTTTGAAACACTCGGCACGACAGCAGACGGGTTGTCACAAGAAGAGGCAATTAACCGACTGTCCGAATATGGGCCAAATCGTCTTCCCGAGCCCAAAACACGCAGCCCATTCCTGCGTTTTTTATACCAGTTCCATAATGTACTTATCTATGTCTTGATGATTGCTGGCGTCGTTACGGCCATGCTGGAACATTGGGTGGATGCCAGTGTGATTTTTGGTGTGGTTCTGCTTAACGCACTGATTGGATTTATCCAAGAGGGTAAGGCTGAAAATGCGCTGAAAGCCATACGTCAGATGCTTTCTCCGCATGCCATGGTGATGCGCGATGGTCGGCGTACTACCATTTCAGCTGAACAGCTGGTTCCAGGAGATATCGTATTATTGCAGTCGGGTGATAAGGTTCCAGCAGACCTACGCTTGGTACGCGTCAAGGGATTACAAATCCAGGAATCGATACTGACTGGCGAATCGATGGCTGTTGAGAAGATCACTGAGCCTGTCGATGAGCAGGCCGTCATCGGCGATCGTCGCTGCATGGCCTACTCAGGTACCCTTGTTACACACGGCCAGGCTACCGGTGTAGTTGTCGAAACCGGTGCCGAAACCGAAATTGGCCGCATCAGCACGTTGGTATCAGAGGTGGAATCAGTGATGACTCCGCTGTTACGTCAGATGGCCCAGTTTGGACGCTGGCTTACCATGGCTATCCTGGGCATTGCCCTTGTCACCTTTACCTTTGGCATACTAATCCGCGATTACGGGATGGATGAAATGTTCCTTGCCGCTGTCAGCCTGGCGGTAGCCGCGATTCCCGAAGGGTTGCCGGCCATCATGACCATAACCCTGGCAATCGGGGTTCAGCGTATGGCCAAGCGTAATGCCATTATTCGGCGACTGCCTGCCGTTGAAACCCTGGGAGCCGTCACGGTGATTTGCTCGGACAAGACTGGCACCCTGACACGCAACGAAATGACCGTACGCACAGTGTGTACTGGTGCACACCTGTTTGAGCTGAGTGGTACAGGCTATGACCCCCATGGTTCGATCACCTTATCGCAGCGGGATGTGATTACCGAAGAGAGGCCATTGTTTATGGAGGCTGTCCGGGCGGCAGTGCTGTGCAATGATGCATCGCTAGAGCAAAAAGGCAATGAGTGGTTGGTTAACGGCGATCCCATGGAGGGAGCCTTGCTCATCTCAGCCCTGAAAGCCGGGCTGGATATAGATCTGGAGACCAAACAGTTCCCCCGCACCGATCTTATCCCTTTTGAATCGGAACATCGTTTTATGGCGACGCTGCATCACAGTCACACCGGTGATGCCTTTATCTTTCTTAAGGGGGCGCCTGAACGCGTGCTGGAAATGTGCGCCCGGCAGAAAAGTCTTGAGGGCGATCAGCCTCTTGATAGAGATTACTGGCTGCAGCGTATTGAAGAAATGGCACAGCAAGGTCAGCGTGTACTGGCAATAGCAGCCAAGTCGGTTTGTTTTGAACAGATGGAGCTGGGCTTTGCTGATGTTGAAAACGGCCTGACTCTGCTGGGTATGTTCGGCTTGATTGATCCACCCCGTGAGGAAGCGATCAAAGCGGTGCAGGCCTGTGACCGGGCGGGCATTCGGGTAAAAATGATCACCGGCGACCATGGCGCCACAGCACGCGCTATCGCCCAGCAACTGAAACTCGTTAATGCAGATGATGTGCTCACTGGGCAGGAACTTGAAGCCATGAGTGAGGACGATTTACGCCACTCTGTACAAGATGTTGATGTGTATGCGCGGGTAAACCCCGAACACAAGCTGCGCTTGGTGAAATCCTTACAGGAACAGGGCCTGATCGTGGCGATGACAGGCGATGGCGTCAACGACGCCCCAGCCCTTAAACGAGCCGATGTCGGCACCGCCATGGGACATAATGGTACCGAAGCGGCTAAGGAAGCCTCTGAAATGGTACTTGCCGATGATAATTTCGCCTCCATTATCCATGCTGTGGAAGAGGGGCGGACTGTTTATGACAACCTTAAAAAGGCCATCCTATTTATTCTGCCGACCAATGGCGGTGAGGCGCTGATTATTCTTGCGGCCATCCTGTTTGGTTTTCAACAGCTGCCCTTAACGCCGGTACAGATACTCTGGGTGAACATGGTGACGGCCGTTACCCTCGCTCTGTCGCTGGCCTTTGAACCGCCGGAACAGAAAGTCATGCGGCGCCCTCCCCGCAAGTCCCATGAACCAATGCTAACCCTAGGCCTGGTTTGGCGTGTGGTTTTTGTATCCTTTATTTTGATGGGCGGCACATTTGGCCTGTTCCTGTGGGAAATGGACCAAGGTGCCAACATTGAACATGCCCGCACAGTCGCAGTTAACACCCTAGTCATGTTCGAGGTGTTTTATTTGTTCAATTCGCGTTATATCACTGCCCCAGTGTTTAACTGGGCCGGCCTGACAGGCAACCGTTACGTGTTGATCGCAATTGCGATACTGATGAGCTTCCAGTTAGCTTTTACCTACCTTCCGCCCATGCAGACGCTGTTTGGCACCACGGCAATCGACTTGGCAATATGGTTGCGCATTTTCCTAGTTTCCTCCTCGGTGTTGTTTTTGGTGGAGCTGGAGAAGGCTGTCGTGCGGCACATGAACCGAACTGGTAAATGAAATGAAACCGTAAATTTATATCGATAACTAATCAGAGCTGAATGACCGTTATGGGTAGTGATCTCAACCGTCGAAAGCGGTCGCTTAGAAGCTAGGTGCAGACTCCAAATAATCTATTCAGATGCCTAAGTGGTTTTGGAGGGGATATAAGATTAGTTCTGAGTTTTAATAATTCGGTCTTAATTACAATAAATTCCGACAATCCTTTCCTTATTTCTATAAAACTGAGAAAAGGATTTTCTAGAATGGCAAAAACAGCTGCTATAAGTGCTTGTTTTTTGGTTATCTGAATTTCAGCCAAAGGTGAAAAGGAACAGTACGTCAAACGACTACAAACAACTAAACAACATTAAAAACAGTTACTTTTCCTGCTTTTCGACGTCCGCAGCGCCTAATTCCAACTCATCCAAACAATCACAATCAAGCTCAGGAAGATCTTTGATTTTAAATTCCTGATCAATCGCTTTAAGCACTTTACACATACTTTGAATACGTTCGTCAACGGCATGCATATGATCAAGAATACCGTGAATGGATTTAGCCACCGGATCTGGTGAATCCTGTGTCACACCGTAGGCATCAAAGCCCATACGACTGGCCATATCCTGACGACGTTTCTCGGCTGCGCCATCTTTTTGCTGTTTTTGCTCTTGGGTAATAATCCGCCCGGGGATACCCACCGCTGTTGCACCGTCCGGCACTTCTTTGGTTACCACGGCATTGGAACCAATCCGCGCATTTTTACCGATCACGATAGGCCCCAGCACTTTGGCACCAGCACCCACAACAACACCGTCCTGTAGCGTAGGATGTCGCTTGCCCTTATTCCAGGTGGTTCCGCCCAAAGTCACGCCGTGATAAAGCGTGACATCATCGCCAACCTCAGCGGTTTCACCAATCACCACGCCCATACCATGGTCAATAAAAAAACGGCGACCAATGACTGCTCCTGGATGAATTTCGATACCGGTCACCCAGCGAGCAAAGGTTGATAATGCCCGCGCCAGCCATTTCCAGTTATTACGCCACAGACAGTGGCTGACACGATGTATAAAGATGGCGTGCAAGCCAGGGTAAGTTGTGCAGATTTCAAAGACATTACGCGCCGCAGGGTCGCGATCAAACACACAATTTATTTGTTCTTTCAAACGCTCAAACATGAGATATTTTCAACTCTCAAAGTTACAAAAAACCAACAATTTCATATTCTTTAAATACTGACTACGCTCAAATATAACTTTCTGATGCTCTGGGAAGCGCACTCCCTTATCCGCCCGGGAAAGATAACACCGACAACACAACCCGGGATTACCTATGGCACACGTACCAGAACATCATCGCTCTGGCGAAATCGGGCATTTCCCATCTCGCAGTGATCGCCTCTATTGCTCAGCAGATGCGTGGCATTTTCTCATTCGCGGCGGCCAATCCATGGGCACTTATACTAACGCCGACGAAGCCAAGCTGGCCCTAAAAAGCTATATCGATACGCTTGTCAATTTGCAGATAGCCTTCCATAGGCCTTGCGAAGAAGACCACCACATGGCACCACAACAAAAGGCCCGTACTTCACACTAGTCTTTTTTCACCAGCTTCTGAGCCGCACTGAGAATACCGCGCATAATGCTAACTTCCATTTTATCCATACGACTACGCATGAATAACCGTGTCATTCGCGACATTAACTGCCGCGGGCGACTGGGTATAATGACATCCAATTCGATCAAAGTTTCCTCAAGATGCCCCAGAAAATATCGCATTTCGTCAGATGAAGCCGCGCCAACATCCCACTCGTTTTCCCAATCCCAGGCTTCTTTTAATCCACCCTTATTAAGCATTGCCATGCGTAATTCGTAGCACACCACCTGCACCGCCGTGCCCAGATTCAACGAGGTATAATCCGGATTAGCAGGAATCTGCAGATGGAAGTTACATCGCTGTAACTCCTCATTGGTCATGCCTCGGTCTTCACGACCAAACAGAATCGCCACCTGATGCTCTTCTGGCTCGCTCATCACCGTTTCCGCACTTTGGCGCGGATCCATCACCGGCCACGGCATACTTCGATCACGAGCACTGGTACCCAGCACCAGCTGACAACCATCCAGGGCTTCATCCAGTGTTTCGCAAATCACCGCTTTATCAAGCACATCCCCCGCACTGGAAGCACGCCAAACGGCCTGCTCATGAGGATATTTCTGCGGCGCAACTAAATACAGTTTATCCAGCCCCATATTTTTCATGGCACGTGCCGCAGCACCGATGTTGCCTGGATGGCTGGTATCAATTAATACAATTCTAATATTTTTCAGGTCTAACATGTCTCATCACTTGGCACTTAAAAAGCACACAAAAAGTTTAAACAAAAAAGCCCGCGAGATTATTTCGCGGGCCCTTTTCTGATCCATCAAAAAGAGTTTCAGCGCTTAATCAGCAACTAGGGCGACATATCGTCCTGTTCAGCGCCTTCCTTCACCGGCAGCATCAAATCGTCTTTGCTGATACCCAGCGCCAGCAATACATTGGCCGCCACATAAATCGAGGAGTAGGTTCCCACCACCACACCAATCATTAGCGCGACTGCAAAACCGCGAATCATTTCGCCGCCAAAAACAGTTAACGCAGCCAATACCATAACGGTGGTTAATGAAGTTACCAATGTACGACCCAAGGTCTGGTTCAACGCTTCATTGATCACCTCAACTGAAGTGCCCTTGCGCATTTTGCGGAAATTTTCCCGAATACGATCCGATACCACAATGGTGTCATTCAGCGAATAACCAATCACCGCCAACAGTGCTGCCAGAACAGTTAGATCAAAATCCCAGCCCAGCAGAGAAAAGACACCTAATACAATCAGCACATCGTGCCCTAATGCCAGCACCGCGCCCACTGAGAATTTCAGCTGGAAACGCATTGCCACATAAATCATCACCACAGCCAGCGCTAACAACAGACCAAGACCGCCCTGCTCACGCAGCTCTTCACCGACTTGAGCGCCAACAAATTCAGAGCGGCGCAGCTCAACAGCATATTTCCCCTGTTCACTCAGCACGGCCAATACTTCACCACCCACCTGCTGGCTGTAACCCTGAGGCAGACGCACTAACACTTCGGTTTCAGCACCAAAATATTGCACCACCGGCTTGTCATAACCCGCTTGCTCAAGCTGCTGGCGCACCAGATTAAGGTCTGCCTGCGAATCATAGCTGACTTCAATCAGCGTACCGCCAGTGAAGTCCAGCCCAAAGGACAGCTGCTTAACCGCCAACGAGCCAATAGAAACCACCAGCAGCACAATCGAAAAGATCGCTGCCAGACGGCGTTTACCCATAAAATCGAAATTGAAATCTTTCATCGACATGGCCCTAAATATGTAGCTTTTTAATGTTACGGCGACCATAGGTCAGATTGACCATTGACCGGGTCAAAACAATTGCCGTAAACATGGAGGTGACGATACCGATCGACAGGGTTACCGCAAAACCTTTCACCGGCCCGGTACCCACCGCAAACAGAATCACTGCCACCAGCAATGTCGTGATATTGGCATCAAAAATAGTCTGAAAGGCACGCTCGTAACCGGCATGAATTGCCGACTGCACTGGCATGCCATTTTTCAGCTCTTCCTTAATACGCGAGAAGATCAGCACGTTGGCATCCACAGCCATACCGACCGTCAACACGATACCGGCAATGCCCGGCAGCGTCAGGGTAGCAGACAACATCGACATCACTGAAATCAACAGCATCAGGTTGACGCACAGCGCAACATTGGCAAACAGGCCAAAGGCGCGGTAGTAAATCAGCATGAAGATGATGACCAGCAGCAGGCCAATTTGTACGGATTTCACACCCAGATCAACATTTTCCTGCCCCAGGCTGGGACCAACAGTGCGCTCCTCAACAAAGTAGATAGGCGCAGCCAGTGAACCGGCACGCAATAGCAGCGCTAGCTCAGAGGATTCCTGTGGGTTATCCAAACCGGTAATACGGAAACGGTTACCCAGCGCAGATTGAATCGTCGCCAGACTGATAATGCCCTTTTCAACATACTTGGTGCTTTCGGCAACCAGTTCGCCATCAACTTCTTTATAACGGGTGCGGGTTTTATGCTCGATAAACAGCACCGCCATGGAGCGACCGACGTTATCGCGGGTGGCGCGATTCATCAGTTTGCCGCCTTTGGCGTCCAATGTAATATTCACCTCAGGCTGACCATTCTCGTCATAACCCGTCGCGGCATTAGAAACGCTGTTACCGGTAATAATCAGATTCTTTTCAAGACGTGCAGTACGACCGGCTTTGCGCTTGTCGCGGAAGGTAAATACTTCAGTACGGCTGGACAACTCATCGCGGCTTGCTTCCAAGCGGAATTCCAGATTAGCCGTGGCGCCAATAATACGTTTAGCCAGTGCGGTATCCTGAATGCCCGGCAGCTCGACGACGATCCGGTTACGCCCCTGACGCTGCACCAACGGCTCAGCCACACCCAGTTCGTTGACACGATTACGCAGCGTCGTGAGGTTTTGCTTGATGGCGTAATCTTCGATTTCGCGCAGTGTGCTTTCATCCAAAGATAACGACAGATAGAAAGCGCCGTCTTCTTCGGAATCGGCAATCAGAAACTCACGGTAGTCTTTTCGTAACTGAGACATCGCCTCATCACGCACATCCTGTTTAGCAAACTTGATACGCAGACTGCCGTCTTCTTGTTTGCTGATATTTCGGTAGCGCAGCTTTTCTTCACGCAGTTTGTTACGGATTTCGCTAACGTAAACAGCCATGCGCTGCTTGACGGCCTCGGCCATATCCACTTCCAGCAGGAAGTGCACACCACCGCGTAAATCCAGCCCCAGCTTCATCGGCGTTGCCGCCATGCTCAGCAGCCAATCCGGCGTCGTTGGCGCCAAATTCAGCGCGACCAGATAATCATCACCCAGCGCTTTCGTAACAACCGCCTTACCGCGCAATTGATCTTCATTGCTGTTAAAACGGATCAGCGCGTTGCGCTCATTAATTTCAGGCGTTTGGAATTCAACACCTTCCTTCGTCAAGGCTCGGCTGACATGCTTGATAACCGCTGCATCTACCGGTGTTGAAGAGCTGGAGCCCGACAACTGAATGGCCGGATTGTCCGGGTATAAATTTGGTGCGGCATAAATGCCACCCAATACCAACACAGTCAGTATCAGCAGGTATTTCCATAGCGGGTATTGGTTCAGCATTGACGCGCCTGTTCCCTTCTTAAATATAGAAAGCTAAATTCAATCAACGATAAAAAAAGGGTCGTGAAATCTCACAACCCTACAGTTTACATAGACTTCAACGTGCCCTTTGGCAGCACATTCAAAACAGCCTGTTTTTGAACCATCAGCTCAATGTTGTTAGAGACTTCCATCACTACAAAGCCTTCTTCAACTTTAGTGATTTTACCAACCAGGCCGCCGCTGGTGCTTACTTCATCACCTTTACTCAGGTTTTCCAGCAGGCCTTTGTGCTCTTTATTACGCTTGCTTTGTGGGCGCCAGATCAGGAAATAGAAAACAGCCGCAAAAATCGCCAGCATGATGAATGGCTCAAAACTACCCGCAGCGCTTTCAGCGCCTTCTGCAGCCATGGCTTCAGAAATGAAAAAACTCATATTTAACTCCGTATTTACAATCAGTTACTGGTTTCGTTCGCTATTTTTTTACGTGTCTTTTGGCTGTCTTTTTAGATAAAAGACCTCGACAAAGTCGCTCAATGTACCCTGTTCAATTGCGCTTCGCAAACCCTTCATTAGATTTTGGTAATAGCGCAAATTATGAATAGTCGCGAGCTGAGAAAAGAGGATTTCCTTGCACTTATCCAAGTGATGCAAATAGGCACGACTGAAGTTTTTGCAGGTATAACAATCACACTCTTCATCCACAGGACCGTCATGCTTCTTATTGGAGGCATTACGGATTTTTAAAACCCCCGTGCTGACAAAAAGATGGCCGTTGCGGGCATTTCGAGTTGGCATCACGCAATCAAACATATCAACACCACGCTGCACAGCCTCAACCAAATCCTCTGGCGTACCCACCCCCATCAAATAACGAGGCTTGTCATCGGGCATGTGCTCGACAATTTCATCCAGCGTCGCCATCATTTCATCTTTCGGCTCACCCACCGACAATCCGCCGATGGCGTAACCGTCAAAACCAATTTCCAACAAACCCACCAGTGATTCACGACGCAGATCACCGTACATACCACCCTGCACAATACCAAACAGCGCCGCAGGATTTTCACGCAAACTGTGATGGGCATCTTTACTACGCTTGGCCCAACGCAAAGACAGCTCCATGGAGGTGCGTGCTTCTTCACGGGTGGCAGGGTAAGGTGTGCATTCATCAAACTGCATGACGATGTCCGAACCCAGATCCGCCTGCACTTCCATTGCGCTTTCCGGCGTCAGCTCAACCTTGTCTCCATTGACGGGCGAGCTGAACACCACACCACGCTCGCTGATTTTGCGCATCTTGCCGAGACTGAACACCTGGAAACCACCAGAGTCTGTCAGGATTGGTTTGCTCCAGCCATTGAATTTGTGCAGGCCGCCCAGCTCCTTAATCGTCTTGTGGCCCGGACGCAGCATCAGGTGAAAGGTATTACCGAGAATAATATCGGCGCCAATCTCTTCAATATCACGTGGCAACATGCCCTTCACGGTGCCGTAGGTGCCCACGGGCATAAAAGCCGGCGTTTGTACCGTGCCACGTGCAAAGGTTAATTCGCCGCGGCGTGCCACACCATCGCTGTGCGACACATTAAATTTCATATATTCCACAAATTCACCTAACTGTTTTCATTCAATGCAGATAAACCGGCGCTGATAAACATCGCGTCACCGTAACTGAAAAAACGATAACGCTCTTTGATAGCCTCAGCGTAGGCATCCATAATAATTTCACGTGACGTGAAGGCTGACACCAGCATCAGCAAAGTCGATTCTGGCAAATGGAAGTTGGTCACTATGGCGTCGACACACCGAAACGCACGGCCGGGATAAATAAAGATATCGGTATCACCCGCAAAGGGCGCCATCTCCAAGCCCTGCTCCTGCGCTTTCATGGCCGCTGTTTCCAAACTACGCACGCACGTCGTGCCAACAGCAATCACCCGACCGCCGCGATCACGACAGGCTTTGATTTGCTCGCAGATTAACTCATCCACTTCCAGATATTCTTTATGCATCTGGTGCGTTTTAATATCGTCCACCCGCACCGGCTGGTAGGTACCCGCCCCCACGTGCAGCGTCACATAACCAACCGCAGTGCCTTTGTCATGAATCGCTTGCAACAACGCCTCATCAAAATGCAATCCGGCCGTAGGAGCAGCCACCGCACCCGGACGCTCAGCGAACAGGGTCTGATAACGTTCGCGATCAAAGGTTTCGTCATCGCGCTCAATATAAGGCGGCAATGGCATATGACCATGCTGCTCCAACAGAGCTAGCAGTGGCTCATCGCCAGAACTGATCAAAAAGAAGCTATCCTGTCGCCCCGTGACTTCCAGCCAAACACCGTCCGCAATACTGATTTTATTGCCAGGCTTGGGAGCCTTGCTGGCGCGAATCTGACACACAGCGCTGTGTGTATCAGTAATGCGCTCAATCAGCAGCTCAACCTTGCCGCCGGTAGCTTTCTGCCCATACAAACGCGCAGGCAACACCTTGGTATTGTTAAAAACAATCAGGTCATCAGCGGACAATAAGGAAGGTAGATCAGAGAAGGTTCGATGCCCCACGTGACCGTTATCACGATCCAGACACAGCAAACGGCTGGCGCTACGCTGCGCTTGCGGATAAAGCGCAATCAGCTCTTGGGGTAATTCGTAATAAAAATCTTTAAGCTGCATAGCCAGTTTCAGGACAGGGAAAAATTGGCGGCAAGATTAGCGAAATTCCATGCAAAGTACCACCAAAAAAGCCGATATGATCTTTTAAAACAGATAGATAAGCCTATTCTAGCCAAATTAAACAGGCTCTTAAATAATCTCGGCAATGAATTGACCTGAAGGAGCAATTGGCTATAATGGCCGCCTTCGCAATTGGCGCCCGCTTCTTTTCTGAACAGGCCCTGCGAAGATCGTTAGAAGATGTGCCGGTGTGGTGAAATTGGTATACACGACGGATTCAAAATCCGTTGCCGAAAGGCGTGGCGGTTCGACTCCGCCCACCGGTACCATTTGAATTTTTTCTCTGTCTAGATTTCCATTAAGACTTGAAGCGGGTGTTTACGCTGCAAAGCTGACTTTTTCAGCTTCTCGGCCCGTCATTGGTCCAGCCGAATGGCCTTGCCCAATCTCCTGCAATACCGCATCGGCAACATCTGAGCCAC
>Ga0209396_1001775_pt1 | contig 23340 bp, 27 predicted proteins | sample GOMGulsemesocosm_6_FD_184638 | JGI IMG/M metagenome (GOLD analysis project Ga0209396, IMG submission 184638) | Methane-oxidizing microbial communities from mesocosms in the Gulf of Mexico - GOM8C Gulf of Mexico (SPAdes) (version 2) | ecosystem: Environmental > Aquatic > Marine > Cold seeps... | reverse complement strand
CTTTCTTTTCCCCAAAGTTTAACTTATAAGAAAAGTTAGCAAAAATATTCGTCTCCTTTTGAATAAAAACTCTATCAGATACTATTTCAAGTCCAATACCAACTTTATCATTAAAACGACCTTGAGCGGCTAGTGCTTGTGTTTGCGGACCTCCTTGAATACCATTAAACTGATCCTTATAACTGATTACATTTACTTCTGTTTTATCAGTACTTCCTGCGTATGCTGGGTTAATTAGAACAAGATTTTGCCTCCAAAATGTAAACTCTGGTGTTTGTTGTGCTACTGATGTTACAGAGTATAGCAATGCAAAAACACCTATTAATTTATATATATTTTTCATGTGTATTTTTTTGATTTTATTAAAACTTACTAAGGACTTAAGTCCTTAGTAAGCTCATTTTTTTATCTAAATGATTAATAGTTAATGTACATCCAACCTGTAGTAGCTTTTGCTACACCATCTTGAGTTACATATTCAATTGCATAGTAATAAGAACCTGCAGGTAATTTACCACTACCTCCTTCAGTAGATTCTCCTCCCCAAGTATCATTTTCATAATTTGAAGCATCAAAAACCTTAACTCCCCAACGGTTAAATACTTTTACTGTATTACTAGCCTGATATTCTATATTTTCAATATGCCATAAATCATTTTCATTATCTCCATTTGGAGTTAATGTATCTGCAGGAATTATTTCTTCACAAATATCTCCAATACCATCACCATTTGCATCAACCTGACTTGGGTTAGGTGTATTTACACAGTTATCATTAATATCAATAACACCATCTGAATCTACATCCTGACAAGCGTCACCAATTCCGTTACCATCCTCATCTGCTTGATTTGAGTTTGGTGTATCTACACAGTTATCAGTGATATCTAAAACACCATCTGCATCTGTATCCTGACAAGCATCACCAATTCCGTTACCATCTACATCTTCTTGTAATGGATTAGGAACATCTGGACAGTTATCTACATCATCTAAAATTCCGTCACCATCAGCGTCATAAACTTGACATGCATCACCAACACCATCACCTTCCATATCTTCCTGAAGTGGATTAGCGTTATCTGGACAGTTATCACAAATATCTCCTACACCATCTGCATCTACATCTTCTTGTAATGGGTTAGGCGTGTCTAAACAATTATCACAAACATCTCCTACACCATCTACATCCACATCTTCTTGTAATGGGTTAGCAGTAGTAACACAATTATCAACATCATCAAAAATACCATCTAAATCCGTATCCTCACAAACATCACCAATTCCATTATTATTCCAATCTGCTTGATCAGGGTTTGGAATATTTACACAATTATCAGTAACATCTGGAATTCCGTCAGCATCTGCATCAGGTAATGGTGCTCCACAAATTTCAATGCTCCAAGAATCTAATGAACCATTATCTGTATCCCAGAAATCATATACTGACAACGTCCAATCTCCCATAGAAGTTTCTCCATTAAATGCTGAAAGTGCATTATCTGGTTGGTAGGTATCCGTAAAAGGCATGTCACCTGCAGCAGCTCCTGATAATGGGCCAGCAGCTTGATCATCCAACACTGTATTGGTAAAGTTTTGTGCATTACCAATAATATTAGCAAATAACTCCACCTCTGTTCCTGCAGGACTTCTCAATACTAAACGTACATCCTCAACCCATACATGAGTAATATTAATCGTAACATTTACATCAGTAATTGTTACACCATTCCCATAACTAATCGTTTGAACTGCTGGAGCTCCTTCTTGAGGTTGACCTGTTCCTGCTGGTATCACTAATGAAGCATCTGTAGTAACCTCAGTATTACAAACAATATTTGCAGTTTCAAAACTGAATACTCCAGAAACAGCACTTGTTGTTGCACACACTGCATTATTAGCAGTAACTGTCCAATAATACATTGTTTGAGCTGCTAAAGTTGTAGCTTCATATGTATTTGTGTTTACAGTAGTATTTTCTACTAAGTTACCTGCCCCTAAAGCTGGATTGTCATATATATTAACATCATAACTTGATGCATTTGCAATTGCATCCCAAACCAATGTATGATCAGCAACATTTGTTGCAGTATCAACTGGTAATGTTAGTACTGGTGTTGTAACAGCAGAAGCTAACATATCTAATGTAAGTACCGTATCTTTAGTTTCAGTTCCGTAAGTTCCTGTAACAGTAATTGTATAGTTTCCTGGAGTTGCTCCAGAAACCGTAGCTGTAATACCATTTGTATCAGTATTCGCATTCGGTTGAGAAAAAGCTACAGTAGGCCCGGCAGGTGCAACTACATAACTAAAAGTAACTACATCAGAAAATCCTGGTGCAGCATCATAATCAAAGGTATATACTGGATCACCAGCAGTTTCACAAACTTCTAATTCTGTAGCTGCAAAAAACATTGAGTAATCAATGTTACAAGCTGTAGATGCTAACAATTCCATTCTTCTTGGAGAATTTGCCATTACAGTAACCATTCTTATTTTTTGATCAGCAGTAAAAGTATTCATTGCTGAATCATTAGAATAATCCATATAATTCTCAATCATTCTTACGTTCCCACATTCCGTTGGAGCAGGACCTGCACCAAAATACTGACCTGAACAGTTAGGAGTATCAGCACAAAAATCATCTGCTGTACAATCTCCATCACCCCATGTATGACGTAAACCAAACCAGTGTCCTAATTCATGAGACAAGGTTCTACCAGCATTATAATCACCTCCATTTGGATTTGGGTTTGCAACTGAACCTACTGAGCTATTAACGATTACAACTCCATCGTTACTCGCTGGACCACCACTACCCCCAGGCATTCCTGCTAAACCAGAAGCATCAGGAAATTGAGCATAACCAAGAAGTCCACCACTTAAGTTCCCTACCCAAATATTAATATATTTTGTAGGATCCCACTGGGTTGCAGCTTTCATTGTATTATCAAAGTCTGTATCTGAAAAAGGCCCATCACCGTAAGCAGTAATTCTGTTAATTCCAGGCTCTGCTAAACCAATACCATTTGGATCAACTTGCGCCATACAAAATTGTAATTCTGTATCTGCTGCCGCTCCAAATGGACTACCAGACATGTTTCCATAATCTAAGTTTAACTGATCTGTTTGTGCTTGTATTAATGCAGCCGAAATATCATTAGCTGAACCAGTATTTGCAAAAACGTGGTAAATGATTGGCAATGTAGATACTGCCATCATTTTATTTGGGTTAGCTGCTTTTAATGCTTTTAATGCTGCTACTTTTGGCGCTAACCAATTTTCAAATTGTTCATCGGTAGGCAAATTGTACTTTTGTTTTAAAGCTTCATTGTATTCTACTGAAGAACATCTGACAACTCCAACCTCTTGAAGAGAATTTTGAGCAGTTTCACTTTTTGTTAAGCTCCAAGCATCTTGCTTTTTTTGGGCAAAAACGGAACAAGTACCGGCTAAAACCATAAGGGATAGCACGCTTTTTCGTAAGTTATGTTTCATGATTTGATTAATTAAATAATTACAATTTAGGTTAATAAAGTGTTAAATGTAATAAAAAAGATTAACCCAACCATATTCTAAATTCTTTTACTCGTTCTCTACTTACAATAAGCTCTTGTTCATTGTATTTATTTAATTTAATTTTTAGCCTAGAATTCGTATAAGAAACAATATCCTTTACCGCATTTATATTGATAAAGAATTTCCGACTAATTCTAAAAAAATGTTTGGGATCTAACTCCTGCTCTAATTGTTCTAAAGACATATCTAACAAATAATTTCTCCCGTCAATTTTAGAAAGGTATGTTGACTTATTTTCACTATAAAAGCATTCAATATCTTCTACGGCTATCATTTTTATATGCTGTCCAATTTTTATGGTAAATCGTGTTTTATATTTTTTTTCAGTTTCCTGAACAAGCAATTTTTTTACATCAGCAAAAGAAATCATTGCATTTTCTTGTTGTGGTTTAAACAACTTATACTTTTCAATAGCAGCAATTAAATCATCTTCATCGATTGGCTTTAAAAGATAATCAATACTATTTAATTTAAAGGCTTCTAACGCATACTGATCATATGCGGTAGTAAATATTACAGCACTTTTAATTTCTATTTCTTCAAAAATTTCGAAAGACAATCCGTCAGATAACTGTATGTCCAAAAAAATTAAATCGGGATGTTCGTTAATCAGAAACCATTGCTTTGCTTCAGCCACAGAATGCAACATAGTACTTACCTCCACCTGTTGTTTTTCCAACATTCTATTCAACCTTCTGGCTGCAGGCTTTTCATCTTCTATAATTAATACTTTCATTCCTTAAATTAAACATTAATAAATTATTGCCATTTGTTTTCTTGCTGCTTCTCTTTTTCCATAAACTCTTGTATTTTTCTACTCTCCCATTTCTCTCCAAATAAAAGATGTTTACCAAAAACTCCAAAAGCATGAAAAAATATTCCAATACCCCAAAAAACCCATAATGCAAATGTTCCGAAATCAAAAAAAGCTTCTGAGAAACTTTCCCCATTATTCATATTACTTATAATTTTACTGCAACTTATAAACATATTTACAATAAAGTAAGATGCAAAATGCCAATAAAACCCCTTTATTTTCTCTACTCTTTTCTTTGCTCGATCATAACGATCATTATATAGATGCTTTTCCATAACTATTCCCATTTACGATTGTTTTGCTCTTCTTCATTTAAAAATTGTTTCATTTTTTGTTCTTCCCAATTGGAACTAAAAAATAGCCCTCTTCCAAAAACTGATACACCATGAACCAACAACCCTATCCCCCATCCAATAGCTGTGGAAAAAGAACCTAAATTCCAAAACCCTCTAACATTTGCATAACCCGAATAAATCATTGAAAGTAACATTACATTCACAACAATATACACTATTGCATGCGTATAGAATCCTTTAATTTTGTCTACTTTTTTCTTTGCTCTATTGTAACGGTTTTCTTCATTATAATTTTCCATAATATTTCTTTTTACTAACGTTATTTTATTCCCAACGATTCAAGTTGTTTTCTTCTTCTTTCATAAATTCTTCAAGTTTTCTGTTTTCCCAAGACTTCCCGAAATACTTGTCTTTCCCATAAACCTCATACGCCTGAAAGGCAATACCTACTCCCCAACCTAACATTGGATAAAAAAACCATTTATGTTCATACCAACTAGTTTTAAAGTTTATGAATATTAAAAATGGGATAACAATAATATAAGCTATTACACTCCAGTAAAACCCTTTTAAATTCTCCAAACGCTTTCTTGCATTTTCATAGTTTGTATGTGATGTTGTTATTTTCATGATTGATGCTTTTTTAGTTAATAATGGTAATTCTACTTTAAATTCGTTTTTTGATTGATTGATTAAAATTGTTCTAGTTGATAATATTTGATAACGTTCTGTAATATTTTTCAATCCTATACCACTGGATTTATTCAATGACCTCTTCTCTTGAAAGTTATTAGTTACAGTTAGCGTATTATTTGATTCTACTATACTAATATGCAATGGTTGTTGTTCACTTACAATATTATGTTTTATACAGTTTTCTAATAAAATTTGTAATGATAGCGGAACTATTTTTGCATCAGGGTTATAAGCCTTCTCAGGAATTGTACAATCTATTGCATTTTCAAACCTCATTTTTAGTAACAGCATGTATGTTTTCGCAAAAGCCAATTCCTCCTCTAAGTAAACTAAATCCTTATCTTTTTGCTCTAACACATACCGATACACTTTTGACAAAGATGTTGTGAACTTTTGTGCTTTATCCTGATCTTCTTCTATTAATGACACTAACACATTAAGGCTATTAAACAAAAAATGAGGGTCTAACTGACTCTTTAAACTTTCATATTTAGCATTTGCGGTACCTGCGATAATTTTCTGTTGTTTAATTTTCTTTTCTTGTAAGGCTTTAAAAGAATAAAGCGAAATAAAAAACAAAGACACTACTACTGTTATCACAAAAGGAATTATATAATTTCGAGGGGTTTCATTATTTAAAAAAGTAGTAAAAGACTCTCCTTCTACAATCACATCTTCTACTATTCTCAAAAAGAATACTGCGCATAATGTTACTATTACCGAACTAATAAACCCAAGAATTAAACGACTAATTTTATAGACTTCTTTCCCATATTTTTTATCAAAAAACAAATACACACTTAGGTTAGCACCATACAACACTGTTGCGTATAACATATACCATAAAAACTGTATCCCAAAATTTAAATCCATCATAAAAGGACTTCCTAACAAAACAGAAATCACTTTCATAATAACAAAAATAATTCCCCCTGAAAGCAATGCGTATTTAATGTGTTTTACTAAATTATTCATAGTTTATTCTTACTGTTATACAAAGGTCATTTTTTTATCTTCTAAAAAAAAAGCTTACTCTCTGAACTGTTAATTTACAATACTGAATTGTAATTTTACAATTAAAATTAAAAGACTTGTAACAAACTCAACCTTTTTAAGACTTACCTTAAAGAACAACTTAATTAGTGGAAAAAGAATTAGAGCATAAATTTGTTACTCAACTAGAGAAGCATCAAAACATTATTCATAAAGTATGTAGATTATACACTAATAATCAAGATGCTCATAATGATTTGTTTCAAGAAGTAACAATACAACTATGGAGAGCATTCCCTAAATTTAGAGGGGAAGCAAAATTTAGCACATGGATGTATCGTATTGCTTTAAATACCGCTATAACGCTTTATAGAAAATCAAAACGCAAGATTAAAACAAATGACATTGCTGATTTTCACTTTAAAATTAAAGCAGATGAGTATGATGATACGGAAGAAGAGCAACTAAAATTAATGTACGCTGCTATAAAGCAACTATCAGATATTGAAAAGGCATTAATTTTTTTATATCTCGAAGAGAAAAACTACAGGGAAATTTCCGAAACGATGGGTATTAGTGAAGTTAATGCACGTGTGAAAATGAATAGAGCGAAAGGAAAACTTAAAAAAATATTAAACCCATAATTATGGAAGAATTAGATATACTCAAAAAAAGCTGGAATAAAGAAACTCACCCCAAGATTAGCGCTGATGCTATATATAAGATGATTTTAAAAAAATCATCTTCAGCAGTAAAGTGGATTTTTATTATTTGTTTAATAGAGCTAAGCATTGGTTTAATTTCAGGAGTGTTTCTTTCAATAGAAAGTTACGAAAATGTAAACCTTCCCTATTGGATAGAACCTACCATTACATATTCCAGCATACTGATAGCTCTTATTTATTCGTTTAAATTTTATAAAAACTACAAAACAATTAATACCACTAGTAGTGTAAAAAACTTATTGACTAATATTATTAAAACACGTAGAACAGTTAAACAATATGTGCTTATTAACTTAAGTTTAATGGCTATTTTGGTCATTGTTGTTTTAACTTACACATTAACAGCTCCTATTGGAGTAAACAATGAGATGACTTTTCAAATTAGCAGCACTAAAGATTATTTCATTCTCGGGTTTATAATTATTTTTGTAACTGCTTTTATTATTGGTATCTGTTTACTTATTTACTTTTTGTTGTATGGTTTATTAATGCGTAAACTAAATAAAAACTATAAAGAATTAAAACAGTTAGACTTGTAAGTCTGGTTTAACTAAACAAAAGAGGGGTAACATTACAATGTTACCCCTCTTTTGTTTTAAGTAATGTGCTTATATTAATACTCCCATTCTCTCAGCTTATTAAGCTCTTCCATCTCTTTTAAAGTCTTTTGAGGAATTACTTTAGAAAAAGACTCATGTTGTTCAATTGCATATTCTAATTGCGTAACAATATCATCAATAGAGTCATTTTCATAATCAATTTGCAAGGGCTCCTTTATAATAAATGATTGTAAAATCCCCTTTTTCTTTAAACGTAATCCTTTTTTATCAAAAGAACGTCTAAAGCCATCAATAACAATAGGTATAACTATAGGTTTATGCTGTTTAATTATATGTGCAGTCCCTCTTCTAATAGGCTTAAAAGGAGTTGTAGTTCCTTGAGGAAAAGTAATCAACCAACCATCATCAAGTGCTTTACCAATATTATTAATATCACTCATTTTAACTTGCCTATTGACATCTTGACCCTTGCTCCTCCAAGTTCTATCAATACTAACTGCTCCTACATAAGCTAATATTTTTGGTAATAAACCAGATTTCATTGTCTCCTTAGCAGCGACATAATATATATTTAATTTAGGTTGCCATAAGTAGCCAACATTTTTAATAGAATCTACTCTACCACTTAAACTTGCATTAAATACATGGAACATTGCTGTAACATCTGCGAAATAGGTTTGATGATTAGAAACAAATAACACATTCCTATCTGGCAGGTTTTTGATAACTTCAGAACCTTCAATTTGCAATTCATTAAACCCTCTAAAGCGTCTATGAGAAAGAACTCCTACTATACGTATTAGCATTTTCTTAATAAACAATATATGTCCGAAAGGATTTCTTTTAAATAACCCCATTAATTTTTAAATTTTAGCGTTACAAATGTATCAAATTTAATATTCATCTGATAAAATTAAATCTTTAATCTCACTTAGCATCATAGCAGTAGCCCCCCAGATTACTTCTTCATTAAACTTAAATATTGGTACTTCAATATCCTGGGCATAAGAAGTGTTTATTATTTTTGACGTAACAAAATCATCTGACAAAATTTCTTGAAGAGGGATTTCAATTAATCTTTCCACCTCTTTTTCTTCAAGAGTGTATGATGGACGTTCCTTTACTACTCCTAAAAAAGGCTTTACCAAAAAGTTACTTGGAGGAATATACACATCTGTTAACTCTTTTAACACGGTGATTTGTTTTGAGTGTACACCAATTTCTTCAAATGTTTCTCTTAAAGCAGTTGCTTGTAAACAAACATCCGATGCTTCAATTTTTCCACCAGGAAAACCAATTTGATTTGAATGCACTCCTTCATATGTTTTTCTTAACATAAAAATCATTTTCATAGCCCCATCACTATCCGGGAACAATAATGATAACACAGCTGCTTTTTTAGGATTACGTTTCGAAAGGTTAATTGACTTTCCTAACTTTTTCCGAATTGACGGAGCTAATTTAAATTGTGAATCGATACCTGGTAAAGATGATTTTTTTATTTTTGGAATTAATTCTTCAAAGTCTTTTAAAGTCATGATTAAAATACAGTACCTAATTTTAGTTTTTATCGTGGTGCTTATGAGTTGCCAAGATAAACAAACTCCACAAAAAAAAGAGGTAAAAGCATTAATAGAAACTAAAAAAAAACAAATTAAGTTACATGACTTAACTCCTTTAATTACTCAAAAAAAAGTTGTCCCATTTTTAACAGAATACGGAAAAACCCATAAACAGACTAATGTTTTAATAGAAACTCGTTTAGGAAACATCCATATTCAGTTATTTAATAACACACCATTACATAGAGCCAATTTTTTATTCTTAATACAACAAGGTTATTTTGACACTAGCTGCTTTCATAGAGTTGTTTCCGATTTTATTATTCAAGCTGGTCAATCTGATAAAAAAAGTACTAGAGAATTACGAAAAAAAATAGGGGATTACAAAATACCTCCTGAATTCACCAACCATAAACATGATAAAGGAGCTTTGTCATCAGCAAGAAGATGGAATCAAAACCCCAAAAAATTATCAGACGCTTATGAGTTTTTTATTGTTCATAAAGAAACAGGCTTGCATCATTTAAATAATGAGCATACCGTTTTTGGAAAAGTAACTAAAGGGCTTGATGTTGTAGATAAAATAACTCAAGAAGCCATAGACAAAGGAGAATGGCCTATTAACGACATTAACTTAATCGTTAAAACATACTGATTAACGAGCAAGCCACTAGTGTTAGCTATAAAAAATACCCAATATTGGCTATGTATTAACATGTGTTTATTTCGTATCTTTACTTTCTTCATAAGTTAATCCTTATGGAGATAAGTAAGTTTTTTTGGGGTAAAAATCTCTGCTATCTTTTTAGCAGAGATTTTTTTTATAAAATTAACTCAAAAACAATTCAACTTCTAAAAACTACAATTCAGTAATTCCTTTTTTATTTAGAAAACTATCTTATAGATATTTGTATTATAATCAATATAAAAACAGAAATTATGAAAACACTAGTTTTAGGAATTCTTTTAGCAATTTGCAACTATATCACACATGCACAAGAACCAAAAGGTGTTAATATTACAGTACACATTAATAATATTAAAAGTGACAATGGTTATATTTTACTCGGATTACACAATCAAGAAACTTTCATGGTTAGAGAAAAGCCTGCTTTGAAAAGGATTAAAAAAGAAATAAAAAATGGAGGGATTGAAGTAGTTTTTAAAAATATCCTAGAAGGTCAGTATGCAATTATGGTTGTACATGATGAAAATGCAAACAATAAAATGGATTTTGAATTAAACGGAATGCCGAAAGAAGACTATGGTGTATCTAATAATGATATGAGTTTTGGGCCACCCATTTTTGAAGATGCCAAATTTAACGTTACTGATGAAAATTTGATTTTAGATATAAGACTATAATCATTATTTCAAAAAAAATGGTTTCTATCTTATACCTTTAAAATAGAAACCTCTTTTTCATACATTCACATAGAAGCACTACATTTTTTGAGTGTAATAATTATAATCTTTCATGATTTTATCTAAAAAGATAACATCATTTTTTTCTTTATTTTCAATACCTGTTACCTCTTCTATTTTAGCTCGCAACTTAATTAACACACTATAGTCTTTATTTTTTTTAGCAGCAACAAAGGTTTCCTTTATTATACGCGCATCATTATCTGATAATTTAATTACCCAAGGATATGAAGGTTTATAATCGTCATTTAAATCTTCAATAATTGTATGCAATATATTAGTGCTATTTTTCAAACTCACTACTGCTGTCCCTGCAATCATATCGCCAAATCGTTGTTTATTTTTACTTGCTATTATGGCTATAAAACCTGCAATTGGACTTAAGAACAATACCATAGATAATAATCCATTCAAAAATCCTCCTCCTAATAGTTCCGAGAAACCAGATACTAAAACAATCATTATCATAAAACCATATATATCCACTAATCTAAAAAACCAACGGATGATAAAATCAGAATTAGAAGCTTGAAAACCATCAATTTTTATCACTTTTAACTTCATTAGTTTCTTGCCTAACGTTTGACCATTCATAAGCATTTCAGAAAGTAGTGTGTATACTACAACCGGAAAGAAAAACATAATACTAATTGCTGTTTTTGACCAATGATCGTCATAAATTTCTGACAAACTATTGATATCATAAAAATAAAAAAACAGCCATGTATAGGCTATAATAAGTATCAAATCCAATACAAAAGCAATAATACGAAACCCTACACTTGCTAAATCGAAATTAAGGGTTACATTTTGTGTAGTATTTATTTGAAGCATTTTAAGTAATTTAGTACATTAGCTCAACATATGAGAGAGGTTGCTTTTATTAAACAAAATAAAGAAAAATGGTTGACATTTGAACAATCCTTTTCAAATAAAAATACTCAACACAATCCTGATGAACTAGCTAATTTATATATTCAGTTAATGAATGATTTATCCTATGCGCAAACGTATTACCCAAAAAGCAAACTAGTACTCTATTTAAATCATTTAGCATCCACAAGTTATTTACATATTTACACTACTAAACGAACCTCTAAAAACATTTTATTAAAATTCTTTACACTGGATGTCCCGTTAGTAGCATATCAATATCGAAAACAACTGTATTACGCAATTGCTTTTTTTATACTTTTCATGAGTATTGGTGTTTTTTCATTAGCAAATGATGAAGACTTTGCCCGTCAAATTTTAGGAAACAATTATATTGACCAAACATTAGAAAACATAGAAAATGGCGATGCTGTTGCTATATACAAAGGCGGAAGCACTTGGGGCTCCTTTATCGGAATCACTTTTAATAATTTAAAAGTAGGTGCGCTATTATTTTTATCAGGAATTACTGGTGGTATCGGAACGGGGTATATTATGATGGAAAACTCAATTATGGTAGGCGTTTTTCAGTATTTTTTTCATCAGGAAAATGCTTTTTGGGAAAGTCTTCGTGGTATATGGATACATGGTTCTTTTGAAATATTCGGGATGATTATAGAATGTGGAGCTGGTTTTATTATAGCATCAAGTATCTTTTTCCCTAAAACATTTTCTAGAAAAAATTCTTTTAAAATTGGAGTAAGTGATGCCTTTAAAATATTTTTAAGCACCATTCCTTTTACTATAGCAGCGGGGTTTTTAGAGGGTTATGTTACTCGATTATCTAATGTAATGCCACATGTACTTAGTTACGGAATTATAATAGCTTCATTAGGATTTATTATTTATTACTACTTAATTTACCCACATAAAATTTATAACAAAATATACTTAAAGTAATAGCTTCATGAATTTATATAAAACTAGAGATTTTAGTGCATTTTTTAGTGACACCATTGATTTTTTTAAAAAACATGGAGCACATTTTTTAAAAAATTACATAGCCATAAATGGGGTACTCCTAGCAATTTCATTACTGGCATTCATACCCATACTTAATTTATTTATCGACTTTAATTCTTTTGAACTTAGAGGTGACGGAAATATCAAAAGCCTATTTTTAGGTAGTTTGAACTCTGGAGTATTAATTATATATTTTGCACTACTATTTATAGCTAGCATCTTTATAAATTCCATAAGCTATTCTTTTACTCCTATATACCTTAAACTATATCAAGAAAAAAATGGAAGTAACTTTAGCACTTCTGATATAATAAACTCTTTAAAAAATCATTTTCCAAAGATTATAAAATATATCATTGGTATGACTGTATTAATGATTCCTTTAATGATTGTTTTAGTAATTGCACTTATACTTGTTGCCTGCACTCTAGTTGGTATACTTATACCTATAGCTGCTTTCATGATGCTTGGTATGTTTACCATGTTTGAATATTATCACAAACCTGAAAATCGATTTTTTAAATCATTCTCTTATGCATGGGAACTCATAAAACTAAAGTTTTGGCATAGTACTGGTTGCGTTGCCTTATTAATGTTGATTATAGGAATAATACAACAAATTTTTTCTGCCGTTTTTGAACTAATACTAGATGTGAATTCTGGTGAATTACTTATTCAAAACAATCTTGAATTTACAAGTACTATGATAGGTGCTTTAGTAATTAGTATGGCTTTTTCAATAATTGTTAGTTTTATTACGAATAGTATAATGATGTTAAATCAAGGGATTATTTATTATTCTTTAAAGGGAGAAAAAGAAGGCATTCAAACTAATAGTAGCATTGACGAAATAGGGTTAAGTGAATAGTTTTAATACACATAACACTCTTTTTTCATCAAAAGCACTTCAAGTTCTTTTGATTATGATTGTACTTATAAGTATTTCAAATCATGGGGCAGTACTCTTTCAAGAAAACAATGGTATTATTACACAACGTAAGTTTAAAGACGATTTAAACAATACTTATCATGGTGAGGATTTTACCTATAGAGAAAAAGCTCCAGAAGTTTCAAATTCAAATTCTACATACCCTAACCTATCATGGTTAAGTAGTATCACAGGTTTTTTAAAAGTTATTCCTATACTAGTAATCCTAATAGCAGTTTTTTTAATTGCAAGAGCACTTATTAATAATGAAGGCTCATGGTTTGTAGGTAAATCAACCAATAAGGCTATTGAGAAACTAGAACTTATTGATGAAGAAATTATACAAAACAGCAATTTAGAAGAACTTCTTAGCGCCGCAATACAACAAAAGGATTTTCGTTTAGCAATTAGGTATCAGTATTTAATTACCTTAAAAACTTTGTCAGTAAATAACTTTATTAGTCTCGATAAAGACAAAACTAACTCTGACTATTTATCAGAAATACAAACCAAAAAACATCAAAAAGAATTCTCCTATTTGGCATATATATATGATTATGTTTGGTATGGTCAGTTTAGTATTACTGCTTCTGATTTTAACGACTTACAACAATCTTTTATCCATTATAATAAAACTATTTAATGAGTAATGCTTTAAAAATAGCTTTAGGTTTGTTTATAACTACAATGGTGGTAGCGATTGTAATTAGTTTTATGAGTACTAGTCCTACCGATTGGAGAGAAACCTATAATTACAAACACAAAAAACCATTTGGGACTTATATTATACACCAGGAATTTAAAAACTTATTTCCAAAACAAGAAATAACTACTATTGCCAAAAATACTTACGATTATTTTGACACCGCATACAATTATGATAATGAAAGTTATGATTTGAAAGGGAATTATATTTATATCAATAATAATATGCGTACTATTGATAATGAAACTTCTGAGGAAATATTAGGTTTTGTAGCCCAAGGAAACACAGCTTTTATTGCCGCTACAGTATTTAATGAAGTTTTAATGGATTCTTTAAATTTCGGGTACTCTTACCAAAATATAAAAGTTAACCTTCAAAACCCTTCACATTTAAATACTGAAATTAGTCTTAGTAATGAAAGAGTCAACAACAAAACGTATCAATTCAGTAAAAACACCTCCACTACCTATATTGAATATTCTGATAATCAAAACTCAACTGTTTTAGGATCACAAAAAATAAACGATACTATTCATCCAAATTTCATAAAAGTAAATTATAAAAAAGGACAGTTTTTCTTACATACACAACCAATTGTTTTTACTAATTACCACCTACTAAACGGGAATCAAGAGTATATAGCTCAGGTTTTTTCACATTTAGATGAGGCTCCCCTATATTGGGATACCCATTATTCATACAGAAGAGGAAATGGTGATAATAAAAAAAGTTCCTTGAGTTACTTTTTATCTAACAAAGCTTTAAAATGGGCTTTCATTTTAGCATTAATGAGCCTTATATTCTTTATTTTATTTAATACGAAAAGAAAACAACGTATCATCCCGGTTATAAAACCACTACAAAACACCACTGTAGATTTTACACAAACTATTGGTAATTTATATTTTCAACAAAACAATCATACAGATATTGTTCAGCGAAAAATAATATTTTTTTTAGAGAAAATAAGGTCTGATTATTTTATCGACACTAAAAATTTAAATGACGATTTTATTGACAAATTAACCTTAAAATCGGGGAAAAAATATGGCGAGGTAAAACTCGTTATCAACACCGTTTTAAAATTAAATGGCAAATATACTTGTACAGAGGATGATTTGTTACGTTTAAATCAATTAATCGAAAAGTTTTTTAACGCAGAATAAACATTAACGTATAAGTACTTTTTGTAGTACTCAAACATAAAAAAGAATGGAAGAGCAAAACACTACACCTATTGAAAATTTTCAGTTTGAAAACAGATTGGATTTAAGTAAACTTCAAGAAAGTGTTTTAAAAATAAAAGAACAACTGGGCACTATTATTGTTGGACAAAAAGAAATGATCGATTTATTAATCGCTTCTTTATTAGCTAATGGACATTCTTTAATTGAAGGAGTTCCTGGTGTAGCAAAAACCATCACTGCAAAGCTATTGGCTAAAACCATGAATATTGATTTTAGTAGAATTCAATTTACACCAGATTTAATGCCTTCTGATATTTTAGGGACATCTATTTTTGATATAAAAAAATCAGAATTTGAATTTAAAAAAGGGCCTATTTTTTCAAATATGATTTTAATTGATGAAATCAATAGAGCTCCTGCGAAAACTCAAGCGGCACTTTTTGAAGTCATGGAAGAACAACAAGTAACCATTGATGGAAAAACCTATCTAATGGATGCTCCTTTTTTAGTATTGGCTACTCAAAACCCTATTGAACAGGAAGGAACCTACCGCCTACCCGAAGCACAGCTAGATAGATTTTTATTTAAAATTACTATAGAATACCCAACAGCAGAAGAAGAAGAAGAAATTATTTTAAGAGAACATCAATTAGAAAATAAAAAGAAAACTGCTCAAATTGACACTGTAATATCTGGCGAAGAAATTATTGAGTTTAGAGCCTTAGTTACACAAATAAAAATCGAAAAAAACCTTTTAAAATACATTGCAAATATTGTGATAAATACTAGAAACAATGTCTTTTTATATTTAGGCGCTTCACCTAGAGCAAGTATTGCAATCCTGAATGCTTCAAAAGCATTTGCTGCTATGAGTGGTAGAGATTTTGTAACTCCTGAAGATATAAAAAAAGCATGTGTACCTGTATTGCAACATAGAATTTTAGTTACCCCTGAACGAGAAATGGAAGGAGTAAATAGCAAACAAATTATTGAACAAATTATTGAAACTGTAGAAATTCCAAGGTAAATTAGCTATGGTTTAAAACCACCCCTATAGTTACTATATTTCTTTTGCTTTTGAATACTATTACTTTTGGTCAAAACGAATTAAATTCATTAGAAATAAAAGCTAAAAAAGCGTATGAATATTGTGCTAAAGAAAACTTAAATACTAATTATTGTATTTTAGTAAATATGAATATTCATTCAGGGAAAAACAGATTATATGTTTGGGATTTTACAACTAATTCTATTCTAAAAACCGGACTATGTTCTCACGGGTGTTGTGATTCTATATGGGGTGAAGATGAAACAAAACTGGACCCAAAATTTAATAATATACATGAAAGTCATTGCTCTTCACTAGGAAAATATAAAATTGGAAAAAGAGGATATAGTAACTGGGGAATACACGTAAATTATAAATTACATGGGCTAGAACCCAGTAATACAAACGCATATGATAGATTTATTGTATTACATTCATGGGAAATGATTGGTGACCAAGAAACATTTCCAGCTGGAACAGCTGAAGGATGGGGCTGTCCTGCTGTTTCAAACAAACTGATGAAATATTTAGACAATAAGCTGAAAAAAAATCAAAAAGCACCACTATTTTGGATTTATAAATAATTATTACTTGTGAAAAAATTATATAAAGGCATCTATCTGAATAATTTAATTTTCTATGTACTCACGGGTATTATCGGGATATTTGTTATTTCACATTTTTTTGAACAATGGTTTTCTATTGCCAAGCTGCTATTAATAGCCCTTGTAGCTTTTATATTTATTGATATTTTAATTCTTTTTATTTCAAAAAAGACTGTAAATGCAATTCGTAAAACTCCCGATAAATTATCCAATGGTGATAAAAATGAAATTTCAATACATATAAACAATCACTACCCTTTTGTCATTCAAACACGTATTATTGACGAACTTCCTTTTCAGTTTCAAGACAGGACTTTTACGCTTGATCAAAAAATACCAGCGCAAATTGATCATGAAATAAAATATACCGTTAGACCAACGGAACGTGGCGAATATCATTTTGGTAATATTAATATTTATGTTAGCTCGCCTTTACACTTAATTTCAAGACGTTTTATAGTAGGGAAACCTGAACTCATAAAAACCTACCCTTCCTTTGTTCAACTTAAAAAATACAACCTGATAGCTTTTTCCAATAGGCTATCGGCTTATGGTCTCAAAAAAATACGCCGTATCGGGCATACTCTAGAATTTGAACAAATAAAAGAGTATGTACAAGGTGATGATTTAAGAACTATAAATTGGAAAGCAAGTGCAAAGAAAAATCAATTGATGGTGAATCAATATCAGGATGAAAAATCACAACCAGTATATAGTGTTATTGATAAAGGTAGAGTAATGAAAATGCCATTTAATGGGTTATCCTTATTAGACTATGCTATTAATGCAACCTTGGTTTTAAGCAGTGTTATTTTAAAAAAACAAGATAAAGCCGGTATGTTTACTTTTTCCAAAAAAGTTGAAAACATTATTGTTTCAGAGCGAAGGACAAGCCAAATGAATTTAATTTTGGAAGCTTTATATAATGTGAAAACAGATTATTACGAATCTGATTACAGTCGTTTATACGCTGACATTAAACGTACTATTACGCATAGAAGCTTGATAATGCTTTATACCAACTTTGAAACATTGGAAGGTTTAAAAAGGCAACTTCCATATTTAAGAGCAATCGCTAAAAATCATATGCTCGTAGTCGTATTCTTTAAAAATACGGAGCTTGATAAAATTGTTAGTCAGAAGGCGGAAACAATACAAGAAGTTTATGACAAGGTAGTTGCTGAAAAATTTACTTTTGAAAAAAAACAAATTGTTAATGAGCTAAAAAAATATGGTATCAATACTATACTTACTGCTCCTGAAAACTTATCAGTAGACACCATCAACAAATACCTTGAAATAAAATCTAGAGGTTTACATTAACCTTATATTGTATATTATAATTTTTACTAATCACCCAACCAGGATTTCATCATCCAAATGGTTTTTTCTTGTTCCGCTATAAAGTCACTCATTAATGAGTTTGTCCCTTCATCATTAGCCTCATCAGACAATTTCAAAATAACTCTTTCAATTTTTAATAAGGATGTTAATGAATCTATAATCAACTGAACAGCTTTCTCATCCTTAGTAATGTTTTTTCCTATAGCAACTTTACTATTTTTAATATAGTCGTCAAAAGTGTGCAATGGTACCTCTCCTAAAGTTAATACCCGTTCTGCTATGTTGTCAACTTTAATAGTTGCATCCGTATATAGCTCTTCAAATTTAACATGTAATTCAAAAAATTGCTTCCCTTTAATATTCCAATGAATTCCCCTCAAATTTTGATAGTAGGTTTGAAAACTCGCTAATAATTCATTCAAATTCTCTGAAACTTCATTGGTGTATACTGTACTTAATCCTAAAATTGTTGTTTTCATAATGTCTTTATTTATTTTTAATCAAAAGTAATATCTATTAAAACAAAAATAACTATAGCTTTAATTGATAGTTTTTATATCTTTATCATCAGAATTTATAAACTATGACCATAACACAGTTAAACTATGTATTAGCAGTTGCTAAACACAAAAACTTCACAAAAGCAGCGGAACATTCATTTGTAACACAACCTACTTTAAGTATGCAAATACAAAAGTTAGAAGACGAATTGTCGATTAAAATATTTGATAGAAGTAAAAAGCCAATCGAACTTACTGAAGTTGGTAAAAAAATAGTAGCTCAAGCTAAAAACATTGTAAATGAATCTGATAGAATAACAGATATCATTGATCAAGAAAAAGGATTTATAGGTGGCGAATATAAAATTGGAATTATACCGACTATAATGCCAACTCTTTTACCTATGTTTTTGAAATCATTTATTGAAAAACACCCAAAAGTTCAATTAAAAATTAAAGAATTAACTACTTCGGAAATTATAAAACAATTAAATGATGGGCAAATAGATGCTGGAATAGCTGCAACACCTCTAACTGAGGAAAACCTAATTGAGCGTCCGCTATACTATGAACCTTTTGTAGGATACATCCCTAATAACCATCGTTTAACAAATGAAAAAACAATTAGTATTGATGATTTGTCTCTTGAAGATATATTATTGTTAGAAGACGGACATTGCTTTAGGGATGGTATTATCAATTTATGTAGCGCTTCAAAAAATAACAACCCGAAAAAATTTCAATTAGAAAGCGGGAGTTTTGAAACCCTTACTAAACTAGCTGACGAAGGACTAGGAATGACATTATTACCTTATTTACATTCCAAACAATTATTAAAATGTGATGTTATCAACCTAAAGCACTTCAATGATCCAAAACCCGCTAGAGAAGTAAGTTTATTATTTCATAAAAGCGAATTAAAAATTCAAATAACAAATGCTTTGAAAGATACTATTGACAGTGTAGTTCGTGGAGCTATTGCTTTTCATGACCTTAATATTATTAGTCCAAAAAAAAAACATATATTGTAAACTAAACCTTTTACTATGTTCGTATTAAAACAATCTTTTTGGCTTTGTTTATTTTGCATATCCTTTATATCGTGTTCATCGGATAAAGATGATACTTCGGTAAGCGCTCCATCTGACTTTTACTACCCCGGTGAAACTCCAATTCCATTTTACACACACGGAACTGTTGCCCCAAACATTGATTGGGGAAATGAAGTGGGAACCTACGAGTTGGATGCAAATTATACTGGAGTTAGTCTTGATGAAACAACTGGTGAATTATCATGGAATGAGGGCTTGCCCTTAGGAAGTAACATTGTAATGGTAACAGCTACTAACTCTGCAGGGTTTGCAACTACTAGCCCTAATTTGTTACACCAATTTAATGGACAATTTGATGGTGCTTATAATAATGATGCCAATCCAAGTACTCCTACCACAGTTAATATGGATATTACATTTAATACTGACGGTACTATGAGTATTACTGATGCAAGCACAACAACAAGTGGGACATGGATGTTTAATCCTTCTGGAAAATTAATGTGCACTTATGGAGCTTTGGAATTAGAACTGGATTTAACGTACTCCTTAACTACTATTCCTTATTTAGAAGGGCATAAACGTAATGTTGGGAATCCTGCCAACTTAGGATTTGTTCGTATAGATTTTCAACAGTAAATAGCGGCTTCAAGGTTAGTTATTAAAAACAACTCTCCGATATAAAATAAAAAAGCAACCATTTTGGTTGCTTTTTTATTATTCTTTTAAATAGATTAAACACTGATTTAATTCTGGTTTTTGTAAGGTCAGATTTCCTATCCAAATTCTCAATTCATCAATTTCATAAGGCAATAATCTTTCAATCGCTTTCTGGAGTTCTTTACAGAATAGATTAGCATCAAAACTAACTCGTTCAAGTATCGTTTTAGTGTAATCAAACATTGCTCTTGCCATGTATACTAAGTTTTTAAGTTGCTCTAAGTAACAACATTTCCCTCTAATAATATCATAATAAATGTTAAAGTTTACAAAACATTAACAACTTATACTATGTTAAAATAAACAATTACATAAATAAAAGCAACTATAATTACGAATACCACAACTACACGACCTTCTGATTTACAGGTGTTAATTACACTTTTATAATTTTATCAATTGTAAAAATGGCCTAATACTAAAACCTATTATCGCCGTCTAGCAAGTTGCCTAATCCTCCTAAAACACTTCCTTCACCTTTGCTAGAACCTCCTGTCCTAGGAATTGCAGCTATTACTCTTGAAGCTAACCTACTAAACGGTAAGGATTGTATATAAACAGTTCCTGGTCCTTGAAGCGTCGCAAAGAATAATCCTTCCCCTCCAAAAACAGTATTTTTAATTCCGCCAACAAATTCAATATCATAGTTAACAGTTTGTGAAAAACCTACTAAGCATCCTGTATCAACTTTTAAAGTTTCTCCAGCAGAAAGCTCTTTTCTACAAACTGTTCCACCAGCATGCACAAATGCCATGCCATCACCTTCTAATTTCTGCATGATGAACCCTTCACCTCCAAAGAATCCTCTACCAAGTTTCTTTGAAAATTCAACACCTATAGATACTCCTTTTGCTGCACATAAAAAAGCATCTTTCTGGCAAATAAACTTACCTCCTTTTTCTGCTAAATTAATTGGTATGATTGATCCTGGATAAGGAGACGCAAAACTAACCTTACGTTTTTGTTGTGAAATGTTTGAGAATACCGTCATAAACAAGCTCTCGCCTGTTAATAAACGTTTTCCAGCGGAAAACAATTTCCCTAACACACCTTCACTTTGATTAGAACCGTCACCAAAAATGGTACTCATTTCTAAGCCATTTTCCATCATCATAAAGGAACCAGACTCTGCAACTACACCTTCTTGAGGATCTAACTCAATTTCTACGTATTGCATTTCTTCTCCGTGAATTTCGTAATCTATTTCGTGTGCTATCATTGATTTGTTTTTAATTGATTCAATATATAGGTATTGGGAGTTCCAATTTTGTTACAACACAATTAATTATTTCTTTACCTTCAACTTTAATGTCCACTCAAAATTAAAAGTTGAAACGACAACTCCTTCGGCATTGGTTCCAATTGATTTCATTAATACAACCTGACCTTCTCCTGTTTCAATAGTTTTCTGGATTGTAGTATCAATTAGATTACCATCATCACAAACAAACGTGATTCTTCCTTTTGCTTTTTTTGAAAATGTTGCATTATTACTTGCTACTAACATGGATATGTTTTCTCCACTCGCTTGAATTTTTTGCATTACTAATGCTCCAGTAGCCAATTCCGCTGCCATTCCCTGTACAGCCCAAAACATAGATCCAAACGGATTTTGGTTTATCCATCTGAATTTTACACTAGTAGTGCTCCTAGTTTCACTTATATTCTTTAACCTAACCCCGCAAAAAAAGGCAGATGGTAATTTAGCTAGTAAGAATAAGTTAATTTTTTTTGGAGTTAACTTCATATTTAAAAATTATTAATATTGTAATTATTACGATTAAAACAGCTATCAACAAACTAGTTTAACACTGACTTACATTGTGTTTAACTTTGATTCGTTACTATCTGATTACTCAAAGATACACAGATTTATTTCATTTCAATATGTTAATATAATGTTAAATTTTAGTACTTTGTTTTGCATAGTACCTTTTTTTATCAGTATATTTGCATAGAACAATACTATATCATCAATCATTATGCTAACAAAAAATCACAAAAACATTGCAAGTTTTATCCATATTGGAGTCTTTGCTAAGTATATATTTCCCTTGGGGAATTTTATAGCGCCATTGTTAATATGGAATTTAAACAAAGATCGTTCTGAATTTATTGACAAAAACGGAAAACAAGTTATTAATTTTCAATTAAGCATTTTACTATACTTCATCACTATGGTACTTATTTGCATTCCAGTAGCTTTAAATTTCGGTTTCGGGATAGAACAACTAGAAGAAATTAAAGGCAATATTACCCCATATGACTTGACAAGTTTTTCAGGGAGTATCATTACTTTTTTTATTCTTGGAATACTTTGCTTTGGACTATTAGTAATTGAATTGTATGCAACAATAGTTGGAGCTATAAAAGCTAGTGAAGGGACACTGTACAAATACCCATTATCAATACAGTTTATAAAATAATCATCATCAATCAAAAAATGAACAATTTACACAACCTTAAAAGATTAAATCTATGAAATTAGAAAACACAAAAGCTCAAATGCGAAAAGGTGTGTTGGAATATTGCATCTTATCAGTATTAGATGAACATGATGCCTATGTTGCAGAAATCTTAGGCACATTAAAGGACGCCAAAATGCTTGTAGTTGAGGGTACTATTTATCCACTACTTACAAGATTGAAAAATGCAGGATTACTTAACTATCGATGGGAAGAATCAACATCTGGTCCATCAA
>Ga0209396_1001770_pt1 | contig 23399 bp, 18 predicted proteins | sample GOMGulsemesocosm_6_FD_184638 | JGI IMG/M metagenome (GOLD analysis project Ga0209396, IMG submission 184638) | Methane-oxidizing microbial communities from mesocosms in the Gulf of Mexico - GOM8C Gulf of Mexico (SPAdes) (version 2) | ecosystem: Environmental > Aquatic > Marine > Cold seeps... | reverse complement strand
ATTAATGCTATTCGTGTACATGCACATGTATTACCTAAGCGTTTTTATAAATTAGCAGACCAATTAGGTATGGTGATCTGGCAAGACTTTCCCTTGCAATGGGGATATGTCGATACACCTGAGTTTGTTAATACTGCTGAAAATCAAGCGCGAGAAATGGTTAAAGAGCTTTACAATTATCCTTCGATTATGGTGTGGAGTGCTCACAACGAACCTCCGTGGGACGCTAGTTGGATGAAATATAAATATCCAGATTATAAACTTGAACAACAACAAAATAGTATTTTAGACGAAAAAGTATTAGCGGTATTTCAAGCTAACGATACCTCACGCTACAGTCATAAAAGCTCACTTACATCAGAGCATCCTTGGCTAGGGTGGTACAGTGGAAAATGGACTGACTATAGTAAACCTACAGACCAAAGATGGATCACTGAATTTGGCGCTCAGGCACTACCCAACAAAGATGTTCTTGAGAAAATAGTAGGTAAAGAAAATTTATGGCCAACCAATAAGAAACAATGGGATATATGGAAATATCATAATTTCCAACCGACTCAAACATTTAAACTTGCCAAAATAGATAAAGGTCGCAATGTAGAAGGGTTAATTAAAAATACCCAACAATATCAATACAAGCTGAATACATTAGCGGCTGAGTCATATCGTCGTCAGAAAATGTCACCCGTCAACGCTATTTTTCAATTTATGTTTGTGGAAGATTGGCCTTCGATGAATTGGGGGGTTGTTGATTATCTACGAAACCCTAAGCCAGGTTATTTTGCACTTAAAAAAGCCTATCAACCGTTATTACCAAGTATTGAATTTGATCCGATTAACGAAAATAAATGCTGCAACATTAAATTTTCGTTATGGATGATTAATGATTTGGTTACATCGTTTTCCAAACACAAAATGAAATATCAGTTGTATAAAGACAATGTGCTGCTTTCAGAGCAAGTATTTGAACGTACGATTAATGCCAGTTCAGTCACTAAAATTACCGATATACAACTTAAGTCTGCTAAGTCTGGCCACTATAAAATTAACTGGGTTGTTGTAAACGAGAATGAAAAAGTTATAGCCCAAAATGATCATGAATGGGTGATTAATAATGGATAAAATTCGAAATATTTTATTAATAACGACGAGTATTTTTTTAAGTAGTCATGCGTTAAGTTATCAACTTCCTGAAATTCAAGCTGTTGATGTAAAAGATAATAAATTATATTTTAGCGTTAATCAGGCTGGATATTTTACTAAAGCCCCTAAAGTAGCCTACATAACTAATTTTCAGCTAAAAAAAAGCGTTACTTTGCTTAATTTAGGTGACAAAAGCACGTCAACTTTGAAAATTACTCCAGTTCACTTTGAAAATAAAGAATTAGCCCCTACAGCACGTATTGATTTTGACCATGTTAAAACTAAAGGAAAATATGCTTTTGTATCTGACGGTATCCGCTCGCCGATATTTACCGTAGGTGACGATATTTATCGTGAAGGTATTACTAAGCTCCTACGCTCCTATTACCTACAACGATGCGGACAGTATGTTGTAGATAGTGACTACGGTATTGAACACAAAGCCTGTCATGTTAATGATGGCGTTTTAGCTAGGCCTTTACAAAACTTAAGTTTAGACAAATCAAGTGCAATATCTGCAACAGGTGGTTGGCATGACGCTGGAGATTTTGGTAAATACGTTTCTACTACCACTGTATCGGTTGGACGTATTTTATCAAGTTATCAGCATTATCCATTTTATCTCAACGACATTAACCTTAAATTACCAGCTAACCCGAACCCTAAAAAGTTACCCGACACGCTGCTAGAAATGAAAGTGGGTTTAGCATGGCTATTAACCATGCAAAATGACAATGGCCTGTTATTTAGAAAGCTTTCTGGTAATAAATGGCCAAGCTTAATGTCACCTTATGACGATAGGCAAACGCGATATGTATACGGAGTTAGTACTGACGACACGGCTAAATTTGTTGCAACAATGGCCTTAGCTGCGCGAATTTTTAAAGATATTGATAAAAAATTAGCTGAACAGTACCTAGCTGCGGCAGAAAAATCTTGGCACTATTTAGAGCAAAAAAAAGGCTTTCAAATTGATTGGATTAAATCAGACGATCGTGGCTCTGGCCCTTATATAGCAAACAGTACAGATATTGAGTTTTCCTTAACTCATGATAAGGATGATCGCTTTTGGGCAGCCGCTGAACTCTACATTACCTCAAAGAAAAATAAGTATTTAGTTTATATAAATCAGAATATTGAACTACCTTTAAATGTATTCGAGTGGAAAGACCCCGCTTTACTAGGTAAGTGGCACTTAGTTACGCAATTGTGCCGCACTAAAAAATTAGCTTTTTGTCGAGTATTAACTCAGCAAATATTAGCTAAAGCAGAGCAGTCGCTGGCGCGATATCAAGCGTCTGATTATCAATTAGCTAATCAGAAGTTTATTTGGGGTTCTAACAAATTAGTTGCAGAAGAAGGGATGCTCATGCTGATGGCTTACCAACTTAACAAAGATGAACGATATGTCGAGGCAGCCATTGCGCAAGCTGACTATTTGTTAGGAGCAAATCCTTTTAGCTTAAGCTTTATTACCGATGTAGGTGAAAGTTCGGTACAAAATGTAAGTCATATTTTTGCTCGTGCCGAAAAGCTTCAAATACCCGGTTTACTCGTTGGTGGACCTAACAATTTAGCACAAGCCAAAATCGCCCCTAAAAATAAAGGCATACTGAGTTATGTTGATCATGCTAAATCGTATGCCGTTAACGAATACGCAATTGACTATAACGCATCGGCCATTGCTCTTCTTATTCAACTATCAACTCTACATGGTCAGGAGTAGAGTCGATGGCATTTTATTTTGATAAATACGAGCAACGTATCCCACCAAAACCTATACCTCATTCGGTGTCGAGAGAGTTATTGTGGCAATTTTTAGCGACAATAAATTTAGTGGTAGGCGCTTGGTATATACATTGGCGTTGGACTGAATCATTAAACTACGAAGCAGTATGGTTTTCATTCCCCCTTGTTATCGCTGAATCATTTGCTTATATAGGGCTAGTGTTATTTACCTTTAATCTATGGAAAGTGAAGGATGTTGAAGCAGGAAGTCCACCTACAATGTTGAATGAAGTGATTGAAAGCTCTCAATCGTTCGACCGTAAAATTTCTGTTGATATTTTTTTCCCAAGTTACGACGAAGAACCTGAACTGGTTAAATTAAGTTTGCTTGATGCCAAAAATGTCCGTTACCCGCACGATATCGATATAAACATCCATCTACTTGATGACGGTGATCGTCCGGAAATGAAAGCCTTAGCGCAAGAGATGGGTATTAACTATATAACCCGTAACAATAACATAGGTTTCAAAGCGGGTAATTTACGTAATGCTATGGAAAAAACATCGGGCGACTTTATTGTTATTTGTGATGCAGATACTCGTCCATTCCCCACAATATTAGAAAATACTTTAGGTTACTTTACCGACTTTGATGTTGCCTGGGTACAAACACCACAATGGTTTTTTGACCTACCTGAAGGTAAACCCTTAAATGAGCATTGGGGTAAACGATATGGAATTCTAGGGAGATACCTTGGTGTAGGTATTCAAAAAGTATTTGGAAAAATCACCGTAGGTGATGATCCTTTTGTTAATGATCCCAAAATGTTTTATGACGTAATTCAGCGTCGTCGTAATTGGGCCAATGCATCTTTTTGTTGCGGAGCCGGCTCTATACATCGTCGAGACGCCGTAATGCAATCGGCATTAATTTCATTTGGTAATGAGCTCGCAACATCAGAAGCAGACGAAATTGATAAACTGAAAAAAATTACCCATGAAGAAAAAGTAGACGAACATGTAACAGACATGATCCGCAATAACCTAGCGCATGACACTGAATTAACACCATACAAGTTTCACGTATCGGAAGATATCTATACCTCTATGGTTTTACACAGTGATAAAACTCGCCAATGGAAATCGGTAATGCATGCCAAAGTAGAGTCTAAAATGCTTTCTCCTCAAGACTTACAAACATGGATTGTTCAGCGTTTTAAATATGCCGGCGGCACATTAGATATTGCACTAAACGACAACCCAATCTTTAAAAAAGGCATGAGTGTTCCCCAGAAGGTGATGTACGCAACGACATTTTGGTCTTATTTTGGTGCTTTATGGAACGTGATATTTTTGTTATCACCTATTATTTATTTATTTTCATCAGTTGCACCGGTTTCTGCTTATTCTGGGGATTTCTTTAAACATATTTTACCTTTTCTTATTTTAAATGAATTAGCGTTTATGGTGGGCACATGGGGAATAGCTGGATATCCAGCTAAAGCTTCTTTTATCTCCTTTTTTGCCGTTAATCTTAAGGCTATTTATACGGTTATTAAGGGCAGTAAAATATCATTCCCCACCACACCTAAAGATCGGCAAGAGGGCAATTTCATTCATCTTGTTTGGCCGCAAATTTTGTTAATAATCCTTACTATAAGTGCCTTGTCGTTTGCCGTAGTTAACTTGTTGTTTTTAGGAAATACCATGGATTTTAGCGCCAATGCGATTTTAACGAACACATTCTGGGCAGCCAATAATGTACTCGCATTACTTGGCTTAGTTAAAGCTGCAAACTGGCAGCCTGAAAAAGTAACTGTGTAGGGTATTTATATGACTTTTAAAGATGGATTACTTGCTGCTCGACATCACTTAGTTTTTTTGTTTGGTTTATTTGTCGCTTTTGGTTTGGTGATTTTTTTAGAGAGCGCTGATTTTTCAAAACAAACCTTCGATGTAGAAATTAATAAAGATCTACCGGTAATCCGCCATGCAGAATTAACTGAAGAAGAGACTGAATGGGCTGAAATTGCATGGCAGTACTTTAAAAACAATACCCATCCAGAAACAGGATTAGTGAATTCTGTAGACAACTACCCAGCGGCAACAATGTGGGATACAGCATCATACTTATTAGGGCTAATATCTGCTTATCGTCTGGATATAATCAAAAAGCCAGAATTTGAGCAGCGAATGAGCCAAGCGTTAACGTCTTTGGCTAAAATTGAACTTCATGATGGACAGTTGCCGAATAAATCTTACAACGCTAGAACATTAGCTATGGTTGATTATGAAAATACACCAACGGAACGAGGTATTGGTTGGTCTGCAATTGATATTGGTCGGCTATTTGTCCCTTTTAATATTGTGGTATGGAGTTATCCAGAATTTACACCTTTGGTGAATGAGATTTTAAAGAAATGGGACTTAAATGCCATGGTACTTGATGGCACTTTATATGGTGCAACGGTGAATAAAGAAGGAATTACTGAGTATGTTCAAGAAGGGCGAATCGGTTATGAAGAATATGCTGCTAAATCTGTCGCACTTACCGGTTTAGATGTATCTAAGGCACTTCTGTATAACGACTTCCTTGCTTACGAAGAAATTTCCAATATAAATATCCCAACAGATAGCCGTATTCCTGAAGTGTATGAAGCGCATAACTATGTGGTGAGCGAATCCTATATTTTAGATGCCATAGAATTTGGTAGCGACGCTATCTCCAAAGAGTTTGCGTATCGTGTATATAAAGCGCAAGAAAACCGCTACAAATTAGAGGGGATTATCACAGCCGTTAGTGAAGATAATATCGATCAAGCCCCTTATTTTGTTTACAACACCGTATTTAGTAATGGCAAGGCATGGAATGCGTTAACTGATACCGGAGAAGACGCCAGTGCTTTTAGGACCGTTAGTACCAAAGCTGCTTTTGGTTGGCATATGCTATATGGCACGGAATACACTCAGATATTAATTGATCATATAGATGAAAACTTTGTCCCCAATAAAGGCTGGCAGTCAGGAATTTATGAAAAAAATAACAAGCCAAATACGGCAATTACCGCCAATTCCAACGCGATCATTTTAGAAAGTTTGCATTTTAAAGCAAAAGGTCCGCTATTAAATATTTCAGGTTCACGTTCGTAAGACTCTCGAAGAAGGTCACGGAGATTCACGTTAGAAGGGTTTTGTTATGATGTTTAAATTCATAGTCTTTATAGTTACATTGTGCGGTTTATGTACAGCTTGTACTCCCACATATAAATCATCCAATTCGCCAGAGTATGGCGAAAAAGTTGTTCAACAACGTTTACCTTATATTACCCAGGGAACTCAACCTGGCAGACGTGGAAAGCTGACCGAGAAAGAAATGGCGATGGCGCGTATTGCATGGAAGTATTTTGAAAATAACCATCATCCAAAAACAGGATTAGTGAATGCGGTAAATAATTATCCGTCGACAACGTTATGGGATACAGCCTCTTATATCGGCGGTTTAGTTTCAGTGAGAGAACTCGGCATTATCACTAAAAAAACCTTTGATGAACGTATGATCCCTTTATTAAAAACGTTTAATAATATTTCACTATATCGTAATGAAGTGCCTAATAAGGTTTACCACGCTAAAACGGCACAAAAAGTAGACTACACCAATAAACCAGGAGAAATTGGTTATTCAGCCTTAGATATTGGACGCTTTTTAATTTGGATGAAAATAGTTAAAGAACGCTATCCTGAATATTCTGACGCAATCGATTCGGCTCTTATCCGATGGAATTACTGCCATATAGTCAACGAACACGGAATGCTTTACGGTGCTCATGGAAAAAAAGGTAAAAAAACCATTTACGTACAAGAAGGACGTTTGGGCTATGAAGAGTATGCTGCAAAAGGTTTTGGGTTATGGGGGTTTGACACTACACGAGCGTCTAAGCCAGAGCCTTATGAAATTATTAAGTTATTCGGTCATCAAGTACCCTACGATTCTCGAGATCCAAGGTCGCTAAAAGCTCATAATTATGTTGTTGCAGAAAGTTATGTACTTGACGGAATAGAGCTTAATTGGGATTTACCGTTGGATCGCACTTCTAGCGATAGTGTACATACTGTTCCATGGATGGCGGACTTTGCACAGCGTATCTATAAAGTACAAGAAGCCCGATATTTTCATACGGGAATTTTGACTGCTCGTACCGAACACCAATTAGCGACAAGTCCGTACTTTGTTTACGATACTATTTACACCGACGGTTATGCGTGGAATACCATTACCGAATCAGGAAAATATGTACCTAAATATGCAGCGATAGCATTAAAGGGCGCCATAGGTATGTGGGGTCTATGGGAAACGCCATATACTGACTTATTGTTTGATGCGGTTTCTGATTTGTACGATGAAAACAAAGGGTTTTACGAAGGACGTTTTGAAAACGGTACAGGGCTTATCAATACCTTTACCGCAAATAACAACGGTATTATTTTAGAGGTATTGTTGTACAAGGAACAGGGCAAGTTATTACATTTACAAGGTGATAACCCATCAAAATGGGACAGCTATGTTAATAACGAATTTGTAGGGGCTGGTAAGTGCTACCCTGGAAAACGTTAATAGTTTGTTTATTATGCTGTTTTAGTGGCTGTGGTGTTGTTGTTAGAACGGTTGAAACCGGTGTAACTTCGTTTACGCACTCGTCATTATTTCATCAAGGAAAATATGGTCCACTCACAGATAAAGAACAAATGTGGGCCAAAGTCGCATGGAAGTATTTTCAAAATAATAGCTATGTAGAAACTGGCTTAGCTAATTCAATAGATGGTTATCCGAGCTCAACCATGAGCAGTATAGCTGACTATTTAGCGGCTATTGTGGCTGCCCGCCAACTTAACCTTATTGAAAAAAAAGAATTTGATGAGCGTATTAGTGTTTTACTTCACTTTTTAAATCGTATGCCACTTTTTATGGGGCGTTTACCAAATAAAGTTTATGAAACAACCACAGGAAAAATGATCAATTACGAAGGAAAAGCGGCAGAGGTTGGTTGGTCAGCAATAGATATTGGCCGCTTACTCATTTGGTTACGTATAGTTTCTCAGCAGTACCCTGAATTTCATGAATATATAGATAAAGCCGTTCTACGATGGAGCTTTTGTGATGTTATTGATAGTGAAGGCAGCTTATACACAGGAGTTTATCAAGATGAAAAAATGACATTACATCAAGAAGGTCGATTAGGGTATGAAGAATATGCGGCTTTAGGTTATCGAGCTTGGGGTTTTGAACCCGTAAAGGCGGAAGCAATAGATCCGGTTGAAATTATCACTATTTATGGTGTTGAAATGTATCATGACGCACGTGACCACCGAGAAGATAATGTCATTAGCCCAATATTAACCATGCCTTTTGCTTTAATGGGCTTAGAGTTTAATTGGGATAATATTGACGATACCGTTTCACTTGACTCTATCAAAACAAATAGCGTTTATTACGACATAGCGAATCAAGTATATAAGGTCCAAGAGCTTAGATATCAAAGAGAAAAAATTTACACCGCGCGTACAGAGCATATCCTTAACGCCGAACCCTACTTTTTGTACGACAGTATTTTTGCCAACGGTTATGCGTGGAATACCATCAGCGACGCAAACAAAACGTATAACAATAAATCGTTGGTTTCGGTAAAAGCGGCCATCCCAATGCATATTTTATGGAATACCGACTATACTTCTAAATTGATGTTGGTGATTGAAGAGCTTTACGACGAAAAAAGAGGTTGGTACGAAGGTCGATATGAACGTACTGGAGGATATGAACAAGCTATTTCATCCTCAACTAATGCTGCCATTTTAGAAGCCTTATTGTATAAAACTAAAGGTAAGTTGTTTCGAAAAGACAAAAAAGTGAAGCATAGCCAAATTAGAATGGATGACGTATTTAAACATCCAGGTAAATGTTTCCCTGCGTTGTACGCAAAAAAGAAACTCGTACCTGCTGTAAAAATTGACCCCGCGAATGTAATAACTGAACCCGTCGACTTCTCAGATGTTGACATTGAAAAAGGGACTGACAAGTGAAATTATCTATGGACAGAGCCTTCCAACAAATCGTGTATTTTACTCACCTTTTTCTTTTTATATGTTGTTTTAATGCTTCATCAGCCATGTTAAACATAACTGATTTACGCCAAGGTTGGGTGCTTTTTCAATTAGAAAAATATGAACAAGCAGGGCAAGTTTGGGAATCAAATAGTCTTTCATACCTGAATGAAGAAAGAAGCCCTGAACAGTTACGCCTTGCAGCTTTAGCTCAAGTATTGGTTAGTATTGCCTATGAACAAAATGAAGATTACCTAGCTTATAAAGCTTGGGCTACAGGGCAAACGTACTTGTTGGAAAGTAATATCAGTTGGACAGACTTTACTCGGCAAATTAAAGAATCATATGAACAAGAGCTCAATGCTCTCAATCAAATTTCAGCAGATGCACAAACCGGTGTTTCTATTTTAGAAAAATCTAATCAAGAAAATTCACTATTACTCTTTGAGTTAGAAGAAAAATTATCTCTTAGTGATTACCAAGGCCCTAAACCAGGTTTAGTGCAAGCTTCTCATAGTAGTGAAAACACAGCTAGTTTTTCTCGGTTACCTTCTCGAAGTTATATTGCTCGACCTGTTACTATCGCGAGCCGCGCAGATGAAAATAGAGAGAATGAACGAGGAGAAGGGCTGATTTCTCGAGGCTTTAGAGCCGAAGCAGAAGCAGCGACACCCGAAGCGACAGATAATCAGATTCAAAATGATATTCCCGAAATTGATCCGTTAGTTAATATCTCTCCATTAGTGCAACCGCCGGCTTTTAATAAAAACGATGTGGCAATTTCTATGAATAGCACATCAAAAAAAGCTTTTACTATCGCTAAAAACAAAACGTCAGGTAATCGTGGTGTCGGTACGCTTAATGCGGTGATCGGTTCAACTGAGCGAAGTTTAGCTCATAAAGCGTGGCAATATTTTAAGCACAATAGTAATGAGAATACCGGCTTCGCGTTTGATACACACGAGTATCCCTTTAGTTCAATGTGGGGTACAGGGAGTTATATTGCCGCGGTTATCTCAGCTCAAAAACTAGGGGTGATCTCGCAAAAAGAGTTTGATAAAAGAATAAGAATGCTTCTTTCAAGCTTAAATAACATGCCACTGTATAATCAAGAGTTACCGAATAGGCAGTATAGGGTCGACTCATTAGAGTTGATTGATAGTAACAATTCATCATCAACTATCGGTTCTGGCTGGACAGCCATAGGAATAGGTCGATTACTCGTTTGGCTAAAAATATTGGAAGCTTGGTATCCCAGTTATCAAAACAGCATTTTGGCTTTTATAGAACGTAATGATTTTCAACGGGCCTTGCAAAATGGCGAGCTCAACGGAAGTTATTACGATGGTAATAGTGAAACCTTGTTTATTGAAGGCCGATTTGGTTATGAACAATATGCAGCTATGGGCTATAAGCTATGGGGATACTCTGTTGATAACGCTTTAAATTATGACACCGTGGTATTTAAGAAGCTTTATGAAATAGATCTTCCTGTAGACAGCAGGGCAGGATCACATTTAGTGTCAGATCCATTTTTATTAGCGTCTATGGAGTTTTCACTTATTGATGACGATTATGAACGCTTTACCCAACGTATTTACGACGTACAAAAGCAGCATAGTTTGGACATTAAGCGTAGTGTTGCTCAAACCGAAATTAATCTTAATCATTCACCATGGTTTGTTTATCAAAATATTTCAAATGAGGAGGATTTTTGGCAAGTAACTTCTAACGATGGAAAAAGTTACCCAAAATTTTCAGGGTTTAGTACCCATGGCATCTTTATGTTTGATGCCGTGTTTGCTGATGAACACAGCCAAAACATGATGACGGAAGCAATTAATTTGCAAAGCGATAATTTTGGTTTTTATACCGGAAAAACTTATTTAGGAGAAACCATACGAGAGTTGAGTGCTCATAGTAACGGCGTTATTTTACAAAGTTTATTATTTAAACGATTAAAAACACCTTTTATAAATACAGAACTTGAGGTTGCGAATAATGGAACATTTAACAATTGATCAGTTTAGCGAAGTGTTTTCTGTTGAGAAAGCCAATTACCAAATATTCAGTGATTTTGATGGCACATTAGTACACTCTGCTGATGCACCTCACAAAATTTATGTAGATAAGAACTTACCAAAATTACTTATTGATATCGCTGGAAAACATTCATTTTGTTTAGTTACAGGGCGTTCAGTTGGAGACTTAAGTCAATATATCGCCATAGAAGAAGTGAACGTATTAGGCAGCTTAGGTGCGGAATTTAGTGCGGAAGCATCAGGAATTACCCAAAGCTATCAGTTAAGTGAAACTTTATTAGCGGTAGAAAAGGATCTCAGTTTAGAATTGTTTGCTTTCCCCGGCGTATATATTGAAGAAAAACCATATTCATTGTGTATTCATTACCATAATTTTCAAGGTGATATTTTATCCCTCAAAACGAAGTTACAACACATACGTAAAAAATATGATGGCGATGTAAAATTATTTCAAAGAAATAAGCTCTTTGAATTATCGATTAATGTCTCCGATAAAGGAAAAGCGGTACGCCACTTTATACACTCTCATGGTGGAAAGTTGAAAAGAAACGTCACCAATATTTTTATAGGTGACGGCATAACTGATGAAGAAGCCTTTAATAAAGTAAATGCTATTAATGGTATTTCAGTGCGAGTGGGGTTTAATCCAGACAGTTCAGCTAAATATTACTTGGACGATGTTGAAGAAGTGCATGCTCTATTAACCTATTTTTCAAATAATTATCTAGCGAACAAAAGCAGAAAAATTCAGAGGGTATTAAATTAACAGCTCCTAGGGTCTGTTGAGCTCTCGCGGTTAAATTTCGTTATTTTTTCTCAAGAAAATAAAAGGTTATAATCGCGGCGAGTAGTGGACAGCCTAGTTGTTCTAAGCTAATACTGATCTACAAAGGGTAAACGTCAATTTATGGAAAGCAATATGACACCAACAGTACAAGACAGTAATGGAATACTAAAGAGCTTATCTATTCGTTTTCATAAAAATGGTGACTTTATTAATTATGATTGCATAGGGAAAAACATTGGTGAAAACGAAGATATTAATACCAGCAATTTAACCAAGTTATTACCACTTAACTATATTGAAATTATAGAAAGGCTGACAAAGCTTAATATTGAACAGCTGAATGAACACGCCTCCTATAAAGGAAAATACTGGTTATGGTCGTTCACTCGCTCACAAACCGAAGTGCATGCTAATGCTGTTGAATTTACAGATTTTATGCTGCTTCAAGAATATAATCAGCAATATAGCAACATAAAGGAAGGAATTGATAAACAACAGCTTACCTTGTTTTTGAAACGTTTAGTGCATGATCTTAAATCGCCCATTTCCTCTTTTGTTACATTATTTGATAGTGTATTAACGCCTTTTCTTGTTGATAATCTTCCTGAGCTCGAAAAAGAACTGTTAGATGACGTTTATCAGAAAAATAAATTCTTAGCACGTGAAATTGGCAACCAAGTTAATATTAATTACTTTGAAAGGAGGAAGGAACAGTATCTAAAGTCGTACTTTAATGCTCAAGAAGAATTAATGTACCTTGCGGCTTACCTTGAAGAGCTACCAAATATTAACGGAAATTCAGTAACAGTATTTATTCCAGAGAAACAAGTTAACCTTTATACGGATAAAGAGAAAATTGCTGTATTTATATTTTCGATGGCACAACTACTACAACTCCACCTTTCGTCAGCAGATATTGCTATAAAGTTAACAATAAATGAAAAAGATGTCCTGATTTCTTTTACTATTTCGATCAAGGGGATAGCTGAAGGGAGCAGAGAAGATCGAGTTCCTAAGGGTCATAGTGTTTCTTTTTTTAAAAAATTGATCGCGTCATCAGAATTTCATCAAATAAACGTTCTAATTCAAGTGCTTAAAGGTGAGTTTGAGTATCAGGAAATAACCAGTGAAGATTACACTTGTCGCTTAAAACTAAGTGGGCTCTATAATGTTGCCAAATAACTTGAGCTACCGATAATTAACGGGATTGGTATAACTAATGAAGTATTGCGATTGACAAAGAGTTTTCATTGTATTGATTTTATACTATTCCATCTAATATTGTGAATTGATGGAACTTTAGAAAAAAATAAACATTAAAAAAGCCACTGGATCAACCAAGTGGCTTTTTATATTAAGTTATAAGTTACGATTCACTATTTAGGCATCGTAAAATTTTTACTCAATATTAACCTTCACCAGCAAGAAGGTCTTTAGCTTTTGCTTTTGCATCTTCAACTTTAGAAGCCGCAGTGTCTTTAGAACCGTCAACTAATGAAGAAGCTTTATCTTTAGCACCGTCAACCATTGAAGCAGCTTTATCTTTAGCACCGTCTACTAATTCAGCACCTGACTCTTTTACAGAGTCAACAGCAGCAGTACCAGCTTCTTTAGCTGAATCTAAAGCATCAGAACCAGCAGCCATTGCGTCAGCACCAGCTTCTTTAGCTGAATCAACAGCAGCAGAACCCGCTTCTTTAGCAGAATCAACAGCAGCAGAACCAGCTTCTTTAGCAGAATCCATTGCTGAACTTGTTGCATCTTTTGCGCTATCAAGTAATGAAGAACCTTGTTCTTGCACTGACTCAGCAGCTTCAGCTGTTTTTGTTTCAGCTTTTGAAGCGTCTTCGCTACATGCAGTCATAGTTAAAACTGAAGCAGCACAAATAGCACTTGTAATAATTTTTTTAAGATCGAACATTTGTATTCCCTTTAATAAAATAAATGTAATGTTGAAAATATTTTACCACCATAAAAAACAAATTGTTACCAACGATGTCATAAATGTTATAAAAATGTGAATAAAGTTGCTAATTTAGCCGCTAATTGTTCGTTTTTATGTGTATTTGAACACTATGTGCCGTAATTATATCAATTACTTCCTGGGTTAGGTGTTGTCGATCTGTGTTCAATAATGCTGCAAAGAGATTAAATTGCTTTAACTAAGGTGGCAGATTAAAGCGAAAACAATCCATTGAATAAAATATAAACAAAGGTCAACATCCCTAAACCCCACTTGTGATCTCTTTGTATCGAATGTTACTTTGAGAAAAGGCTTCATTTTTTGGTAATGATTGCTGTCCAGGTAAAAGGTAGATAACTTTTTGTCCCTTTTCAGCAAGTTCTATCGCGTGCTGAAAGTTAATAAGGATAGAACTGACGATATCTTGAGGATATTTATCTGCATCTCGTCGAACATATTCAATGAGTGAATGGTTAATGGATTCGTCGTAAAAAACCGCGTCAGCAAATTGTAATTCACGGTGCGCCTTAAGTGTTAAATTATCAGGATCACCATCCAACGTATGAATAAATACTATTTCACCTTCCGGCGGGAGAATTTTGTTTTTTAAACTTGCAATGAGTTGTTGTTCTGCTTCTTGTTTTTTTCCATTAAGAATAGATTCACCGATTGATCCCCGTAGAGTATTTTCCCAAAAGGTTCTTCTATTTCTGATACCTTTAATACGAGCTTTTACATGATCTCTAAATTTCAAAGAAAAATCAGCTAGCTTACCGTAACCGCTAGGGAGTGTTTTTTCTATTTGTTCTCGTAACATACGTAATAGAATAGGAGCACTGCCTGAACTAGACATAGCAATTAACATCGGGTCTCGATCAATAATAGCAGGGGTTATATATGTACATAAGTCGGGCTGATCGACTACGTTGGTCAAAAGGTTAAACGTAGCGGCTTCTTGGGCGATAGACTGGTTAACATCAGTGTTATCGGTTGCAGCTATAACTAGGTTGAATTTGGATAAGTGACCCTCTGTATAATTATGAGGTAACCAAGTCAATTGATGTGTGTTAACTAAACGCTCTACGCTGATAGAAAGGTTACTCGACATTATGGTAATTCGAGTCGTCGTTTTAAGTAACAATTCAATTTTACGGGCAGCGACATCTCCACCACCAATAATAATGGCATTTATGTATGTCGCATCTAAAAAAATAGGGAAATATTTCATGTTTAATACTTTAAAAATTGATTATGAATAAACGTCGGTAGTTAGTAGGTTTTTGCTAATCGCTAAACCATTGGTATCGCCGTAGATGTAATATCCAGGTATAAAAGTAAGGTTAGCAAAACTAACCGTTTTATTAATTTCTCCCACACCTAGTTTTTCGGTTTTTATCGGATTACAACCAATAGCTTTAACACCGAGTGCTAGAGTTGCAATGGTACCAGCATCACGAATACAGCCGTTGATGACTATTCCCTGCCAACCATTTTTTACTGCTTTCTCCGCAAGCATATCGCCAAGAAGAGCATTTGTTAAGCTTGCTTGACCTTCAACGACCATTACTTTCCCTGTACCGTTTGTAGCAACAAGTTCTTTAACTTTCGAATTATCATTAAAACAACTCACTGTGACAATTTCACCATAGAAAATGGTTTTATTACCATAGTCATTAAAAATCGGTGATGCTAGCTGAAGTTTCTCAGGGTAAAGGTCGTATAAATCAGGCAGTAAATCTAACATGTCAGTATCTCTTTTTTTAAATTACTTTAACAGAAGATTGTACTGGTATTAAGTATTGGGTGTTAAACTGTACGAAATATTGAAAATTGAGAATCGTGATGCCTTGGGTACAACTTAGATTAAACGCAAATGAAGAAACTGCAGAAAAATACAGTGACTGGTTAAGTGCCTGTGGTGCACAAGCCGTTACCTTTATTGATGAAAAAGACACGCCGATATATGAACCGTTACCGGGCGATGAAGTTATTTATTGGAACAACACAGTTGTTATGGGCCTTTTTGAAGCGAGCCATGACATGGATAAAGTGGTTTCATACTTAAAAAGTATTCATCCAGATAAAGACGAATTGAAATACAAGCTCGAACAATTAGAAGATAAAGACTGGGAACGTGAATGGATGGATAACTTTCATCCAATGAAATTTGGCGAACGATTATGGATCTGTCCTAGTTGGAGAGAAATTCCAGAGCCAGATGCTGTTAATGTTATGCTTGATCCTGGCCTAGCATTTGGTACAGGAACACATCCAACAACTGCATTATGTTTAACCTGGCTTGACGGTTTAGATATAGTAGGAAAAACGGTTGTTGATTTTGGTTGTGGCTCAGGAATTTTATCTTTAGCTGCGTTAAAGCTAGGGGCTAAAAAGGTTATTGGTATTGATATTGATCCACAAGCGTTGCAAGCAAGTTTAGCTAATGCCAAACGTAATAATGTAGAAGACAGGCTTGAATTGTATTTACCTAAAGATCAACCAGAGTTTAAAGCTGACATTGTTGTGGCAAACATTCTTGCAGGACCACTTCGTGAATTAGCACCGATAATTATCGAGTATGTTGGCGATAATGGTCTTTTGGCTTTATCTGGCGTTTTAGAAGATCAAGCGCAAACTCTACAAGAAATTTATGGTCAGTGGTGCGAAATGGACCCAATCCAAATTCAAGAAGAGTGGGTACGACTTTCAGGTAAACGAAAGTAAACTAAGCTCATCTAAATTATAAGCAGGTTTTGTATGGAGATTGTGCAAAATCTGCTCGCATCAGTGCTTTATAAAAAGTCAATAAAAAAAACACGAAAAAAAGTGTGTTTTGTTCAATTTATATCCTTTTCAATCGTCTCAAAAACACGTAAACTGTGCGCCCTTTTGACTGATAGCTCAAAAAAACAGCAGTGTGAAGATAGGTCCATATAAAATAGAAAATAATGTCATTTTAGCGCCAATGGCGGGCATTACAGATCTTCCGTTTAGACAGCTATGTTGTCGAATGGGAGCCGGTTTAGCCGTATCTGAAATGGTATCGTCTAATCCAAAAGTATGGAACACGGATAAATCTAAACGCAGGCTGATTAGTCATAACGAAATAGGTATTAGATCTGTGCAAATTGCAGGTTCTGATCCTCTTGAGTTAGCAAATGCTGCAGTGATGAATGCTGAAAATGGCGCCCAAATTATTGATATAAATATGGGGTGCCCAGCAAAAAAGGTAAATAAAAAATTAGCGGGTTCAGCGTTATTAAAGGAGCCAGCACTGGTAGAACAGATTGTAAAGTCTGTTGTCGAAGCTGTTGATGTTCCTGTTACGTTGAAAATTCGCACTGGATGGTGCGAAAACACGCGAAATGGAATAGAGATAGCTAAAATTGCTGAACACAATGGTATTCAATCATTAGCTGTTCATGGCCGTACCCGCAATGACTTTTATAAAGGCGATGCAGAGTACGAAACCATTAAAGCAATTAAAGCATCGGTTTCTATTCCAGTAGTTGCTAATGGTGATATCACCACAGTTGAAAAAGCTGAGCAAGTACTAGAACACACTCGCGCTGATGCAATTATGGTTGGTCGCGGTGCCCAAGGTAATCCTTGGATATTTCGAGAAATTAATCATTTCTTGTCAACGGGGCAGCTATTGCAGGCCCCCTCAACGGATGAGGTACGTTCAGTTATATTTGAACACGTAAAGGATTTACATAATTTTTATGGCGATTTTATGGGTGTCAGATTTGCTCGTAAACACGTTTCTTGGTACATGCAAACGCGTGACCCAGATAAAAAATTTCGTTCTATTTTTAATGGACTTGAGTCTGTCGATGAACAGCTTGATTCATTAAATATGTATTTTGATAATTTAACTTAGAAAGAGTCTCAACTTTATGTTTGAACAGAATATTTCCTCTCCATTTATTACTGGTGATTTACAAACTCAGACAAAGGCATCGCCTTTACGTACACAAGCTAAAATAGCGATTAAAAACTATTTGTCTCAGTTAAACGGTAATGATGTAGATGATATGTACGACCTTGTACTTTCGGAAATTGAAGCGCCAATGCTTGAAGAAGTAATGCAGTACACACGTGGCAATCAAACACGCGCTGCGAACTTGTTAGGAATCAACCGTGGTACTTTACGTAAAAAGTTAAAAAAATACGGTATGAACTAAGAATTAGGCAGGTTAACCTGCTAGAAAAAAGCACCCTCGGGTGCTTTTTTACTAATGAATATTTGATTTGTTTGTTAAAAAGAAAACTTTCATAAAAATATGCAAATTAGTAAGGACAGTAATTGCCAAGGACATGTGTCATAGGCCAGACATTAATAATTAATATTAAAGGTAACTGATAAAGCAATGGATACTCCACGCCCAATCAAACGTGCACTTTTAAGTGTTTCAGACAAAACCGGTATTGTAGATTTAGCAAGAAGTTTAGCAGGTAAAGGTGTTGATATTTTATCAACAGGCGGTACTGCAAAGTTATTAGCCGATAATGGCATTCAAGTAACTGAAGTATCTAACTACACTGGACACCCAGAAATTATGGACGGTCGTGTAAAAACACTTCACCCAAAAGTTCATGGTGGAATTTTAGCTCGTCGTGGTATAGATGAAGCGGTGATGGCTGAAAACGATATTAGTGCAATAGATATGGTTGTTGTTAACCTTTACCCATTTGCTGAAGCGGTAAGCGATGAAAATTGTAGTTTAGAAAATGCTATTGAGAACATCGATATCGGTGGTCCAACAATGGTTCGCGCGGCAGCAAAAAACCATAAAGACGTAACTATTGTTGTTAATGCAGACGATTATGGTCGTGTATTAGCTGAAATGGATGCAAATAAAGATTCATTAACGTATCAAACACGTTTTGATCTAGCTATTGCTGCTTACGAACATACAGCATCTTATGACGGTATGATTGCTAATTACTTCGGTAAAATGTTACCAGCATACGAAGTAAAAGAAGATGAAACCTCATTTTCGAATAAAGCTAAATTCCCACGTACAGTAAATAGCCAATTTATTAAAAAACAAGATTTACGTTACGGCGAAAATTCTCATCAAGATGCTGCTTTTTATGTTGAAGCTAAACCTGAAGAAGCGTCGGTTTCAACAGCAACACAAATTCAAGGTAAAGCACTTTCATACAACAACATTGCAGACACAGATGCAGCGTTAGAATGTGTTAAAGAATTTAACGAACCTGCTTGTGTTATTGTAAAACATGCGAACCCTTGTGGTGTAGCAATTGGCGATAACATTCTTGCTGCCTATGAAGGTGCGTATGTTACTGATCCAACATCAGCATTTGGTGGCATTATTGCTTTTAACCGCGAATTAGATGCAGATACCGCCGAAGCGATTGTTTCACGTCAATTTGTTGAAGTAATTATTGCTCCTAGTATTTCAGATGCAGCTGCTCAAATTGTTGCCGCTAAACCAAATGTTCGATTAATGGAATGTGGTCAGTGGGATAATCAAACAACAGGTTTAGACTACAAGCGTGTTAATGGTGGTTTACTTGTACAAGATCGTGATCAAGGTAAAGTATCGGTAGACGATTTAAAGGTTGTTACTAAACGTCAACCTACTGAAGATGAATTACGCGATTTACAATTTTGCTGGAAAGTAGCTAAATTTGTTAAATCTAACGCGATTGTATACGTTAAGAATAGCTCAACAATCGGCGTCGGTGCTGGTCAAATGAGTCGTATATACTCTGCAAAAGTTGCTGGTATTAAAGCGGCTGATGAAAACCTTGAAGTTAAAGGTTCAGTAATGGCATCGGATGCGTTTTTCCCATTCCGCGATGGCTTAGACGCTGCAGCCGAAGCCGGTATTACTGCCGTTATCCAGCCAGGTGGTTCAATGAGAGATGACGAAGTTATTGCAGCTGCTGATGAGCACGGTATTGCTATGGTGTTTACAGGCATGCGTCACTTTAAACATTAAGCTTTAGAAGTGTAGAAAATAAAATAGCGCTAATAATTTTTAGCGCTATTTTAAAATGTCATATGGTTAAAAATATTTTTTTACATATTAATACGTTTAAAAGCTGATAATAGACGGTGAGAAGCACCTTTCGGCACTGTTTCTCTTGCATAAATCTGTTATAAATACTGCTTACTTAATTTGTTAATGGAAGATAACAGTGGCAACTTTTACAAAATTACTTACAACAACTATCGTTTCAGCAGGTTTACTTACTGCATGTATTACTACATCACAAGCAAACACACAGCTTGCACAAGCTATTGCCGGTGAACATCGTTCAGATAAAAATAAAGCACGTGATGTTTATCGCCACCCAAAAGAAACGTTGGATTTTTTAGGTTTTACACCAGATAAAACTGTTGTAGAGATTACACCAGGTGGTGGATGGTATACTGAAATACTAGCTCCAGCCGTAAAAGGTAAAGGTAAGTTATATGGTGCACATTATCCTGATACTGGCGAAGATAACTATTACAGTAACTCGCGTAAGAAATTAGAAAAGAAATTAGCGAGCCACAGTGTTTTTAGTGAAGTTGAATTAACAGATTTCGTTCCGAAGAAAGAAAGCGTATTAGCGCCAAAAGGAACAGCAGATTTAGTTCTAACATTCCGTAATTTACATAACTGGGGTGAAGAAGGTACCGCGCAAGTGTTTAAAGATGCATATACAGCACTAAAAAAAGGTGGTGTATTAGGAGTGGTTGAACACAGAATGCCTGATAGTCTAAATCTAGCAGACAATAAGCGTAGTGGTTACTTTCCTAAATCATTAACTGTTAAGCTTGCTAAAGAAGCTGGCTTTACATTAGCAGCTAGCAGCGAAATTAATGCTAATCCGAAAGATACCGCAAATCACCCTAAAGGCGTTTGGACTTTACCTCCAGTACTTGCTTTAGGCGACCAAGACAAAGATAAATACTTAGCGATTGGTGAGAGTGATCGCATGACTTTAAAATTTATAAAATAAGTTAACTTAATACAATAAGGCGCAATAAAATGCGCCTTGAAAGTTAACGGCTTTTCATATTAGGAATTGTAATAAATGAATGTTTTAGTAATAGGTGGTGGTGGCAGAGAACATGCACTTGCATGGAAAACTGCTCAATCAAACAATGTCAGCAAAGTATATGTAGCCCCTGGCAATGCAGGAACTTCAACAGAAGATAAGTTAGAAAATATAAATGTTGCTGCAGAAGATATTGTAGGGTTGGTTGAGTTTGCTAAAACAAACAACATTGAATTAACAATAGTTGGTCCAGAGCAGCCTTTAGTTGATGGTGTTGTTGATGCGTTTCAGGCTGAAGGATTAATGATTTTTGGCCCGAGTGCTAAAGCTGCGCAGTTAGAAGGTTCAAAAGCCTTTACGAAAGATTTTTTAGCTCGTAATAATATCCCAACGGGTTATTACGAAAACTTTACCGAAATAGAACCTGCATTGGCCTATGTTCGTGAGCAAGGTGCGCCAATTGTTGTAAAAGCAGATGGCTTAGCGGCAGGTAAAGGTGTCATTGTTGCACTTACGCTACAAGAAGCTGAAGACGCAATTAAAGATATGCTCGCGGGTAATGCTTTCGGAGATGCAGGGCATAGAGTTGTTATCGAAGAGTTTTTAGAGGGTGAAGAAGCAAGCTTCATCGTTATGGTTGATGGTAAGAATGTATTACCTTTTGCAACAAGCCAAGATCACAAACGTGCATATAATAAAGATTTAGGTCCTAATACTGGTGGCATGGGCGCATATTCTCCAGCTCCTGTGGTAACAAAAGAAATTCATGATCGCATAATGAAGGAAGTTATTTATCCTACGGTTGAGGGAATGGCTAATGAAGGTGCACCTTATACTGGATTTTTATATGCAGGCTTGATGATTGATGCAGACGGAACACCTAACGTTATTGAATATAACTGTCGCTTTGGTGATCCTGAAACACAGCCTATCATGATGCGTTTACAATCTGATTTAGCAGAGCTCTGTATAACGGCGTGTAAAGGTAACTTAGACACAGCGTCAATTTCATTTGACGAGCGTGCCGCGGTAGGAGTTGTATTAGCCGCAGGTGGTTACCCTGCGAGTTATAATAAAGGGGACGTTATTTCTGGGCTTGATACGAATAAAGCTGACGATGCAAAAACATTCCATGCAGGTACTGCTCTTAACGACAATAACGTAGTAACGAATGGCGGTCGTGTTTTGTGTGCTACAGCTTTGGGTAATACGGTAACCCAAGCTCAAGAAAAGGCATATATGTTACTGAATCAAATATCATGGAAAGATGTACAGTTTAGAACAGACATTGCTTATAGAGCTATTGAAAGAGAAAATAGTTAATTAAGAAAAATTTGAAATAAAAAAGCCAACATCAGTTGGCTTTTTTTATGTCTATTATACGAAAGAAAAGAAACATATAAATCGACAAATATAAAAATTAATACATGTTACTTAATGAATATCATTAACTCTTGTAAGTTGAGCTTCACCCTCTTTAACCGCACGTAATACTTGTTCCTTATCTAAACCTGCATCTAATGCCGCTTTAATAATCTCATTATTGTGCATTTCATTAGTAGAGTTAATAGCGGTGCTCACTATTTGTTCACCATTATCAGGAAATAAGATAAAAGTGTATGAAATCCATTGAGCTACTTTTTCAGGAATAGCTTTTACAAAGCCTGATAATATATCAACCATTTTTTCAGGAAAACTTGTCATTGTACTTGAAAGTATTTCTATAGAATTTAAAGGTTGAGTTAAAATAGCGACTCTTACAATATCTTCCATATTGTCCGGATCATGTAAAATGGCAGAATTTAGTATTTCTTGTGCATAAGCGGGTTCAGCTTCAACGACTAGTTGAATCAATTCGGTGGTGGAAGATATATTTTCTTTAAGAAATAGTTCAATAACGTTACAGGCTAAAACAGGCTCTGCATCAAGTGCACCAATCATAATTTGTTTGTATTCTTTAGGATGAAGCATTAATGCTACTTTTAGTACCACATCGACTTGTTCAGGATAGCGAGTCAAAATGGAACTTACACTTCTCTTTACCGAAATTTGTTGCTTTGTTTGCTGATTAAGTAATTGGGTTATAAACAATTCATGCTTATTCGTTACGTCATCCTTGGCAAAACTACCGGTACTAATACAACTTAAAAGCGCCAAAATATAAATATATTTCATTTTAGCAACCTACTTTTATAGTTATTGTAACTAGAGAGAGTTACATAGAAAGATAAATTAGTCACTATTTAATCACAATGGATGTATCCTGCTAATACTGGATTCCAGAAGAAACCATTATTTAGGCTCTTTATCCCCCAGATAGTTTAAAATTACAACAAACAGTCTTAAAATCTAATGTTTATATAAATAAACGTTGATCTAATCTAAAAGATCGATACAATGCGCTCCACTTCTTCAGGGAAACCCAGAGAAGTTAAGTATAGGAAATACTTGTTTCACTTCATTAAGGAAGCCAAGTGAGAGTTTTGATAAGTTTAGTTCAGCGTAACGCTCAATTAAACGAAAGATAACTTCGAAAAGCTTTTAAAAAGAATTTCAAAAAGTTGTTGACATCAAAACAGAGAAGCGTAGAATGCGCATCTCGCTTCAGGCAAGGCTT
>Ga0209396_1001768_pt1 | contig 23414 bp, 14 predicted proteins | sample GOMGulsemesocosm_6_FD_184638 | JGI IMG/M metagenome (GOLD analysis project Ga0209396, IMG submission 184638) | Methane-oxidizing microbial communities from mesocosms in the Gulf of Mexico - GOM8C Gulf of Mexico (SPAdes) (version 2) | ecosystem: Environmental > Aquatic > Marine > Cold seeps... | reverse complement strand
TTGAGTAAACTTTTCACAAAACTCTCCGTAAAACTGATTGCTAACGGCTCATCAAGAGGCAACTAACCAACTATTATTTGCCTCTTAATAGCCTATTATATTTTAAATTGATACATATTCTTCTTTGATTATTTTGTCGTTTTCCCAAGTTTGAATATGCTTACCCGTAAATTCATTTAATGTTGAATCAGGACCTATCATTTTATAAAGAAATACTAACTCTGAAACATTACCATCAATTTTTTTGGATACTAATTTAACATTAAACTCTTTCACGGATCCAACAAACCCTTTTTGTTTGTTATAAGATTCGCGCATTGATTTTGCGAATACTTGGCCGTTATTGAACATAATGACATTGTCAGCATAATATTTCTCACATAATTCAAGAACCAACCCTGTTTGGTTCATTGCAATATAATCATCTATTAAATTATGTATCATACTAGACCTTAAAATTTATCGCCCTATTAATAGTTTGTAAAGAAGCTGGCTAATCATTTGGAATCAACAGGTTACAGCGAATCACCGCAAGTTGAATACATCGTTTCTAGCGCATGTGTAGTATTTTTTAAAATATGAAAGAGAGTAAACTATCACGGTTTCAACTATATACTTGATTGATTAGATGCTCAATTTTATTGTTTAATTAAGCATCCTCGTCAGTTAAATCAGAAAACGACTCTAGCTGTTTAAAGCTTTTGGCGTAAACCAGTAGAGATAATTTGAGTATAATAACTCTTTTCTGGAATATTTGGAGAAACGCCAATAACCTTTCCGTCAGAAGAAAAATGAAACTGCATATAAAAGGCATCTGTACTTGACTTCCAAATATAAAACTTGTCTTTTGACATGGAGGTTAACTTAAATAGAAATTTTCCTTTTTCCATAATAAATAAATGTCCATCAACAATCTTCACCTTAAAAACACTGCCATTATCACCTTGATAATTCCCTACGTAAGTCTTTAGAGCTGAATCACTAATGTTATAACCTTGTGTAAATTCAGTTTCGATCAACTGCATAATGTTATATTTAATTAAACTAGGTTTCTCTTGATAAATTGGGTAAATATTTACGGCACTTTGTAGTTCTTTGTCACTTATCATCTGTTCAAGAGTCATTCCTGCGTTGTGCTTTTTGCCAACCAGTTTTGAGAATGTGATTAACGTATCACTGGCTTGTTTCAATGCATGGCGTTTGCTAAATAATTGCTCTCCCTTATGGCCTGAAACAATTAATGTTTGGTCATTTGCTATTTCATAGGCTTGAGCGAACCCACTTACCTGAGCTTCTACGCCGTGATAACCGGTATACACCAATTTGTCAGTACGAAAGGCATCTCCGAGCAACATCACATTACTGTTTTTCAAGTAAACAATAGTTTGGCCTTTGTTATGTGCTCGTGTGTAAGTTGCCGTTACTAATTCATTGCCAAATTGCATAGAAAAGTAACGATCAAACAAAATTTGAGTGCTTGCTTCGGTATATTGAAGCTCTTTATGACTAATTAGTTCGGCACCACGTTCTTTGAAATAATCATTTGCATGATAATGAAAAGTATCAGAGGCCACATTCAAAACATGGGTAACAGGCTTACCGGTTAATTCCTTAATTTTTGCCTCTAAACTCGGCGCTACAGGCGACATTTGAGCAGTAATTAACATTACACCTTCGTCGCCAACAACAATTGCGCTATTGATAAATGAAGTTTCACTCCAGGCTACTGATAAGACGAAAACTTGATCCGTTATTTTATTGGTCGTTATTTCGTATTCTTTGTCTATTGCCTTCACTGAGCTTGCTTGCAACAGAAAACAAATGAATAGGAATATAGTTTTTACTCTTCTATTTAGGTTATACATGTCAGGTTTCTCTAAGCATTAAGTGACTATAATTCAGCAAAAATAACTCGTTTAGCTTATGTAGGACAGTATTAATGTCTATATCTTTTGTTACAGAATACTTCAAGTTGCTCAACTAAGTTAAGCCCAGTCGTTTTTCTTGATGGTGAATATTGCCACAATACAGTCGTTTTTTTGTGAATAGAATTCAGCCTTCCCAATGGACAGTTTAGATACGATATAGTCCTTAATGAAAATTCCATTTTAATACTTAATTTGTTCTGTAGGCATAAAAAGCAAGATCCAAAGAGAGTCAGCTTTCTGATCATACAGCCAACATAAATTTATTCGTTCTATCTCTAATGGGGCACATTGCGCTTTAGAAAGAAGTATAATCAACATAAAATCAACTTCATCTTTTAAAGGGAAGGCTGAAGTGCTTTTACTCATATTAGCCTTCATCACAACATATACATTCTAAAAGTCAAATGGGTTGTTTGTCTGGCAAAGCTTTAGGCTCTGGGTGTAATGGCAATTTTAATTGAAAACATGCACCTGAAAGCAACGAACTCTGTTTAGCAATCAATACACCATTATGCCAATTAATTATTTTATAAGTTATAGCTAACCCTAAACCATAGCCAGATATTTTTTCAGTTTTAGCTGCTCGTGTATAAGGAAGAAATAATTCGTCCTTTTCTGTATCTTCTAACCCTTCACCATTGTCATCAACCTGAAAAACCAAATAATCATTTTCTAGAAACAAAGTTATTTGAATTTTGCTTTCTGAGTATTTTATGGCGTTATCAATCAAATTTTTAACCGCTCTAGCTATTGAACGTTGATCTATAGGAATTGCTTGATTCTCTTTATGGGCAAATAGAATTTCTTTTTTTGAATATTGTCCTAGAAGTTCTATGTGGTGTTCAATTAGTGGGATCAATGATTGATATTGTACGTCCAAATTTGGACTTGCGTGCTCCTCCTTTGAGAAACTTAAGTACTCATCAACTAAAACTTTAATTTCATTTATATCTTTTTGTAATATATCTCGTATTTCGTCGACGTTATCTTTATCAATAGTGGCTAACGAAAAATTCAACCGAGAAATACTCGTTCTTAATTCATGCGATAAGGTGTCAGACAACTCTTTTTGTAAAGCGAGTAACTTCGTTATTTCACTTATCATCCATTTGAAAGCATCATTAACCGGTTGAAAATACTTTGACTTAGGGAGTTTTAGTTCCGTTAATTTATGGCTTTGTGTGAAGTCGAATGCGGCACTTTTAAGATGATACATATCTCTAAATAAGGGATAAAGTACCGCAAAAAATAAGCATCCCAGTAATAAATAAAAGCTAGTGGTGTACCATTCGAAGTATGAGTCATTTTTATTAATTGATAACTCTATTTTTATCAATTTATTTTCATCTAACTTAACGAAGTGGATATGTTTATTATCTTGACTTTTAACAGTTAAGATTTGATTTTCATCTATTAGTGCTGAGCTTTCTGCAGATAGTCCAAAATCTTGTTTTCTAACTATTTGAATATTTGAAAAAGGCATTTTATTATCTAAGGAACAGGAGACGTTACTACAATACTCTTTGACCAATTTGACGACACTTTTAATATCTACTTCAACAGAAGCGTTTTTTTGTTGATAGTGGAGAAAGGCATAATCTGTAGATATAACTAAAGCAAAAATGCTAGAAATTATGATGAGGTAATATCTAAGAAAGCGTTTTAACAAATTTTATCCTTAAGTGAAAGCATATAACCTTGCCCCCAAGAGGTGGTTATCTGGCATTTTAATTCGCTATGACTTTCTAACTTTTTACGGAGTCGGCTTATTCTACCATCAATTGTTCTGTCTATTCCGTCGTATTCTCGGCCTACTGTATTGATAAATAAAAACTCTCGGCTAACTTGCTGCCCTTTTTGAACAGCCAATAGCCACAGTAAATCAAATTCATATCTTGATAATTCAATTGTTTGCTTGTTTATAGAAACTATTCTATCTGCTTTATCAATTATCAGATTAGAAATCTTTATTTGAGATTCAGGTTCTTTTTGATTGTATCTTCGTAAATTGGCATTAATTCTAGCCAGCAATATTTCGGGAACTACGGGCTTACAAATATAATCATCAGCGCCGACTTCGAAGCCTTTCAATTGATACTCTATGTCATTTAACGCCGTTAAAAAAATATAGGGTCCATTGAATTTATTTCTAATCGACTTAGCTATTTCAAAACCATCAGTTCCTGGCAGCATGACATCACACAAAATTAAGGCAAAGTTATTACTATCGATTAAGGATTCCAAATTATCGCCATTTACAAAATGCCGTACTATAAACCCTTTAAGTTCTAAGTATTTTGTAATAGAGCGTGCCAGGCCTAGGTCGTCTTCTATTAATAACAGTAAATTATTTTTATTCATCGTTAAAAAACACTCCATAAATGGCGTCTTGCTTTTCGAACATCTTTACCTAATAGATGAACTAAAACTTGACGGTGAGCTTTTAGATTCGGGGCTAATTGTGAGACTAAAATAAACTCATTATTTGACTTAATATTTAACTTAATAAAAGCGGTGCCTTCAATATCATTCTTACTGCAATATAATGGTTTTTGTAAGCCTTTGTTATAGATACAAACTGGCTGAGCTTTGTTTAACTGCCAATAAAACTCAAAACTTCTAATACATTGGCGTTCAGACTCATCTACGATGCAAGCACCTGGTCTGATATCAAAACGTTTCAACCATTGGCTTGTCTGGCACTCAAATGAGCTAAGGAGAATAGAGGCTAGAAAAGTAAGTTTAATAGTTTCTGTCATATAGGGGCCACTAATGGACGTACTTCACGCCGACAAAAAAAGATTGTACTTTATCTTTAACTACGACCGGACTGTTATATATAGTATCGTCTAGCCATTCACTTTTGAATGTAGAGACCAAATACCAGTTTTTATTATAAATATAGGTCAGATCAACTTTTAAATGATAATTAAGAGCGCTTTCGGTTTCATAAATATTTTCCTCAAAAACACCTGTTGGCAACTCCGTATTATAATAATAATGCGTTAGGTCTTTACTTTTGAATGTAACCCCTGTTTCTAGTTCAACAACTAAAGATTGAAGATTAAAAGACTTATGCAGAGATGCTTTAACTTCTTGACCATTATGTACGTTTGAAACATCTGTAGTGGTAGAAAGAAGGAAATTAACGTCGGAATAATAACGTAGTTCTACACCCGCCATATAAGAAAGTGAGCGCTTATCAGGCTCTGGCAATTCAGGTTCTACTATATCGTCTTCTATTTGTTGACCAAAGCTAGGGATCCCTGTGAGTGAAGCAACAAAAGATCGGTTCTCTCCTGGAAAATATAAGCCATCAATATTTTGTTGACCTATAACCTCAATAATAAGATTTTTACGTTGGTATAGATTATATGAAATATCTAAATTTTCGATAGAAAATTTCTCACCATAATATCTAATGTCAGGTAGTAGATACAAAGGTATATCATCTTGCTTATTAAGCGGGTTTAATAACTTCCCATAACCAAAAGACACACCAAAAACCCACTCACCTGTTGGCATGTAAAGAGAATTTTCAATTTCACTTATATTTGTTGCTTGAATATTTGTAAAAGGCATTGTAAGTAATGCAATTAATGCTATCAAAGACAACTTTCTTTTGAACATTTTATTTAATTTCGCCGTTGTTCTTTAGGTATTTCTAGTAAAAAAATGATAACAGAGTGCATATAGTCATTCAATCAACTGAAAATTACGCCTATAATTTTTATAAATACTTTCTCCACTTTTTATCATTAAAAACAAACAAAGTATTCATTGTATGTTGTTGTTAATAATGGGGTGTTAGCCCATTAACTAATTACAATTATTAACACGTATTTTTGCACATTTTCATACAATTTCGTCGTTAGTTTTGGTTACTTTTAATATATAGCTTTGCTCATCTGTTTTGTAAAATCAAAAAAATCCTATTTGAATAAAGTTCATCAGTTACATCGAATATAGATCTTCAACTGACTGTTTTGCACAATTTCGTACAAGTAGCGTAAGTATTAAATTATATGCCCTAGCAGTATTCTTGCTTGGTTTTTGTACATTTTCGTACGTTTATTTATTTCAATTTATGTCTAAGTATAAGGGATTTTATCCGGTTATAACGTTTCTCTGGATAGCATCACAACTAAAAGAATAAGACCTTATAAATAATCTTGTTTGCATAAATTTCCAAATAACTAATTGGAACTTAGCTTTCATCGCTTTAAAAACGGAATGAAAATATGAAATTAAAACAACTCAGTCTAATGACTATAGCTGCTATTTATGCAGGAGGTGTAGCTGCGGCAACTTCTCCTATTACAGCTGACAATAAATACGATAAAGTATCTGTTGACCCCTTTAGCATGACGGCCGAACAATACCAAGCAATTCAGTCGAATACCCAAAACTTAATGAATAGAAAGGGCTTAACAAATGGTCCTAATATTCATATTAGTAATGGTCAAAAAATAAGTAGAAAAGTACCTTTTCAATTTGAAAATGGTATTTCAGGAGAGCAAACTTACATTGTTCAGTTAGTTCAGCAACCTGTGGCAACATACCAAGGTAGTATCAGTGGTTTTGCTGCTACTGCTCCTAGTATTAATTCAGTTTCAAAGAGCTCAGAAAAAATAAACATCAGAGGAAATGCCACAAGTAGCTATGTTAATTTTTTAGAAGGTAAACAACAACAAGTTATGACATCTATTGCCCGAGTTACGGGTAGTAAAAATACTGTTTTACAATCATATAAATACGGATTTAATGGTTTAAGTCTCAAATTAACTCAACAGCAAGCGAATGAAGTTTCACAATTATCAGGTGTTAGAGCTGTCACACGTTCAATAATACAAAAACTTCAAACTGATGTTGGACCCGAGCATATTGGCGCAAGAGAAATTTGGGCGGGAACAGCAACTGAAAGTGTAAAGTATTCAGGCGCCGGTATTATTGTAGGCATTATCGATACGGGTATAAACTCAGATCACCCCTCGTTCAGTGCCCAAGGTGATGACGGCATAGCTATCGTAAATCCATTAGGTAGTGGAAATTATGTAGGTGATTGTCAGATTGAAGAATTTGCAGGAATGTGTAACGACAAACTTATTGGTATTCATTCTTATACTGAAATAACCGACAGTTACGGAGATCCTGCTTTTAAAAGTCAAGGATGGTGGGCTGAATGGGAAAGAGCTCGTCCAGCTAATGGCGAAGATTATAATGGCCATGGTTCACACACGGCATCAACGGTTGCAGGTAACATTCTTTACAATGTGCCTTATCAATTAGCACAGGTTGTTTCAGGTGATGAACAATCTCCAAACGAAATTACTGGCAGAAATACAGATTTAGTCTTTCCACAAGTATCAGGTGTTGCACCACACGCGAATATTATTGCTTATCAGGTTTGTTGGGCTGGCGGAGGTAATGCACCTTATTCAGGTTGTCCTCAAGATGTAACGCTTAAAGCTATTGATGATGCCATTGCTGATGGTGTTGACGTTATTAACTTCTCTATTGGTGGCGCTGAAGTTTTTCCTTGGGAGTCTCCTGTAGAGTTAGCTTTTCTTGCCGCTCGTGAAGCGGGCATTAATGTTGCTGCTTCTGCTGGTAATGCAGGTTACAGCTGGATGGATCATGTTTCACCATGGTTAACCAGTGTAGCGGCAACCAACCATGGCCGAATTCTCGATTCAAATCCAAAACAATTAGAAGCTTTTGAAGGTGGCGACAGCGTTCCAACTACTGGTTCAATCTCCGCTGCTTCAATTACCGCAGGTTATACGGGCCCTGTAGTGTTGGCTGAGCATTATGATGTAAATAATGCTAATTGTGATACAGCTTTCGCCATAGATACTTTTACTGTATTGCCCAATGGTGATCCATTGAGTGAAGCACCTATTGTTGTTTGTGGACGAAGCGATCAGCCACGAGTAACAAAGTCAGACAACGTGAAAGTTGGTGGCGCTGGCGGTTTCATCCTTTATAACACGCAATCTGATTATCTATATGGTGACTCTTTAGCGCAAAAAGTTGATGATTATTATTCGTTACCAGCTGCTCATGTTGGTAATTACAATGGTGGTCAAATCAAAACGTGGTTAGAAACTGGTACAGGGCATCGCTTAACGATTACCGACAGCAGTTTGTTTGTTAGTAGTGATGAAGCAGATGTTCTTGCTGACTTTTCATCGCGTGGTCCTAGTACGACTAACCCAAATGTTATGGCCCCTACTTTAGCGGCTCCGGGTGTTGATGTATTTGCTGCTTATGCAAATGATCGTATATTTACACTTGACGGTTATGGTCAAAACTGGGCAATGATCAGTGGTACATCAATGGCATCACCGCATGTTGCTGGTGCAATGGCATTAATTCAGAATGCTCGTCCAAATTGGACTGCTGCTGAAATTCAATCTGCTTTAACTACAACGACAACTACAGCTTACAATTTTAATCTATACACAAATAGCAAGAGTACGGCGAAATATGATGATGCTGGAGCTGGTGTTATTAGTATTGCAAGCGCAGTTCAAGCTTCATTAGTTATGCATGAAACGGTTGAAAACTACGAGAATGCTAATCCATTATTGGGGGGCGATGTCAGTTCTTTGAACACGCCATATTTAGTAAATCGTGAATGTGAAGGAAGTTGTACTTGGTTTAGAACTTTTAAAGCGACAGCATCGGGCACTTGGACTGCTTCTGCTGAAGAAGTTGGCTATGAAGGGGCTTCTTTAATGAGTCTAGAGGTTTCACCTAGTCAATTTACTTTAGCTGCTGGCGAAACTCAGCGAGTTATGGTGACGGCAACAATGCCTGATATTGACTTTCAAAGTGATTCTCCATTAGGAGAAGGTAATACTAATGGTCAACTTTTTAATGGTAAGTTAATGCTGACTTCTAGTAATACTAACAGTCCGTTACAAACCTTGCCTATTATTGCACAAGTGAAAAAAGCCGACCTACCGGTAATTATTGAAACTACTATTGGACGTGATCAAGGTGAATATATTACACAACCTATGATTATCAAAGATACAGCGGCATTATCTGCAAACGTTTATGGTGTAATTCAAGGTGACTTAAAACAATATAACCTTAAGCAATTTACCGTGTGGCCCGAAGATATTGTTAATTCTTTACCGACAGAAGCATCACAAATTGGTTACCGACTGTTTACTGTTCCAGAAGGTACAAAGCGGTTAGTTGTTGAAATTGCTAAAGAAGATGATGCTGCAAAATTTACATCACGAATAGATCTTGGTCGAGATGTTAATGCCGATAATTTAATTGATTGGGCAAGTGAAGCCATTTGTATATCTGATTGGCGTAAACGTGATTATTGTGCAATTAATAATCCAGAGCCAGGTCAATACTGGTATATGGTTAGTAACTTGAAATGGAGTAATAACGGCTGGTGGGACCCGTATGATGCTGCGCAGGAAATTGTGACTAATGTTGTTGTTATCAGTGATGAAGTCACCGACAAAGTAATGGTTCCTGCTATTAGCAGTGACGGCGTAACACCGGTTGAGCTAAAGCTTGAATGGAATTTGCCTAGTTCGATGGAAGCCGATATTTATCATGGTGTTATTGAATTAGGAACTGATAGTGCAAATAGCGATATTGGTATGTTCCCGATTCGTTTAACTCGTGGAGAGTCTGACGTAACACTTACTAGTAGCCATCAAGGAGCGAAAATAGGCGATGTAATTGATTTTGAAGTGGTTCATCAAGCAAATATGTTTGGTGGCGATCGTGATATTAATATTCAAGTAACATTACCTGATGGATTAACTCTTGATCCTAGTAGTGTTCGTGGCAATGAATTTGCACAAGCTTTAATTGGCGTTGAAGGTAATCAATTAACGATTGCGGGTTTACAGCCATCGTCAAAAGATTCACCTCGTAGTTATGTTTACACAACTAGTTTAGATGACGAAATGTGTCGCTTACCGTTTAGCGATGCCCCTGAATATGTTGATTTGCCTGGTATTGGTGTCCAACAGTTACCAGGGTTTACAAATACCTACGATCAACTATTTGAAATACCGGATTATATTGGTGCTGATAATTACTTTCCTCATATTCCACTTTATGGAGTAGAAGCAAAAGATGCCACTAATATCATTTCAATTTTTGGTAATGGTCGACTTCACCAAGACGCTCATGCTTTATTTTCTATGCCAGGATATACGCTCGGACTAGATGGTTTAAAGGATTTAGTTATTGCTCCGTTTTGGCGTGCTAATTCAGTTACGTTGAATGAATCAGGTATGGATTTTGCGACATTTACTCCTTACCAAAGAGGCGTATATGCTGCATCTTTAAATCAAGGTAAATTCCTCGCTACTGAATGGAAAGAAATGTACAACGCAACCTCTGGTTGGTTTGGTCCTGAAGTTGATAGAAGTCAGTCTTTTAGCTTTCAAACAATTGCATCAAGTGTTATCGATTTTACACCTGGTGTTTATGAAATATTCTTTTCTTATAAAGAATTAAACGGCGATAAAGGAGAACATTCTATAGGTTTGAAAGGCTACCAAGGTGTTCGAGGCTTTTATTATCCAGTTAATGGCTATAATTATGATGATTTTGCGATAAATGAACCTGAAAAATTCGATAGTAATATGATTGTTTGTGCCAACTATCAAGGCCCTGAAAGTACTCGATTAGTAACACGCTTCTCTGCGCTGGTTAACTCCGACGCAGCAGCTAGCATCAATGATGTAATGATGAGTGCAGAAGTGTCAGGTGGAGATACTGTAGAGCAGAAGGTTGCAATAGATGTTGCGAGTAGCATTACCGTATTTGATTTAGCAAATATGACGCTAGATGAAAATACTGCTTCAAATGAGATTAACGTTGAATTTATGCATAATGGTAATCGTACAGTGACTATGGAAGTTTCTGGCGATAACTTGAGTGCAAGTGTTAATGGTATGAGTTTCATGGTTTCACCTACCACAGATTGGTATGGTGAAAGTGAAGTAACAGTATCAGTATATGATGTTGCTAACCCTCAAGACAGTGCATCTACTACTTTCATGTTAACAGTTAATTCTGATGGCATCGAATTAGGTTGTACTGATTCTGCGGCCAATAACTTCAATGCAAGTGCAAACACTAATGATGACAGTTGTTCTTATACTGAAACAGCGACCAAAAAATCTTCGGGTGGTCCGTTTTCTTGGTTATTAATTCTTTTAATGCCAGTTGTATTGGTAAGACGTAAACTTCATTAGTTTCAAATACTTTTAAGTTCTTTTATCTATTAGTAAAACTCCCCTCCTTCGCAGTTAGGGAGTTTTTTACTATAAACATCTAAATTTCATAGTTGCTTTTGTACAAGAAAATTCCACCTGTCCGATTTCTGTTGTTAAACCATTCTTTGGATCAATTGGTAGACTTATTTTATTTAAAATATACGTTTGTCATTATCTGATTTTGAGGGGGCGATTTCGTCATAGAGTACAAATTCTAAATATGACTTTCTATCTCACTATGGGGGCGTTTGCGCCTTAGTGTTTATATTCTAATGTCAGCTATTCTTAAAGATAGCTGACATAATAATGGGAACAGTTAGGATCGCTCTATCAAAAAAAGTAAGTAATTTAAATTAACGACACCATGTCGGCTAATGGCTAGCTGAAGAAGTATCTAATGATCACTTGCTTAATGTTAACAAAGATACGATATTCCCCACAGATATAAATACGCATTGTTTGACTATAAATATTACCAATTAATCGAATAACCAGACTGGTAAAAAATGCCAACAGAGCGGTCATTCAGTGTTCACTTTTTAACGATCACTTTGTGCGGTGAAAACAGACGCGCACCTTAACTAACTGATAATACATTTATTTACTAATCATCATCTCTTGTTTAGGTTACTCATTAGCCGTGATTTAAGAAGATTTAAGAAGTTTTAAGTTGTTTAACCCCTCTCTCCACTGTAGTTTTTTCACCACTTGAGTAAATGAATGCGTGCAACAAATAAACTTACACTTTAATTAAGCATGGCACTATTAACTGGTTCGTATTAGCAATAGAAGTTAGTTTACAACACATAGTTTTTCTAATACCGATAGGATAGATAATGGTTATCAGTTTAAAATTCAAAAGTTTACTCGCCGTCACTTTATTAAGCGGTTTTGCCGCTGCCGCCCCTGACAAAATCGTCGCGGGAAATAGTGTCCTCGAAGGCCCTTATCTTGGGCAAAAGCCTCCAGGCTTAACTCCTGAAGTTTTCGCTCCTGGCATTATTTCGACAGAGCATCATGAGTGGGGCTCTGTCTTCACACCCGACATGAAAGAGTTCTACTTTAGTAGGAGTAACAACAAAAGTGGAAAAAATTCGCATTTTGTTCTTAAATCCGAGAATAATCGATGGCACGAGTCAGAAGTGGAACTTGGGGTGGGTGGATCTATCTCTCCTGATGGCAAAACTATGTTTTATACAAACCAATATAGAGAGCGAACCGATGAGGGATGGTCAGAGTTTAAAAGTCTCGGCTCTGCGTTTGAAGACATCGACATCATGCGTCTTACAACTTCATCTAAAGGCACTTATGTTTTTGATGAATACGCTAAAGATGGAAATTTTGTTCTTCGATATTCTCGACTAATAAATGGTAAACGTGAAGCCCCGAAGCCACTTAGTAAAGAGATAAATACCGGAAAACAGAACGTCCACCCTTTCATAGCACCTGATGAGTCCTATATTTTGTGGGATAGTAAAAGAGATGATCTTGGGGAACTGCCATTAACTTAGGTGATAAGGTAAACACAAGTACCTCACAGCGTGGAGGATACGTAACGCCAGATGGAAAATATCTTTTCTTTATGAGTCCTGCTAGCACAGGAAAAGGAGATATGTTCTGGGTGGATGCGCAAATTATTGAGACACTTAGGCCCAAATGATGAATCATATAACAATCGCTGCAAGAGCGACGCCGAAAGACGGCACGCCTTCTGCGGGCGTTATCGATACAAAAACTTATCCGAATCAGCTTTCTCCCTTCTCATGCTAACTTCCGGTTCGGGTAAAAGTAACCGTAAAGAGACAACACGTCACAGGCGGCTTTGAGCTTAAACCGGCCCCACAAACAAGCAGTAAGTTTTAGTTAAACTTACTCTGAATATGAACATGGTTTCTCAAAAGCTTAATGACTATATTTGGCTAGCTGAAGAAATCTCTAATGATCACTAGCTAATGTTAACAAAGATACGAGCTGACAAAAGCCCTAGCTTGTATAGCGGCATGTTCTCCGACAAAACAATCATTAGCATCGATAGCTCTTAGGTCAATTTTTAGTATTCTGGAAGCGTTGGCCTCCCCTCAGATTGATAAGTGTTAACATCACTCTAAAGTCGGCACTATTTGCCGAATAGTAGAATTTTATCTTATATCTGCAGATTTTAATATTATTGAATGATTACAAATATTGAGCTATAAGACCTTTTCCATGGCAATAACTTTTGTTTCCATCTGTTAAAAACAACCAAAAAATAGTACTTTACTAGCTAAGTCAATTTGAAATTAGTTGAGAATGAAACTTCATTATTCATGGTTTTGAAGTTCGTATGCCCGATCACCCTAAAAAGTATGGTGACCAAGACCAGTTCATTATCTATGACGTTTAATTTAATATATTAGCGTTCGAAATCCCCAAAAATTGATACAAACCATAAAATATAAAAAAGGGTATTGAGTAATATAGACAGTTGCACTAAAAAAATATAATTTACTTGTTACTTTTTTATACTATTACTTATCTTTTAAAATGAATAACAAACCTATAACTCATTTAAACTCTCGATATATCCTCGTGCTTTTTATTATTGGTATACTTTCAGTTTTAAGCACCTTTCTTCTGCAATCTCTTGTTAATAGTCAAAAATCTAGTTCAGCGGTCATCAATGATGCAGGAAGACAGCGTATGCTTTCGCAGCGGATTGTGTTTTTAACTTACCAAATCGAACATATTGATAATGAGGAAGTAAAATATAAAGCCATAGATAAACTAAAAGTATCAATAGAGTTAATGAGAAACACTCATAACTTATTATCTTCAGGTAGTAAAAATAAAGATTCTTCAATTTTATATTCAAAAGAATTAGAAGATATTTATTTTAATTCTGAGAATTCATTAGATAAACAGTTGAAACATTTTTTAGAAGTAACAGAGTTAAAACTAGCTCAAACACTCAATGGTAAATTTAATAAAAATCAATGGTACAAATACACTACTAATGAATCAGATGACTTATTAGCCTCTTTAAATTTTGTAGTCGGCTTATATCAACATGAAAATGAAGAAAAAATAGCAACATTACAATACTTTCAATATATTGCATTATTTATAACCATAATCGTGTTAATTAGTAGTGGCTTACTTATTTTTAAACCCATAATGCAACGAGTCAAAAGTTATGTTCAAGAACTAGAGGTAGCAGAAGAAAGATTTAGATCTATTACAAATTCCTCATCAATAGCGATGATTGTTGCCATTGATGAAAGTGGAAAAATTGTTTCTTGGAATCCTGCTGCGACATTAATTTTTGGTTATGAAAAAAATGAAATTATAGGGAAACCTTTAGAAATAATTATCCCACCTCGTTTTCGAGATGCTCATAATAAAGGGATACACCGTGTTGCTACAACAGGCGAAAAACGCATTATTGGCTCTACAGTAGAATTAGCAGCATTAAAAAAGGATGGTAGTGAATTTCCAATAGAGCTTTCTCTTGGTAGTTGGAAAAAAGGTGAAAAAATATATTTCAGTGCCATTATTCATGATATTTCAGATAGAGTTAAAATTGAAGAATCGTTAAGACGTTCACAAAAAATGGATGCCATTGGGGAGTTAAGTGGAGGCGTTGCTCATGATTTTAATAATTTACTCGCTATTATTGTTGGTAATCTTGATTTAGCCAAAAGAAAAGTCGAACCTGATAGCAAATTAGAAAAGCAAATAACTAAAGCTCATAAAGCCGCACTTCGAGGAGCGACTTTAACTCGAAGGTTGCTTAATTTTTCTAGGAAAACGCCCGATAACAAAGAGCTAAGCCCTAGCAATATATCTGGGATTATAAAAGAAATAGAAATTTTGATTAGCAAATCATTAATGTCAGATATATCAGTGAGTTTAAATTTGTATGAAGATTTATGGAACACAGATATAGACCCAGGTGATTTTGAAGACACTATTATTAATTTGGCTATTAATGCGCGAGATGCTATGCCCGACGGAGGGCAATTAATAATAGAAACTAAAAACACTGTTTTAGATGAAAAAATGTCTGGATTAAAAGGGAATATAAAAGCTGGAGAATATGTCGAAATGGTTATCAGTGATACCGGAACAGGCATGTCGAAAGAAATATCAGAAAAGATTTTTGAACCTTTTTTCACAACGAAAGGAAAAGATAAAGGTACAGGTTTAGGGATGGCAATGGTTTATGGGTTTGTTACACGCTGCAAAGGGTATATCTCTGTTTATTCGGAAGAAGGTATTGGAACTACATTCAGAGTTTACTTGCCTAAATCAGTACAAAGTCATATCAACAAAAGGGATAATTTAATTAGTAATGATGTGTTCCCTAAAGGATCTGAAACCGTTTTAATAGTCGATGATGAAATTGAACTTGTTGAGTTAGCCAAAAGCATTTTAGAAGATTTAGGTTACAACATAATTTGTGCGAATAGTGGTGATGAAGCAATAAAAATAATTAACGAAATACCGTCTGTTGACCTCTTATTTTCTGATGTTGTTATGCCCGGAAAACTCAATGGTTTTAGTTTAGCTGACGAGGCAAATAAGCTTCGCCCTAATTTGAAAGTATTATTAACATCTGGATTTACAGGTAGTATGCCTCACTCTCATTCATCAAAGAAAAAATCGGAAACATTACTATCTAAACCTTATCGAGATATTGAACTTGCAAAGCGTATTCGACAGACATTAGATAATGAGGAAATATTATGAACCCATTAAGTTTACTTGTTGTTGATGACGAGATTGATATAGCTGAATATGTCGCTGATATAGCAGAAAACTTAGGTTTTAATGTAACTCTGACCTCTGTTCCTTCTGACTTTAGTAAGCTTTATACACATGAGCTTGATGTGATTATATTAGATTTATTTATGCCTAATATTGATGGGATTGAATTACTTCGATTTTTATCAGAAGTAAAAACAATAGCCTCAATTGTATTTATGAGTGGTGGTGATGTTGGCGTATTACGCTCAGCGCAAGAAATAGCTATAGAGAATGGATTGAGCGTACTAGGTGTGCTTCAAAAACCTTTTGGTGTTGACGAACTAGAAACGTTATTAAAACAATATAGACGAAAGAATATAAATACTAATAAAACCATTGAAATAAGTGTTGAAGAATTAAAACAAGCTATTGCAGAAAATCAATTTTATTTAACTTATCAACCACAAATTAAATTTGAAAACCGTGAAGTAATTGGCGCAGAAGCGCTTATACGTTGGGATCACCCCGAAAAAGGTCTTATTTCTCCGGCACAGTTTATTCCTTTAGCTGAGCAAAATGAGTTAATGGGAAAAATCTCAAGATTCGTTATAAGGACAGCTATAAACCAACAAATGTTGTGGAAAAAACAAGGACTGGATTTTCAAATCTCCATTAACCTTTCACAAAAAAATTTAGATAATTTATATGCCCCAGAAGAGCTATTTAATTATGCTTTACAATCAGGTGTAAACCCTTCCAACATAATGCTTGAAGTAACCGAAACCGCTATGATGGAAAATTTAGGTAATTATATGGATATTCTTGCGAGGTTAAAAATAAAAGGCTTTAAATTGGCTATTGATGATTTTGGTACAGGTCATTCTTCTTTAATACAACTAATAAGAGCTTCGTTTAATGAGTTAAAAATAGATCAAACTTTTATAAAGCAATTACTAACCAACAATGAATGTTTTACCATTACTGAAGTGTCTATTTCACTTGCCCATAAGTTAGGAATGCATGTGGTCGCAGAAGGTATTGAAGACGAAGAAACATGGAATACCCTTAAAGACCTTGACTGTGATGTAGGTCAAGGATTTTGGATGGCTAAACCCATGGTAACAGAGGATTTTATGAAGTGGTTAAAAGATTGGGAAAACAATTCATTGTAGCTAATAAGTTTTTCGCAAAAGCCTTAGCACGGTACATAGTTAATTTTAAAGATCAAAGTGAACGGATAGGCACTGTATTAAATTAGGATTACTGAATTTTTTCAGTGACTGGTTGCTTTGTACATTCACTAGAGCATTCATCGATTGAACAATGGGTTAATAGCCCTGTTTATATTGCTGAAATTATCGACTAAATGAATTTTTCAGTTTTAAGCATAAAATTTTATCTGAATAAAATCTGCGCCCGTCATTTTTTGGAAAAAAAGCATATCGAACCAGCCCTTTCATAGAAATAAAAGATCTTTTCTAAGCTTAAATTGCAGTTATTTACTGAAAATATAACGTCAGCTAGATAACTATCATTTGATCAAAATAATTGCCCGTAGCTAACGTCAGTAAAGCGGAGAACTTTAAACATTAGCTCTGAGTCATACTTATAGTCCCTTTAACCAAAGGAGAACTATTATGTACAACATCATTCCATATACCCTGAAATCTAGCAGGAATAAAGGAAAACTCGTTGGTCAAAAACTTCCTCTGAAACTTGAGGAAGTATGGTCTATTAGAACAAGTCTTGATTTGGCAAATAACTTTCGTGAATTAACGATGTTTGATTTGGCACTAGATTGTAAATTGAGAGCATGCGATTTAATTAAACTTAGAGTATCGGATATTTCATATCACAAAAACATTCAATCACAAGCAATGTTAATTCAACAAAAAAAAGGAATAGCTGTTCTGTTTGAAATAACGAAAAAACTAGACCGACTCTGCAAAAATGGATATCAAGTATTGGCTTGGATATAACATCGTACGGTACTTATTCAATGAGACGTGCAAAGGCAACTTTGATCTATAATAAAACTTAAAACCTGAGAGCCGTTCAGATTTTGCTCCGTCACACAAAGCTAGAAAGTACCGTCCGTTATCTTTGTATCCAAGTCGATGATGCACTTGAACTGCCGGAAACTATAGATATATTATTCATAATAAATTCAGAAAGTAAGGACACTTCCGTGCCACAAAGCCGAGCAAATTTATATATTGAAATTACTAAACTTTTGGCCCGTTATCGAAACATAAGCTGACATTAATATTTGATAAGTTATGTACATTTTGTGGAAATAGGAATGCTAAGTTTATTTTATTAGAGTGAAATAACGATACCGTTGAATTGAGGATAATAATACCCAATAGAGTCTCACAAAACTGAGTTACTAGACTCAGTTTTGTGATATTAATGCAAGACCAAAAGCTCAGTTGACCAAATTTACTATAACCCTATACAATGACGCCTAGGTAACAACATCCTCGTTTTGTGTTTTTCAAAGCGTGTAAACTGTTCTGCATAATGATCGCCCTTACTATTTAGTACATCACTAATCGCCTGCGCCAGAATAGGTTTGGAAAAATAATATCCTTGTATATTATCAACGTGATTTTGTTCTAAAAATTCCAATTGCTCAACGGTTTCTGCGCCTTCTGCAATTACTTGGATAGACATTGTTTTTGATATTGCCAAAATAGTACGGATTAGCTCTTCATCTTGATCATCCGTACCGATATCTTTAATAAAACTACGATCAATTTTGATGATGTCTACCGGCATTTTTCTGAGGTAGTCCAGCGAGGAATGGCCGGTACCAAAATCATCAATGGAAATTTTTACACCTAATGCATGAATTTTATCGAGCTCAGAAAAAAATATATTATGGTCATCAAATGTTGCTGTTTCGGTTACTTCTATTTCTACATTTTCAGGCTTTATAGCATATGTATTCATCGCTTCAACCAGGCTCTCTCTAAATGCACTTGTCCCCAGTTGGCGGACAGATACATTAATGGCAGTCACCATACCTTCAAAATAAGGCATTGCTTGCCAGTGTGAAATTTGTTGACAAACTTGGTCTAAAATCCAATTTCCAAGTTCAATGATTTGCCCTGTCTGTTCGGCAATCGGTATGAATACATCTGGAGAGATCATACCCCCCTCCTTAGGAAACCATCGTATCAACGCTTCACAACCTACAATTTTTTTCTGTAGCAATGAAATTTTTGGCTGATAAAGTAACGTTAACTCATTCTGTGATATAGCTTTAGAAAGAAGCATTTGAACACGTTGGTTTTGCTCTGCTTTATCTTGCATTTCTTTAGCAAAAAATTGAAAGTTATTACGCCCTTCTGACTTTGCCTCATACATGGCAGTATCAGCCGATTTTAAAAGGTCATCCATAGTCATAGAATAAGGCTCATAGAAAGCAATTCCAATGCTGGTACTGATTTCTATTTTTATATTATTAAGTTCGAGGGGCTCTGACACGGATTGTAGGATTTTTTGTGCAACGTTTATTGCACTAATCTTGGTTGGTATATCTTGCAAAATAATGGCAAATTCATCCCCCCCCATGCGTGAGACTAGATCATCTTCTCTTAAAATATCAGACAATCTTTGACTGATATTTTGGAGTAACAAATCTCCAATATCGTGTCCATATTGGTCATTAACAAATTTAAAATGATCAATGTCGAGAAACATCACCGCGAGTTTCGTGTTAGTTCGTTTTACGCGCGCCATAGATTTGTTTAAGGTATCATGAAAATATGCGCGGTTTGAAATATTCGTTAAATAATCAAAGTTGGCTAAGTGTAGTAACTTTTCTTCAGTCTTTTTTTCTTTTGTTGTATCTTTTAATGTTAAGACCGCACCATCAATTTTTCCATTAATGTCTCTTGTGACGTCACAAGAATAATCTGCATGAAAGTTACTGCCAGTCAGTGATTGCCAGTTGCCAGAGCCCTTTAAGTTTGATCTTTCTAATCGAATCGCGTTATGAAATTTTGATGACAATAAGTCAATCAACTCTCGATTAGAATCACTGTAGTGCTGTGAATTTACTGAATTCTGGTTTTGTAATACTAAAAAATCTTTTAGATTATTTGAAATATTTTCTGTATCAATAGCTAATAATTCTAAAGCCATTGGGTTTGCAAAGGTAATATTTCCCTCCAAATCAATCCCTAAAATCCCCTCACTCACACTATTAAGTAATATGTTTAATCGTGCAGTAGAATCTTCAGCAATTCTGCGATGCTCATCCAATGCAATAAATTGTGTGATTTTATGAGTAAGTATCGTGTTGTTAACCGGCTTTGTAACAAAATCAACCGCGCCTGCTTCATAAGATTTACGCAGTGCTTCACTGTTACTATTATTACTAGTGACCATTACAATCGGTATATGTCTAAACTTTTGATTTCTATGTATAAGACTCACAACTTCATAACCTTTCAGCCCCGGCATTTCGATATCCATTAAAATAACAGCGAAATCATAATTAAGGACTTTACAAAGTGCGTCTTTTCCTGATGATGCTTGGATGATTGTAATATCTAAATGAGAGATTATCTGTTGAAGAGCATTACGTTGGCTTGCAACATCGTCAACAATCAAGACATTGCTTTTTTTAATTTTAGCCATATTCTCTGAAATCCTTTTTGTAGAGTCTAGCTAATTATAGATATTAATTGTGTATTCGCTAATAAATATGGTAATGATTTCGGTTTGCCTTTGAATTCAGAACTGATTTTGTATGTGCCTGTTATTCTGTTTATATGCTCCAATGGATTACCAAGTTAACGAGTATAATTGTAACGGTTAGATAACACGGACATGAAAAATACTTTTTTACTGAAGAGGTTTTTAATATGAATTTAACCAGTAATGACTGCTATCAAACTAACGGCAGAAGTTTGATACTAATAGGATGTAACTACCACTTAGCGCGTCAAGTGACCGTAAAGATCCTGAAACTTACACATTGCCAGATTAAAAAGTTTATAATTTTATAATTTTCTTTTGTGAAATATGTAATAGTTAATCTGTATATATAGATGCCCCACCCTTGTTATGTGGTCATTGGTTAAAGGATATTAACCACTTAAGGTAAACTATCCTATTATCTATCAATGACACACAACGTTCAGTTAGATATACCCGACAACTACATCGAGTCTTTTGGCAAGTTTCACGAATACATCATCATCGCCTTTACCGTCTTTAAAACCCGTTTTTGTGTCAGCTTCCCATTCGTCTTTAGCATGACTCCGTGCTAATCACTGCCACGATCAGTTCTAAAAATCTTTTTACTTTTTGATGCCACTTGCAAGTACTTTTAGTGCATTTAAACTTCTGGGGTGGCGATGTTTATACCAAGTGATAAAAAACGTATCTTGGCTGTATGGCGCTTATAAAACACTTAGTGGTAGTGTCGTCGGCACCGTGATGGCCGGAAATCAGAACATCATTTAGGTAATAAAAAGCATAAAAACGAACTGTTTATAGAGTCAGAAAAAACTTTAGAATAAGGACTCTTCTGTTTCTAGCTAAATAGATATTTTAGATCGTATTAGAAACATTGTTCGTCATATGATTAACCTTGTTTACGTGAAGTAGAGGCTAACGGTTATGTTAGCCTCTTCAACAGGTTCACTCTATAAAAGCGTAATACCTTTACTTACATATACAGTAGAGCCAGTGTCAGGTGTTTTAATACTAATCTTTAATATTGCTTCTTCTGGGATACTGCCGGCTATATTATTAATAGTAAAGTCCATGGTTCGGTAACCACTTAGCGTCGTATTTCCAATTTCAATACTAGTGGTACCTTTTAAATCACCGCCATCTAATGAAACGTTAACCGTTGTCCCTAACGGTAAGGTTTGCATCGCGCTATCAGCGAAACGAAACCTCAATGTCAATGAGTTACCATCGGCAATTGAAGGTAGTGCTATTTCATTTTCATCGGAATCACTGTTAGCGTAAAAAACATTTTGATCCGTATTTGAAAGCACATACTTCGGTAAAAGTGCTCTCGACATAATCAATACTAATGCTTTTCTTAATGTCGCCTTCTTAGTGTTTACATCACACATACTTCCTGTACATTGAGGTCCATTAAACAAAGTATCTGCGTCACTAAATTCCCCATTTCCATCATCATCAAAAAACTTTGTTTCTTCGGGGTCTTTTATGTTGTTTTCATTATCATCACGCCATGCTTCTGTCATATCAACAAAGCCAGAAGGTAATGGAGCTTGACGACCAAAACCAGAGTCAATATTTGCATTACTTATTGCATCACCGTCTTCATCATCAAATACATTATTACCATTTACGTCAAAAAATGTTTCATGGCCTAATGTGGTAGCAAGAATTGTTGAGCGATGATCATTTAGGTTCGGCTCCGTTGAAGTCCAAGTTACAGAACAATTACCTGATAAAGTATTACAGCTTGACTCTATAGTGCCGCCTTCTGTTGTAAAGTTTACAGTGGTTCCGTCTGGGACTGGGTTATTAAAACTATCTGCAAGCCAAACAGAAATAATAGATTCAGTGCCTATTGTGCTCGCCTCAGGGTTCAGCACACTGGCAGCAATAGTGAATGAAGATTGCTCAGGTAAACCGGTATTAACAGATAGCTCACTTGATTGAGTTTGTATCGTTGTCGTTTCCCCATTTACAACCATAGTCGATTTTGCTGTAACTCGGACTACTGTTGGTACCGTACCAGAAGATACTTGTGTGGTTATCAACCCTTGGCTATTGGTAAAGCCAGAATTTCGACTTAAACTAATTCCTCCCACTGATGAATCTAAACTAAACTCTACTTCCTGCTGAGCAAGTGGATTACCTAGTGAGCTTTTGAGCAAAAAAGTTATTGTCGAAATTTCTATTCCGCCACTTCCCTTTATAACAATAGAGCTAGGCTCTGCCGAGACAAATTCAATAGAGCCTAATTGCTCGCCTGTGATTTCCATGGCAATTGACGCGATATTAGTAACGCCATTGCTGGTAATTGAAGCTACAACTACGTCTTGAACACCTGATACACCGGCACAATCAATATCTTCAAAGGTTGCACTAGCACTACCATTTATACTAAATACGGTGTCATCGATAGTCGCATTACCATTGAGAATACAATTAGAAGTAAAGGTTACCGCGGTAGGAGTGTTAATACGTTCATGATTACTGTCAACTAAATCTACAGATACTCCTAATGTGCCACCCGCACTAATTATAACGTTGTCTATAGAAGACTTAATGTCACCTTCTAAAAATTCATTATTACCATCAAAATGCCCTATCAGAATATCGACGCCAGTGCTGTCTGTAGATAAAACCTGATAATTCATGCGATTACTTACTGCACTGTTATTATTTAAGTTAACAATAATAACACCGGCACCGGTAATACTGTTTCCTGATAGCGAAACCGTAGCTTGTCCGTTTTCATTGGTTAATGCTGAGCCAACGCTTA
>Ga0209396_1001767_pt1 | contig 23424 bp, 19 predicted proteins | sample GOMGulsemesocosm_6_FD_184638 | JGI IMG/M metagenome (GOLD analysis project Ga0209396, IMG submission 184638) | Methane-oxidizing microbial communities from mesocosms in the Gulf of Mexico - GOM8C Gulf of Mexico (SPAdes) (version 2) | ecosystem: Environmental > Aquatic > Marine > Cold seeps... | reverse complement strand
GGTTGATTCAGCGTTTCACTGCCGTGGTAATGGCTTTATACACTGTCTTTATTGTTGGTTACATTCTGTCTACTCCTGGTTTGGATTACAGCCAGTGGAAAGAATTTTTTGAATGTACCGGTGTTCGTATCTTTACCTTATTGGCATTGATCAGTGTTGTAGCACACGCCTGGATTGGCATGTGGATCATCTCCACTGACTACATCAAACCCGCCGTTCTACGTTTTGCCTTCCAAGCGACATGTTTTTTGACCATGTTTGTTTTCTTGGTTTGGGGCATCGACATCATCTGGGGTCTATAAAAAATGGCTACAAGTATTCGCACAATGGTATATGACGCCATCGTAATTGGTGGTGGTGGTGCAGGCATGCGTGCCGCACTTCAACTAACAGAAGCTGGTATTAAGACCGCTTGTGTTACTAAAGTGTTCCCAACTCGTTCACACACAGTATCGGCTCAGGGTGGCATTACCTGTGCAATCGCCTCTAACGATCCTAACGATGATTGGCGCTGGCACATGTACGATACCGTTAAAGGTTCCGATTACATCGGTGACCAGGACGCTATCGAATACATGTGTAAAATTGGTCCGCAGGCGGTTTTTGAGCTGGATCACATGGGTCTGCCTTTCTCTCGTACCGAAGAGGGCCGTATCTATCAGCGTCCATTCGGCGGCCAGTCAAAAGATTTTGGTAAGGGCGGTCAAGCGTCTCGTACCTGTGCCGCGGCCGACCGTACCGGTCACGCTCTATTGCACGCTCTTTATCAGGGTAACCTGAAAGGCGGCACTACCTTCTTAAACGAATGGTATGCAGTAGACCTGGTTAAAAACGAAAACGGTGTGATTGCCGGTGTGATCGCCATTTGTATCGAAACAGGCGAAACCGTTTACATCAAAGCCAAGGCCACTGTATTGGCTACCGGTGGTGCTGGTCGTATTTATCAGTCTACTACTAACGCGCTTATCTGTACCGGTGACGGCATGGGTATGTCTTTACGTGCAGGCGTTCCCGCACAAGACATGGAAATGTGGCAGTTCCACCCGACGGGCATTGCAGGTGCCGGTGTATTGGTAACTGAAGGTTGTCGTGGAGAAGGTGGTTACCTGATCAATAAAGACGGCGAACGCTTCATGGAGCGTTATGCGCCTAACGCCAAAGACCTTGCCGGTCGTGACGTGGTAGCCCGTTCGATGGTGCTTGAAATTCTTGAAGGTCGTGGTTGTGGCCCAGATGCCGATCACGTAATGCTGAAACTTGATCACTTGGGTGAAGAGACTCTAAACGCCAAGTTGCCTGGCATACTTGAATTGTCTCGTACCTTTGCCCACGTGGATCCGGTTAAAGAGCCAATTCCAGTGGTACCAACTTGTCACTACATGATGGGTGGCGTACCGACTAACATCGGCGGTCAAGCCATTGGTGTTGACAGTGACGGTAAAGATTTCATCATTGACGGTCTTTATGCTTGTGGTGAAGCCGCTTGTGTATCTGTACACGGTGCCAACCGCTTGGGCGGTAACTCGTTGCTTGATCTAGTGGTATTTGGTCGTGCCGCTGGTATCCAGATTGAGAAGAGTCTTCGTGAAGGGTTTGATGCCGTTGATGCGCGTGATGAAGATATCGATCGTGCCATGGACCGTTTAAACCGTCTAAACAACTCAACATCAGGTGAGCCTGTGGCGCAAGTACGTGCCGATTTGCAGAAATGCATGCAGCTTTACTTTGGTGTATTCCGCGAAGGCGAAGCCATGCAAAAAGGCTTGGTTATGCTTAGAGAGATAGGTGAGCGTGTTAAGAATACTTACCTTGAAGATAAGTCTAACGCCTACAACACGGCTCGTATCGAAGCGCTAGAACTTGATAACCTTTTTGAAGTCGCCATGGCCACCGCTATTGCTGCTGAAGAGCGTAAAGAATCTCGTGGTGCCCATGCTCGTAATGACTTCACCGAGCGTGATGATGAAAACTGGTTGTGTCACTCGGTGTTCTTCCCTGAGACTCAAACTGTAGGTAAGCGTGCAGTAAACTTTGCACCTAAAACCATGCCAGCGTTCCCACCAATGATTCGTAAATACTAAGAGCAGGGGAGAGAGAATATGTTAGTTAGCGTATATCGTTACAACCCGGAAACAGACTCTGCGCCTTATATGCAGGACTTCGAGGTCGAGATTCCACAAGGGAAAGACCTGATGGTGCTGGATGTTTTGGCACTGATTAAAGAGCAGGACACCTCTTTGGCCTATCGTCGTTCATGCCGTGAAGGTGTGTGTGGATCTGACGGTCTGAACATTAACGGTAAAAACGGTCTTGCTTGTGTGACACCGTTATCTGAATGTGCAAAAGGCGGTAAATTAGTTTTACGTCCACTGCCAGGCTTGCCGGTTATCCGTGACATCGTCATCGACATGAGCTTGTTTTATCAGCAGTATGAGAAAATTAAGCCTTTCTTGCAGAACAATACAGCGCCTCCAGCCATTGAGCGCCTACAGTCTCCTGAAGAGCGTGAAAAACTGGATGGTTTGTACGAGTGTATTCTTTGTGCATGCTGTTCAACGTCTTGCCCGTCTTTCTGGTGGAATCCTGATAAGTTCATCGGCCCAGCCGGTTTGTTACAGGCCTATCGCTTCCTGGCAGATAGTCGTGATACTGCAACCACAGAGCGTTTGGCAGATCTTGATGATCCGTTCAGTGTATTCCGTTGCCGCGGAATCATGAACTGCGTAAGTGTATGTCCTAAAGGGTTGAACCCAACCCGAGCAATTGGACATATCCGCAACATGCTATTGTCGCGTAACATTTAAATAATAAGGGGCTTTTTAGCCCCTTTTATGTACAGGACGTACGGTATGACGCGGTGCCGAGGATGGCAAAGAGCGGCGTTGTTCAGCTCAAACTATCCAGATCGGAACACTCTGTTGTTTGGATTCAAGAAATAGTTAGCAGTATCTTGAGGTTTACTGGTGTAGGCTTTGAGCGTTTTAAGTTTGGCGAACAAAAAGGCAGGCATGCCGTGTACGTCGAATGCAGGTAAGCAAAATAGAAAAATGCATGAAGGTTTACCTCTGACTGGTACCTTCGTAATAGTTAGAAGTTTAGTAAAACGTGCCAAAATGGATGCATCAGACACATGGTGCTCTAAAAATTATAAAAAATAGTTCTACTAGCATTGTTTTTGCTAGGCTATTAAGTAAGTACAAATTTTGGAAAGCGGGTAACCCCCGTACTGTTTAAAGAATCTTTCGGCCTCACCCGGCCAACTGCCTCCACAGCAGAGAGATTTAGCAAGCAGTAATTCCTGTCATAATTAAGGTGGTTTAGTCATGCACGATAGCTCGATGGAGCAGCTATGGAGTACTTCCCAGTTAGCTGGTGGGAATGTTGCTTACATAGAAGAATTATACGAATTATTTTTAACCGACCCCAATTCGGTATCTGAGCAGTGGAGAAGCTACTTTAATGGCTTGCCTCGTTCAGAAGGCAACGCACTTCACGATATTCCCCATAGCCCCATACGCGAACAATTCTTACTGATATCCAAGAATCAACGCAAAGGCGCTGCTGCTACCCAGAGTCAAGTGTCCAGCGGCTACGATCAAAAACAGCTGCGTATCTTCCAGCTTATTAATGCTTTCCGTTTCCGTGGTCATCAACATGCCAAACTAGATCCATTGGGCATCATGGAACGTGAGCAGGTACCCGATTTAGATCTTCGCTTCCATGAACTTAGTGAAGCGGACATGGACAGTGTCTTTCAAACCGGTTCGTTATTCATAGGCAAAGAAGAAGCCACGCTACGTGAGATCTTTGACGTGGTTCAGAATACCTATTGTCAGAGTGTGGGTTCTGAATTCATGCACATAGTGGATACCGCCGAAAAGCGCTGGTTCCAACAACGCATTGAAAGCGTACGAGCAAAACCCGAATACAGTGAAGAAGCTAAAAAACATTTGCTGGAGCGTTTAACCGCAGCTGAAGGTCTGGAAAAATATTTAGGCTCCAAATACCCGGGTGTGAAGCGTTTTGGTTTAGAAGGGGCCGAAACCCTCATCCCATTAATGGATGAATTGATTCAGCGTTGTGGCAGTTATGGTGCGAAGGAAATCGTCATAGGTATGGCCCACCGTGGTCGCTTAAACGTATTGATTAATACTCTGGGTAAGGCGCCTGCCGACTTGTTTGACGAGTTTGATGGTAAGGCTCAGTACAACAGTTCGGGCGATGTTAAGTACCACCAGGGTTTTTCCTCTAATGTATTAACCCCGGGTGGCGAAGTGCACTTGGCCATGGCCTTTAACCCCAGTCACCTGGAAATTGTTTCGCCAGTAGTGGAAGGATCTGTACGTGCTCGTCAAGATCGTCGTGGAGATACCACGGGTGAGAAAGTGGTACCGGTTATCATTCACGGTGACTCGGCCTTTGCAGGTCAAGGCGTGGTCATGGAAACCTTCCAAATGTCCCAGACTCGCGGTTATAAAACCGGGGGCACCATTCACCTGGTGATCAATAACCAAGTGGGCTTCACCACCAACAAGCGTGAAGATGTGCGCTCTACCGAGTATTGCACCGATGTAGCTAAAATTGTTCAGGCACCCATCCTGCACGTGAATGCCGATGACCCGGAAGCGGTGTTGTTTGTCACTCAGTTGGCGGTGGATTACCGCAACGAATTCAAAAAAGATGTGGTCATCGATTTAGTGTGTTATCGCCGTCGTGGGCACAACGAAGCCGATGAACCTTCTGCCACCCAACCGATGATGTACAAGGTGATCAAGAGCCTTAAAACCACTCGTACCCTGTATGCCGAAACGTTGACAGCGCAAGGTGTGGTTGACGTCGATAGCATCAAGAAAATGGAAAATGATTACCGTGATACCCTCGAAGAAGGTAATCACGTGGTGAAGAGTCTGGTTACTAAGCCTAATAGTGAGATGTTTGTTGATTGGCGTCCATACCTGGGCCATGAATGGACCACAGAAGGGGATACCACTTTTGATCTAAAGCGCCTGCAAGAGCTAGCCATTCAAATGCAAGATGTGCCGGAAGGTTTTGTGGTTCAGCGCCAGGTAAGCAAAATACAGGAAGATCGCCGAAAGATGGCCGCTGGTGCTTTGCCCATTAACTGGGGTTTTGCCGAGACCATGGCTTATGGCACCTTGTTGGATCAAGGGCACCCTATTCGTCTTACCGGGCAGGATGTGGGTCGTGGTACCTTCTCCCACCGTCATGCGGTGTTGCATAACCAAAAAGACGGGGAAGTGTATTGCTCCTTAAAGAACATGTCCGATGATCAGCCGACCTATACCTTGCATGATTCATTGTTATCTGAAGAAGCGGTATTGGCATTTGAATACGGTTACTCTACCACCACGCCTGATATGCTGGTGATTTGGGAAGCTCAATTTGGTGATTTTGCCAACGGCGCCCAAGTAGTGATGGATCAATTTATCTCCAGTGGTGAGCACAAGTGGGATCGCTTATGTGCGTTAACCATGTTGTTGCCACACGGTTATGAAGGGCAAGGGCCAGAGCACAGTTCGGCTCGATTAGAGCGTTATTTGCAATTGTGTGCCGAGCACAACATGCAGGTTTGTGTGCCTTCCACCCCGGCTCAAATTTTTCACCTGTTACGCCGTCAGGTGATTAGACCGTTGCGTAAGCCCTTAGTGATCATGTCACCCAAGAGCTTACTGCGACACAAAGAGGCCATTAGTACCCTCGAAGAATTGGCCGATGGCCATTTCCAAACTATTATTCCAGAAATTGAAGACGTTAATCCAAAAGATATTACGCGTCTGATTCTTTGTAGCGGCAAAGTTTATTACGATCTGATCGATCGTCGCCGTAAAGAAGAAATGAAACACGTTGCTATTGTTCGTTTGGAGCAAATATATCCTTTCCCCGAGGAAGAGTTTTTTGCCGTCATATCTCAATATGAAAACCTAAAAGAAACCTTTTGGTGTCAGGAAGAGCCAATGAATCAGGGTGCCTGGTACAGCTCTCAGCATCACATGCGCAGAGTGGTACATCGTCATAATCCAAATGTGTATCTGGATTACGCGGGTCGCGAAGCTTCGGCTTCACCTGCCGCAGGTTATATGGCGCTTCACCTGAAACAACAAGAGCAATTGATCAAAGACGCACTGGGCCTATAGGCCCGAGTTCAAGGAATTAGGAAATAATTATGAGTACTGAAATAAAAGCCCCGGTTTTCCCTGAGTCAGTTGCCGATGGCACAATCGCTACCTGGCACAAGCAGCCAGGCGAAGCGGTGAGCCGTGATGAATTGTTGGTAGATATTGAGACCGACAAAGTGGTTTTGGAAGTGGTTGCCCAAAACGACGGCATTATTAAAGAGATTCTTAAGCCTGAAGGTGAGACCATCTTAAGCGCCGAAGTCATCGCTATTTTTGAAGACGGTGCTGCTGGCACAACCGCAGCAGCCCCGACTTCTGAAGCGGCAAGCGAGCCAGCTGCCAGCGATGATTTAAAGGTGAATCCAGCGGCACGTAAGCTGGCGGAAGAAAAAAACATCAGCCTGGGCGATGTTAAAGCCACTGGCAAAGATGGCCGTATCACCAAAGAAGATGTATTAAATCACGCCAAGGCAGCTTCTGCGGTGCCCGCGGCAGCACCTGCCGCCGCTCCCGCCAGCGCTCCGGCACCTGCTAATGTAGCGCCAGCAGTACCAGTGTTTGCCCAGGGTGAGCGTATCGAAAAGCGTGTGCCCATGACACGTTTGCGAGCCACCATCGCCAAGCGCTTGGTATCGGCTCAGCAAAATGCGGCCATGTTAACCACTTACAACGAAGTGGATATGACGGCCATCATGGCATTGCGTAAGCAATACAAGGCCATGTTTGAGAAAAAGCACAACGGTGCGCGCTTGGGCTTCATGTCTTTCTTCGTGAAGGCGGCTGGCGAAGCGTTGAAGCGCTTCCCTGCGGTGAATGCTTCCATCGATGGTAGTGACATGGTTTACCATGGTTACCAGGATATTGGCGTGGCTGTTTCCACCGAAAAAGGTCTAGTGGTTCCCGTGTTGCGTGATGTTGATTCCATGGGGCTTGCCGATATTGAATCTGGCATCGTTGAATATGCCGGTAAAGCCCGTGATGGCAAGCTAGGCATAGAAGAAATGCAGGGTGGTACCTTTACCATCACTAACGGCGGTACCTTTGGTTCATTAATGTCTACCCCGATCATTAATCCACCACAAACGGCTATTTTGGGTATGCATAAAATCCAGGATCGCCCAATGGCTATCGACGGACAAGTGGAAATTCGCCCCATGATGTACCTGGCAGTGTCCTATGATCACCGCATGATTGATGGCAAAGAAGCCGTACAATTTCTGGTGACCATTAAAGAGCTGTTAGAAGATCCAACTCGTATCCTGTTGGATATTTAATCTGTAGCTTCATTAAAGATTTGGCCGTGCCCCGTGATCATTTAGGGGTATAGATATTTACGGTCAAATTTCGGATTATGGACAAATAAAGTTTATGTGAAGTTGTGATCCATATTTCTGGTTTTGCCTGGCCAGATAGCGCCTATTCTTTGGCCTGGCTTGCACACAACTTCACTATTCGGCAGATTATATAAATCTTACGTTTAAAATTTGATACTAAGGAACAACTGATGGCTGATAAGTTTGATGTAATTGTAATTGGTGGTGGACCTGGTGGGTATGTGGCAGCCATTCGTGCGGCGCAGCTGGGTTTAAAAACAGCTTGTATTGATAAATGGCTCAACAAAGAAGGCAAGGGCGTTTATGGCGGCACGTGCTTGAATGTGGGTTGTATTCCCTCTAAGGCCTTGTTGGACAGTACTCATAAGTATGAAGAAGCCAAGGATCATTTTGATGTGCACGGTATTACTGCCAAAGACATCAAGATTGATGTGAGTGCCATGTTGGCCCGTAAAGACAAAATAGTGAGCAATCTTACTATGGGTGTGGCCGGATTATTTAAAGCCAATGGTGTTACCGCTCTGGAAGGATTTGGTAAATTATTGGCCGGTAAAAAAGTTGAATTTACCAATCACGCCGGTAAAACAGAAATTCTGGATGCAGATAACATCATTATTGCCACTGGCTCAGTGCCGGTTGAAATTCCACCTGCGCCATTAACAGAAGGCCTGATTGTGGACTCTAGCGGTGCTTTGGAATTTGAAAAAGCCCCTAAACGTTTGGGTGTGATTGGTGCTGGCGTAATTGGTCTGGAACTGGGTACCGTTTGGAATCGTTTGGGTAGCGAGGTGGTTGTATTGGAAGCTCAAGATAAGTTCTTGAGTCTGGTCGATCAGCAAGTGGCCAAAGAAGCCGCCAAGCAACTGAAAAAGCAAGGCATGAAAGTGATGCTGAGCGCACGAGTCACCGGTACTGAGGTTAAAGGCAAAGAAGTAACGGTTAATTATTCGGACAGTGAAGGTGAAAAATCGGTCACTTTCGACAAGCTAATCGTTGCAGTAGGTCGTCGTCCTTACACCGAAAACTTGTTGTCCGGTGATTGTGGTGTGAATCTGGATGAGCGTGGTTTCATCTTTGTTAATGATCAATGTGTTACAGATGCCCCTGGCATTTACGCCATTGGCGATGTGGTGCGTGGCCCTATGTTGGCGCACAAAGCCTCGGAAGAGGGCGTGATGGTGGCTGAACGCATAGCGGACCATAAAGCCCAGGTTAACTACGATGTCATTCCGTCGGTTATCTACACTCACCCTGAAATTGCCTTTGTGGGCAAAAATGAAGATGAGCTAAAAGCCGCCGGTGAAAAATACAATGTGGGCATGTTCCCATTTGCCGCTGTGGGTCGTGCCATGGCAGCCAATGATACCGCTGGTTTTGTGAAAATAATTGCCGATGCTGATACCGATCGTATTCTGGGTGCCAGCGTCATTGGCCCAAGTGCTGGTGATCTGGTTCAGCAGGTAGTGATCGCCATGGAATTTGGTTCCAGTGCCGAAGATTTGGGCATGATGGTGTTCTCCCATCCAACCTTGTCTGAAGCTGTGCATGAAGCTGCCTTGGCAGTAAATGGGCACGCGATTCATAAGGCCAATAGAAAACGTAAATAATGTAAGTGACTTCACTGTCCTGTGTGCAACAGGGCAGTGAATTCTTTTTTAGTTTGTCATTTCTCCGTACAAATCCTCAGTATTCCCCCCTTTAAAAAATATTGTGCCCCATCCTAAAGCACGAGTGCACCAGTATTTACTTTTTTGCTTTTCAAAGCCAAAATGGCTAGACATTAAAAGACAGTCATTGCAGTTGGCGTAATCTACCGTTAAGTGGGTAGCTTTATACTCGTTGGTTTTTATTATGATGGTGTCTTTTATCTTAAGTTTTTGATATAAAAATCTATACGGCTGTGCAGCAAAGTTGTAAATGCACATTTTTGTTGATGTAAGCACCAAGAGGTCCTAATGAATTTACACGAATATCAGGGCAAGCAGCTTTTTGCTGAGTACGGTTTGCCTGTTTCAAGTGGTATCGCAGTTGATACGCCTGAGGAGGCGGTAGCCGCGGCGAAAAAAATTGGCGGTAATAAATGGGTGGTGAAAGCTCAGGTGCATGCCGGCGGTCGAGGTAAGGCGGGTGGGGTTAAACTGGTTGAAAGTACCGAAGAAGTAAAAGCCTTTGCCCAAAAATGGCTAGGCCAAAACCTGGTCACTTATCAAACTGATGCAAAGGGTCAGCCGGTCAGTAAGATTTTGGTAGAAGACCTGACCGATATTGATCAGGAATTATACTTAGGGGCGGTGGTTGATCGTTCTACACGCAAAGTTGTCTTCATGGCGTCCACCGAAGGTGGGGTAGAAATTGAAAAAGTCGCTCATGAGACACCTGAAAAAATTCTAAAGGCCACAGTGGATCCTTTAACTGGGGCTCAGCCTTATCAGGGTCGTGATCTGGCATTTAAGCTGGGTTTAAAAGGCGATCAAATTAAACAGTTCACCAAAATATTTTTAGGTTTGGCCAAGCTGTTTGTTGAAAAGGATTTGGCCTTATTGGAAATCAATCCCCTGGTGATTACATCTGAAGGCAATTTGCATTGTCTGGACGCCAAGCTTGGTATCGACAGTAATGCCTTGTATCGCCATCCTGAATTAGTGGCGATGCAAGATCCCAGTCAGGAAGATGCCCGTGAAGCAGAAGCGGCATCCTGGGAATTAAATTACGTGGCATTGGATGGCAACATTGGCTGTATGGTCAACGGCGCCGGATTGGCCATGGGCACCATGGACATAGTGAAAATTCATGGTGGCGACCCAGCCAACTTCCTGGATGTGGGCGGCGGCGCTACTAAAGAGCGTGTTGCCGAAGCTTTCAAAATAATTTTATCCGACGACAAGGTCAGTGCCGTACTGGTGAATATTTTTGGTGGCATTGTTCGATGTGACATGATTGCCGAAGGAATAATTGGTGCCATACAAGAAGTGGGCGTAAAAGTACCTGTGGTGGTTCGCCTGGAGGGTAATAATGCTGAGTTAGGATCGCAAAAGTTAAAAGAATCCGGCTTGGATATTATTGCCGCCACCAGTTTAACCGATGCAGCTGAGCAAGTTGTTAAAGCGGCAGGGAAGACATCATGAGCATATTGATTGATAAAAATACCAAAGTGTTGTGCCAGGGTTTCACCGGTAGCCAGGGTTCATTCCATAGCGAACAAGCCATTGAATACGGCACAAACATGGTGGGTGGGGTAACGCCTGGCAAAGGCGGCACTACCCATTTAGGGCTGCCTGTTTTTAATACAATGCAAGAAGCAGTGGCGGCCACCGGTGCTGACGCGTCGGTAATTTATGTGCCTGCCCCATTTTGCAAAGACTCCATTTTGGAAGCGGCAAATTCAGGGGTTAAGTTGGTGGTATGCATCACCGAAGGTATACCCACTTTGGATATGCTTGAGTGCAAGGTTAAGTGTGATGAACTGGGTGTGACCCTGATTGGGCCAAACTGCCCGGGTGTGATTACACCGGGTGAATGCAAAATTGGGATTATGCCGGGACACATTCATCTGCCCGGTAAAGTGGGTATCGTTTCCCGTTCTGGCACCTTGACCTATGAAGCGGTTAAGCAAACCACCGATTTCGGTTTTGGCCAGTCCACTTGTGTGGGTATTGGGGGGGATCCTATCCCCGGCTCTAACTTCATTGATGTGTTGAAGCTGTTCCAGGAAGACCCGGCTACCGAAGCCATCGTCATGATTGGTGAAATTGGTGGCAGCGCCGAAGAAGAAGCGGCCGCTTACATCAAGGCAAATGTCACAAAACCTGTGGTTTCCTACATTGCCGGAGTGACCGCCCCTGCTGGTAAACGCATGGGCCATGCCGGTGCCATTATCTCTGGTGGTAAGGGTACGGCAGAGGAAAAATTTGCAGCCTTGCAAGACGCCGGCGTGACCACAGTACGCTCCTTGGCAGATATCGGTGCGGCATTAAAGGAAAAGACCGGCTGGTAGACCCTAAACTTAAACGTACTCCATTTAAAAGCCCTCGCAAGAGGGCTTTTTACGTACAGGAAGTACGGTATCTTGGAAATGCAGGAGCGTTTTCCAGGGTACGTTTTGGGGCGAACACCGTTTACAGTGGTAGGCATAAATTCAGCAATATAAAGCCCTGCTCGAGATAGCTAGCCGATAACATCAAGTTAACTCGTAAATAGTGACACTCATGGGGAGGTGCTAGGAGTGTGGCGCAAAATGTTGTATAAAGCGCGCAATTTCCTGCCCTGTGAAAATTGTCTATTCTTAAAGGATGATGTTCACACCTCACTGAGATAATACATGAGCGAAGACAATCCCTATTTTGGTCGAGCGGCCCGTTTTATTGGTATGTTAAAACACACTCAGGTATTGGGTATGAAAATCTTTGCAGCCACTGCTCAATCTCTAACCATAGAATTGCCCTATAACAAAAGCCACGTGGGCAACCCGTCCACCGGGGTCATTCACGGCGGCGTATTAACCACCTTAATGGATACCGCCTGCGGCACTATGGTGGTGAATGCCCTGCCTGACATAGAGCTGTGTCCCACCCTGGATTTACGGGTTGACTACATACGTGCCGCCGAACCCAATAAATCTATCTTTGCTTTGGCGGAAGCCTATCGGGTGAGTCAAAACGTGGTATTTGCTCGCTGTACGGTGCATCAGGGTAACGTAAACAAGCCGGTGGCCAATTGTGTGGCCACCTTTATGCGTATTGGCAGTCACTTGTCGCCCCCTGAGTTTAAGCAAGCAATATTAGGGGAGGCGCAATAATATGGCCAGTTTTGAAGAAATATTACAACAGGCCAATGCCTGCGGCGATTACCGACCTGTGGTGGATGCCATACCCTATGCCAAGTTAATTGGGCTGGACTTTGAGCGGTTTGGTGAAGATGTCATTTTTAAGTTACCCAATAACCCCGACAACATAGGCAACCCCATTTTACCTGCGGTGCATGGTGGGGTAGTGGGAGGCTTTATGGAATTAGCAGCCGCCATCCATCTGGTCATGTTTATGGATACCCCCACTATGCCCAAAATAGTGGACTTTTCGTTGGACTATTTGCGAGCGGCCAAGGGTGGTCGAGATACTTTCGCCGAATGCCAAGTGGTGCGTCAAGGCAGTCGTGTGGCCAATGTCACCATTAATGCCTGGCAAACCCGTCGAGAAAATTCTGTGGCCACGGCTCGAGTCCATTTTTTGTTGGCGCCTTAATAATACCCTTCAAGGGTTAATGAATTTAATCATTGCCCTTGAAATTCCTGCTTTCAGCCTTATCTACTGTCAATCGCACTCTTGCCTATAGAAGTGTCCAATTTTCGCGGATCCGTTGAGGAGTCTTCATGACTACAGCACAAAAAGAAACCCTGGGCTTTCAGACCGAAGTGAAGCAAATGCTTCATTTGATGATCCACTCCCTGTACAGCAATAAAGAAATTTTCCTGCGTGAATTGATTTCCAACGCCAGCGATGCCTGCGACAAGCTTCGTTTTGAGGCGTTAAACCAGGATGGATTATTAGAAGGGGATAGCGAGCTAAAAATCAGAATTGAATTTGATGAAGCCGCTAACACCGTCACCATTGCAGATAATGGCATCGGCATGACTCGTGATGAAGTTATCGCCAACCTGGGTACCATTGCCAAGTCCGGTACCGCGCAATTCCTGAAAGAAATGTCTGGGGATGATAAAAAAGACGCCAACCTGATTGGTCAGTTTGGTGTGGGTTTCTATAGCTCGTTTATCGTAGCTCAAAAAGTAGAAGTCACCACTCGCCGCGCCGGTGATAAAGACGATCAGGGCGTGTGCTGGATATCTGAGGGTGAAGGGGACTTCACCATCGAAGGTGTTGAAAAAGCCCCTCGTGGTACTCGTATTGTTATGCACCTAAAGAGTGATGAAAACGAGTTTGCTAACAGTGCGCGCTTGCGCAACCTGGTTAAAAAATACGCCGATCACATCTCTGTGCCGGTTGAGATGTATAAAGACGCGCCACTTGCGGAGCCAGGTGAAGAAAAAGAGCAACCTGAGCAGCCTGAATTAGAAGCGGTTAACAGTGCCAAGGCGTTATGGACTCGTGGCAAAACTGATATTACAGATGAAGAATACCAAGAGTTTTACAAGCATGTATCTCATGATTATGAAGACGCCCTAACCTGGTCTCATAATAAGGTTGAAGGTAAGCTGGATTACACGAGCTTATTGTATGTTCCTAAACGTCCCCCATTTGATTTGTGGAACCGTGAAGGCAGTCGTGGTGTTAAGTTGTATGTGCAGCGCGTATTCATCATGGATGAAGCCGAACAGTTCTTACCACCTTACTTGCGTTTCGTTAAAGGTGTTATGGACAGCAACGACTTACCCTTAAACGTAAGTCGTGAAATTCTGCAGGGTAACAGCAGTATTACCTCCATGCGCAGCGCGTTGACCAAGCGTATTTTGGATATGTTGAAAAAACTGTCCAGAAAAGATGAAGAAGCCTATCAAACTTTTTGGCAGGGTTTTGGCCAGGTTTTAAAAGAAGGTCCGGCCGATGACTTCGCCAATAAAGAAAAAATTGCCGAATTATTTCGTTTTGCCTCTACTAAGGGTGCGGACGATTCTCAGTCGGTTTCTTTGGATGCGTATATTGAGCGCTGTGAAGAAAGCCAGGATAAGATTTATTACCTGACAGCCGAAAACTATTTGACGGCATCTCGTAGCCCGCACCTGGAAGTGTTCCGTAAAAAGGGTGTAGAAGTATTGCTACTAACCGATCGTGTGGATGAGTGGATGATCAGTCACCTTAGTGAGTTTAAAGGCAAAACCTTTGAAGATGTCACTAAGGGTGAGTTAAATCTGGGTGATGAAGCGGACGAGAAAGAAGTTGAAGAAGCAGAAAAACAGCACGCCGATTTAATTGGCCGTGTAAAAACGGCCCTTAAAGACAAGGTAGAAGACGTACGTGTTTCTTCACGTTTAACCGATTCTGCGGCTTGCCTGGTAGTGGGTAAAGAAGAAATGGGCATGCAGATGCGTCGTATGCTGGAAGCGGCTGGTCAGGCTCTGCCAGATTCCAAGCGTGTGCTTGAAGTGAATATGGATCACCCATTGATCGTTAAGATGGACCTGCAAAGTGATGAAGCGCGCTTTGAAGATATGGTTGAGCTAATTTACGAGCAGGCCCAATTGGCTGAAGGTAGCCAGTTGGAAGACCCGGCCGGTTATGTAGATCGTATTAACAAACTGTTGGTTAATTTGTTGGAAGCATAATCAAAATATAACCCCCGCACCTGTGCGGGGGTTATTACTACTCAATTCTTTAGAAGGACTCTAGGTTTCAATCTCTCCTTGGCGTATCATAGCCAGCTATAAAAATCACCGTTGCTGTAAAGTGCCTAATTAGGCTTAAGTCATAGCTCGGTAATGAAAAAATTACTTATCAATCATAATAAAGGTGATTCATGAAATTGCTGCGTTTACTGGCCCCCATGTGTGTTCTTCTTTCCTCGCAAGTATTTGCCGGAGGCTCTCTGGATTTAAGTGTGAACGATGACACAGCGTCTTTAGAATATGACGCCACTCGTATGGGCACGCCCTTGCATATCTCCACAGGAATATTGCATCATCAAAGTGATGGTAATCTGGTTACCTTCGGTATAAACGCTGTTGATGTTCGTAACCAGGGTAGCCCGTTTAAGATTGGTATCGGTGGTAAGATGTATGGTTATTTTAACGATAAAAGCGACAGTGGCGCTTTAGCTATTGGTGGTTTTGTGCGCTACACACCGGCTGAATTGGCTGGCTTAGGGTTTGCTGGTCATGTTTATTATGCGCCCAGTGTTTTGTCATTTCATACCACCGACAATCTAGTGGATTTAGGTTTGCGTGTTGAATACCGATTATTGCCAACTGCGTTGGTGTATTTGGGGTATCGTTTTGTTGAGGCCAGCGATGAAGATGTTGACCTTGAAATCACTAAAGCAGGGCATCTCGGCCTGCGCATTAACTTCTAATTGTGAATTCGGTTAGGCGCACCAATCAGGCGCTATATTTCAGCCGTTTGAGCCTAGATAAAGCCAGTGAGGCTGAAGGGGCTCAGGTTAAGCGCTACAGTGAAGAAAGTGCATTGTTTCACTTGTATGCTGCCACCATGAGCTTTGCGGGGGAGTTGGTGGCGCAATATGCGTTACCACCGTTCTCTGAACTGTCTGAACTGCTTAATCGTCGTGACTTGCCCAGTGAATTGCGAGAGTTAAGTTTGCTCATGGCCGATGATAATTCCTGGCTGAAATCCCTTGTAAATCAGTACCAGAGGTTAATTCAGCAGGGACTCGATGATTCGGCCCCCGCCAGTGGATTAATTTTTAGTCAGTCAGATTACGCTGAATTGTTCTCTAACTGGTTGATTGAATTAGAAAAAATATCTAGACGCATGCGCGAGCATTACCAAGAGAATTAATTGTAGGCGGATAGACGTTGGAGACGTAAGGGGGCAGTGCTATACTTTGTCCCCTTTTTTATGCCCTGAAAATGCGACTGGATTCGCTAATAAATGCCTGGTGCATTTGGGGTTTAGTATCACCGGTACATCGAGAGCAGTATTGATATGGCAGCGGTATTTGAGATTGTAGAATTAGAAAACGGTGATGTGGCCCTTAAGCGCAATGACGGTGAAGGTGAGCCTCTGGTCCGCATCGTTTTTTCCGGCGACGCTAAAGCCAGTTTTCCTGAGCAACACATGGAAATAGCTCGTGCCATGATTGAGGCTGGTGTACGCAAGGTGGGTGAGCTTAGCGGAGTTCATGTGGAAGATGTTTCGGCTATCGCCGAGTTAGAAAGCCGCATTCTGCACTAATGTTATAAGCGCCACTCAAAACTTAAAAACCCTGCCTCGGCAGGGTTTTTTGTTTGTGCAGTCCCGGATACAGGGATTAGTGAATGTTCTGGCGAATAATGCCCACATACAGGCCTTCAACCTCCAGTTGTTCATGGCTCAGATCAATCACTATGGGTTCAAATTCATCATTTTCGGGTAATAATTTCACAATATTCTGCTCTTGCTGCAAGCGTTTTACCGTTACCTCATCACCCACTCGTGCAACGATAACCTGGCCGTTACGGGCTTGGTTGGTTTTGTGGACTGCAATTAGATCGCCATCCATGATGCCAATATTTTTCATGCTCTCCCCATGAACTTCCAAAAGATAGTCCGCAGCAGGGTGAAAAAGCTCCCTGGGCAGTTTTAGATGCCTCTCTATATGCTCTTGCGCCAAGATAGGTTCACCGGCCGCCACTCGGCCAATCAGGGGCAGCCCTTTATCTTCTTCAACGATGCGAATGCCGCGGCTGGCGCCAGCCACCATTTCAATGGCGCCTTTACGGGCCAGCGCTTTCAGGTGTTCTTCGGCCGCATTAGGGCTACGAAAGCCTAATTCTTTAGCGATTTCAGCGCGAGTGGGGGGGAAGCCAGTGTCACTAATGGCTTGTTTAATAAGATCTAGAACTTGTTGTTGGCGAGCAGTTAATTTAATCATATTCGCTTATCTGTTTTTATATACAATTGTAATTATATACAGTGCTGTATATATGTAAAGTATGCTTTATTTGACCATGGCAACCAATTGAACTACATTTGACGCAGTGTCAAAGTATGACAAGCCGTCAAAGAGGTGGTTGTGAAGGATAAATGCTTCATTACAGGGTTTAAAAAAACAAAAGATCGCAAGGCTTTAGAGCGTGAAAATCGTGATCAACTGATTTTATCGGTTGCTCAGAAAATGCTTGCTGAGGGTGGGCTGCAAGCCTTAAGCATGCAGGCCATTGCCGATCACACCGACTATTCAAAAGGCACTATCTATCAGCACTATGGCTGCAAAGAAGATGTGGTGGCCCGAATGGTAATTGGTTGTGGCCAAAATTTGGTGAGGTACATCGAAGCAGCACTGGCTAAGGGCCATAGTTCTCGAGAAAAAATTGTACTGGTGAGCTCTGTTTTTTTCATGAACAGAAAAATGGAGCCTGTGCTCTCGCCCCTAGTGGGCAATATACAGTCAGCGGATTTTAAAGCGAAAATAAGCACCCCCTACCAGAATCAAATAGCGCAGATTGATGCACAAATGTTGAAAAGTGCGCTGTTGCTATTTGATGGTGTGGCAGGATTTGATGAGCAAAAGAAACTGGATGCCACCTTTGGTTGGTGGTCAATGCAGTGGGGGGTATTGGATATACTGGTAAATCAATGGGATTTGGATCAATTGGGTTTTTCCGATCCAGAGCAGCGATATTTTCGAAGTTTACATATCTATCTGGATGGCTTGGGTTTACCTGCAGACGCCACCTGTCACGACTGGCAACGCCTGCAATCTCAAGCACAAAAAATAATTAGAAATATTCAACTTAATAATGAGGACCAATCATGAGTGAAAAATTAACCGGCTTTCTGGTTAGGCACCCCTGGCTCGTCATATTCATGACGTTAATCATCGTGGCGGTCAGCGGCTACGGCGCTAAAAACATTAGTTTAAATGCGGATTACCGCGCATTTTTTAGTCACGACAATCCTCATTTGCAAGCCTTTGAAGACCTGCAGGACCAATATAATAAAGTCGATAATATTCTAATTGCTATTGTTCCTGATGATGGGCAGGTGTTTACACCAAGAATACTGACCTTAATAGAAAACATGTCGGAAGAGTCTTGGCTGGTGCCTTACAGTCGTCGAGTGGACTCAATGACCAACTTTCAGTACACCTTTTCTGAAGAAGACGACCTAATTGTGGCGCCTTTGTTTGAGGACGCTGCCAGTTTAAACCCTGAAGAAATAGAGCATAAAAAAGCAATCGCTTTAAAAGATCCAGTGTTAGCTGGAAACTTAATTGCATTTGATGGCAAGGCCGCCGGCATTAACTTAACCATAAACTTGCCTGGTATAGAGCAGGCCAAGGAAGTGCCAGAGGTAGTGGGTTACGTACGCACTATGGTGGCAAAATATGAAAAAGCCAACCCGGACGTTAGCTTCTACCTAACGGGCGTCACCATGACCAATGCAGCCTTTCCTGAAGCCAGTAAAGCCGATATGAGTACGCTTTATCCGGTTATGATCCTGGTAATCTTGGTGTTGTTATTTTTCTCTTTGAAAGGCATGTGGGGAACGTTGGCAACCTTTACAGTGGTTATTTTCTCAAGTGCCATCGCCATGGGATTGTTTGGTTGGCCGGGCGCTGCTATCACCCCTAATGTGTTGTCGGCGCCTATCATGATTATGACCCTGGCCATTGCCGATTGTATTCATATTTTAATGAGCTACTACCAGGGCATAGGCCGAGGTTTGCATAAGCAAAAGGCCATGATCGAGAGTATTCGTATTAACTTTCAGCCCGTGCTGCTTACCAGTGTCACTACCGCCATTGGCTTTTTAACCCTTAACTTTTCAGATTCTCCTCCGTTTCATGATCTAGGCAATATTGTGTGTATTGGTGTTTTGGCGGCGTTTGTTTTAGCTGTTTTCTTTTTGCCTGCCATTATGATGCTGTTGCCCTCTAAAAAAGTGTCTAGTGCATTTAGTGAAAATACCAAAATGCAGAAACTGTCAGATTTTGTTATTCGTTTTCGTACCCGATTGTTAGTGGGTATGTCCGGGTTAATTATCGTTTTGCTAGCCTTAGTGCCGCTCAATGATTTAAACGACAATACCATTGAGTATTTTGACTGGAGCATTAAGTTTCGTTCGGATACCGAGGCCATTGCCGAGCATTTAACCGGGGTGATGAGTGTTAACTACTCACTCAGTGCCGGTGGTGAGATGAATGTGGCAGACCCTGAATACTTAAATACAGTCGATGCCTTTGCCGAGTTTATACGTTCTCAGCCAGAGGTGCGTCATGTGAGTAGCTTCAGCGATGTTATGAAGCGATTAAACAAAAACATGAATGCAGATGATGAAGCTTATTATCGAGTGCCAGATAATCGTGAGTTGGCGTCTCAGTATATGCTTTTATATGAGTTGTCTTTGCCTTATGGATTGGATATTACTAATCAAGTTAATACCGATAAATCAGCCACCCGAGTGGTGGTGCAGATGGACAAAATTACTTCTAATGAAGTGATTGCACTGGATCACCGTGCGGTGCAGTGGTTAAAAGATAATGCCCCCGATTACATGTTAACCGAGGGGGCCAGTACCACTATGATGTTCTCCCACATCACGGCTCGGAACATAAGCAGTATGATTGGTGGAGTGGTTGCCGCGTTATTTTTAATCTCATTCATTATTCTAATTGCTTTGAAATCGGTGCGCTTAGGACTGATAAGTCTAGTACCAAACCTGGTGCCAGCGGGCATGGGTTTTGGTTTGTGGGCAATCTTTGACGGTCAAGTGGGTTTGAGCCTGTCGGTGGTGATGGGGGTGACACTGGGTATTGTGGTGGATGATACCATTCACTTTTTAAGCAAATACAATCGTGCTAAGCGAGAGCTGAATTTAAGCTCGCAGGAGGCGGTGGAATACGCATTTAAAACGGTGGGTGTGGCGTTAAGTTCCACAACACTGGTTTTGTGTGCCGGGTTTATGGTGTTAACCTTATCGCCGTTCTCCATGAATGCAGAAATGGGACTCATGAGTGCTATCACCATAGGCTTGGCTTTAGTGGTTGATTTCTTCTTCTTGCCGCCCTTATTGCTGTGGTTAGATAAAGATAAGACGAACGTACAATAATCAAAAATAAATATCTTAAATAAAAGGTGAAGAAATGAAAAAAATATTAACCAGCGCCTTGTTAGTGGCCATGGCTGTGTCTTCCTGGGCACAAACCCCTGAAGAAAAGGGTTTGGAAATAGCCATTGAAGGGGACAAGCGTAGCGAAGGTTACGGCGATTCAAAAGTAAAACTGAAGATGGTTTTGATCGACAAAAAAGGCCGTCAGTCATCTCGTGACATGCGGGTGAAGGGTCTTGAAGGTAAGGGTGGTGAGGGGGATAAATCTTTAATGATTTTTGATACTCCTAAAGATCAGAAGGGTGTTGCCATGCTGACCTTTACCCATAAGGTGAAGTCGGACGATCAGTGGTTATTTTTACCTGCCTTAAAGCGTGTTAAAAAGATTTCCAGTCGTAATAAGTCGGGCCCATTCGTAGGCAGTGAGTTTGCGTTTGAAGATATTAGCTCTCAAGAGGTTGAGAAATACACCTATAAGTACCTACGAGACGAAACTGTCAATGGCATGGATTGTTTTGTGGTAGAAAATATTCCTACCGATAAGTATTCTGGTTACACCAAGCAGGTAGTGTGGATTGATAAGGCAGAATATCGTGCGGTAAAGATAGAGTATTACGATCGCAAAAAAAGCCTATTGAAGACGCTGGTTAGTCAGGACTATAAGCAATACTTAGGTAAGTATTGGCGTCCAAGTTTAATGGTGATGACCAATCATCAAACCGGTAAATCCACGCGTTTAGTGTATGAAGATTATGCATTTAATGTGGGTCTAAAAGAAAAAGCATTTACTAAAAACAGTTTGAAGCGAGCTCGCTAGTAATGATGAGTAAATTAACCGCCCCTGTAGTCACCGGTTTAACACTAACAGCTGCATTAATGACCGCCGTTAGCTCTCACGCTGAAATAGCAATAGATGCCCAGCTGGATTATGAGATATCGGCTTATTTCAATGACAGGGCTACATCTTTTTTGAATTCCAGCATTGTGGATCAGCGAATTAATAATTCAGTGAGTCTAGAATTAGAGCTATTCACTGCCTGGGATAACGATGATCAAACTATTACCTTTAAACCTTTTTTCCGTCAGGACGAGATGGATGACGAGCGTACCCATGGTGATATTCGTGAGCTCATGTGGAACAAGCTCAGTGACGACTATGAGTTAAAATTGGGGGTTGGTAAGGTTTTCTGGGGGGTGACGGAGTCGGCTCACCTAGTAGACATCATTAACCAAACCGATTCGGTGGAAAGCATCGACGGTGAGCAAAAACTGGGTCAGCCCATGGTGCAGGTGTTGCTTGAGCGTGAGTGGGGTAATCTGGATCTGTTTGTATTGCCTTACTTTCGGGAGCGTACCTTTGCAGGTTCACAGGCCCGGTTAAGTGCTGGTCTTGATTATGCTGCTGCAGATTATGAATCAAGTAGTGCCGAGCAAAACATTGATTTTGCGATGCGCTTTAATTCGTATATAGACGATTTTGAATATGCACTGTCTGCGTTTCATGGCACTAGCCGTGAAGCTGTTGTAGGGTTTGATTACAAAGCTGTAGATGGTGTTCTGGTTGCTGATCAGTTTAGGTCTTACTATCCAATTATTTCCCAAATTGGGGTTGAGGTTCAATACTTAAATGAGGGTTGGGCTTGGAAATTTGAAGGCATTGTTAGGGATGGAGTACCTGTAAGCTATTATGTTAACTCAACGGAGCTTCTTACTTGGATATTGCAATCTGAAGTGATTGAGGAGTTGACGGGTGAAAAAATGCCTGTGCCAGAGACAATGGAAATTTCAAAAGGCGAGAATTACTTCGCCACCGCCGCCGGCTTCGAGTACACCCAGGTAGGCATCTGGGAGACCCGTATTGACCTTGGTTGGGTAGTAGAGCACATCTACGACTCCCGCCAGGAAAAAGCCAGCCCCGGAGCATTCGAGCACGATGTATTGTTGGCTACCCGTTGGGCTGCCAATGATGACGCTGACTCTACTTTGTTAGCGGGTGTGGTCTACGACTATGAGTATGAAGACTATAGCGTGAGCATAGAAGGTAATACCCGCTTGTTTGATGGGTTATCTCTGGCGGTGGAGGCCCGTGTCTTTGCCCCTGCCAATGACAGTCCTCAGATCGCTTTCCGCGACGAAGACTTCGTAAAACTCACACTTTCTTATTATCTTTAGTAAATCAGCTATAATTGACTGAAATTAAGGGAAAGCCTTGAACTCGTTGGGGTTCTGGGCGGTTTCCTTATCTAAATCTTGACATGATTTTCACTTAAACGTATGTTTGAAACAGACGTTTGATTTAAGTTGCATTCATGGCACATAGTGACACAGTTACCCGAATTTTAGATTCCGCAGAATCCCTCTTTGCAGAGCGCGGTTTTGCCGAGACTTCCTTGCGCAGTATTACTGCCCAGGCGGAGGTGAATCTTGCCGCCGTTAATTACCATTTTGGCTCTAAAAAATCCCTGATTCAGGCGGTGTTTGCACGTTTCTTTACGCCGTTTTATCAAATGGTTGAAGCTAGCTTGGATATGCATGAAAAACGCCACCCAGAAGTGATTCTTACGGTTGAAGAAATCCTGCGGTTTGTGTCCCGTTCCATCTCCAAAGTGAGTGAAGGGGATCGTCGTCGCTTGGCGATTTTCATGCGCTTATTGGGCTTGGCTTATAATCAGGGGCAAGGCCACCTGCGTAAGTTTTTGCAAAATGAATATCGCGCGGTATCCGGGCGAGTGATGGACTTAATTGCCAAGGCGACCCCCGAGCTAAAAGACGAAGAGCGATTTTGGCGCATACACTTCATGTTAGGGGCGGCTGCTTTTACGCTGTCTAATATGGAGCATTTACGAGCCATCTTCGAACATGACTTCGATACCCAGTGTACCGAAGAGGATGTAGTGGCGATGTTAATGCCATTCCTGGGTGCGGGTGTTCGTGCTCAATCCGGTTTATAAAATTCCCTTTCTTTGAGCATATTATCCTTATAGAGTAGTCCGTTATTGAATGGGCTACGTTAAGGAAGTGCTGTGCGTTCTTTGCACATTAATATCAGCGAGCAAACCCTGTCTTTATTGGGCGATGATCAAGTGATTAAGCGCTTTTCTATCTCGTCTGCCTTAAATGGCATTGGTCAGAGTGAGGGGTCTGGTCAAACACCACTTGGTCGTCACTATATTCGCGCTAAAATAGGCGAGGGCATGAAACTCAATACGGTGTTTGTTGGCAGGCGTAATACCGGTG
>Ga0209396_1001765_pt1 | contig 23426 bp, 22 predicted proteins | sample GOMGulsemesocosm_6_FD_184638 | JGI IMG/M metagenome (GOLD analysis project Ga0209396, IMG submission 184638) | Methane-oxidizing microbial communities from mesocosms in the Gulf of Mexico - GOM8C Gulf of Mexico (SPAdes) (version 2) | ecosystem: Environmental > Aquatic > Marine > Cold seeps... | reverse complement strand
GTAGCGCTGGATATAACCGTGAGCTGGCCGCCCAGCACCTCAGCATCGCCGAGCATTTGCTGGTAGCGTTTGGATACCAGGCCGCGTGCCTTCATATTAAGAGTACGCGTTAGATGCAGGTCAGTCGGTACGCGAAAATTCGCAGCCTCGGCACCTTTTAGCGCGGTAAATCCAGAATTGCCATTCCCGGGTTCAGCCCAAAGCGGCGCCGCAAACAACAAAGGTATAGCGAGCAAAAGACAGGATATTTTCTTTATTGATATCATTGATTATTCCCCTCCATTCAGGGTAACTAACTTATCCCTTTACGGGCTACTTCCCAATAAATAAAAGGCTACTCCAATAAAAAGGCGTCACCCAGCGAAAACAAAGCGAACTGAGAAATGGTTCACAGACTGACCAGAATCGAATCTGTGGCTATGTCATTTAATCGTTTATCGGCCACTTCTCTCAATACTGTAATATCGCCTAGGCATAGATCATGCACGATGCTGCGCTGTATAGCACTGAGTGACCGCCCTGTGCCAATAACGGTCATGGATCTGATCAAGATCGACCATGAAGTCACACGTCTTATCCTGACTGAAAACGTGCTTTATAGCTTACCTAGACAGCCCTGTTTACATCGGAATATTTGGATCGAAACTGGCTTGGCGAACAACCGAAAAATTGAGAAAAGCGCCGACTAAAATGGCTAAGATCATTAAAGCCCACTTCGTAGCAAGCCATCGTCACGGACTTACCAGAACGGATTGCCTCAGCGGCTGATTTCAAGCGCAGCTGTTGCTGATATTCACCCGGTGAGCATCCCAGCTGCTTCTTAAACTCAACATATAACTTACTCCGGCTCATCCGTACATGGCGGCACAGCTGATCGATATCTAGCGGCTGAGACAGGTTGTGCTCAAGATAATTAAGTGCCACCGTCATACCGCTTGCATCCGGAACCTGATGACAATAATTCAGCAGCACCTCACGGCCTTGCTGTCTTAGCAGCTTGATAATTAGTTCTGATACACCCAAGTCCATCATGATCTCCTTATCCGGATGGTCTTGAGTAAAAAGTAAAACTAACTTTTCCAACAGTTGCTGAGTATCGCCGGTGTGGTGATTATGAATAACCAGCGGCTGATATTCCCAACTATGTTCAGGATTCTCCAGCGTTGTTAAATCGCGCATTCGCTCAGAAATTGCTTCGATACGCTCTCTGGAAATTTCAATGGTCAAACAGGTCGTGGGCTTTTCTTCATTCGCTTCAGGGAAATCAATATCGACATAACCACCGGGAGGAATCACATAGGATTCATGAGGTAAAAAAACCTGTCCTTGGTCTGGTTCAGCACCATGCATAATTTTTTTGCCGGTAACCATTCCACAATACATCAGCTGGTCAGCATCAAGCCTGACACCGGAAACTGAGCGATAGGTATCGTAAATACTTAGCTCTGCCGCAGGGCCGTCGAAGGTCAGTTTGTTTTCAACCAATAACTGCCGTTTATTACGTCGCTGATCTAGCGAGAATTTTTCAGTCTGCATCCTGTCTTACCATTGAATGGTCAGTCTACCGATTTTGTGACGGTTAAGGACTGTGAGTCAAGTTATTGAGAATATGAGGCAAGTATCAACGTTATTATCGGACTTATTCTTAACCTCTGTTTTCTGCAAACACACTTAGGTGAACATCATGATTTATGCTCAACCGGGAACTGAAGGCTCCATCGTTTCATTAATGAGTCGTTATGGTAACTATATCAATGGCGGTTGGGTTCCACCGGTCAACGGTGAATATTTTTCCAACATCACCCCCGTCACAGGCGATGCTTTCTGCGAAGTTGCACGCTCGTCAGAAGCCGACATCAATCTAGCTTTAGATGCAGCGCATGCCGCAAAAGATAGCTGGGGCAGAACCTCGGTGACAGAACGCGCCAATTTGATGTTAAAAATTGCCGATCGCATCGAAGAGAATCTAGAGATGCTGGCCGTTGCAGAAACCTGGGACAATGGTAAAGCGATCCGCGAAACGCTAGCCGCCGATGTACCGTTATGTGTTGACCACTTCCGATATTACGCGGGCTGTATCCGTGCACAGGAAGGCACGATGGGCGAAATTGATGATACAACCGTTTCATACCAATTCCATGAACCCTTAGGCGTTGTCGGACAAATTATCCCCTGGAATTTCCCATTGCTCATGGCAGTATGGAAATTAGCTCCCGCACTGGTAACGGGAAACTGTATCGTTCTTAAACCCGCCGAACAAACCCCTTTTTCAATCCTAAAGCTACTCGAACTTATTGGCGATTTATTGCCCCCCGGAGTCCTTAATGTCGTTAATGGTTACGGTAAAGAAGCCGGCGAGGCATTAGCTACCAGCACGCGTATTGCCAAAATTGCATTTACCGGTTCCACGCCTGTCGGCTCTCATATTTTAAAGTGTGCCGCTGAAAATATTATTCCGTCTACCGTCGAACTGGGGGGCAAGTCACCCAATATCTTCTTTGAAGATATTATGCAGCAGGAAGACGACTTCATTAGCAAATGTGCCGAAGGCGCCGTTCTCGCTTTCTTTAACCAAGGGGAAGTCTGCACCTGCCCTTCCCGCGCCCTCATTCAGGAAAGTATCTACGATGAGTTCATCTCCATCATCATTGACCGTGCGAATAAAATCGTTAGAGGTAACCCTCTGGATACAAATACTCAAGTTGGTGCGCAGGCGTCTCAAGCGCAGTTCGACAAGGTGCTTAGTTACATGGATATCGGCAAACAAGAAGGTGCCGAATTATTACTTGGCGGCAAGATTGCTCAAGTAGGCAGTGAGTTTGATAAAGGGTTTTACATTGAACCGACGCTACTCAAAGGCACCAATAACATGCGTATATTTCAGGAAGAAATTTTTGGTCCCGTCGTATCCGTGACCACGTTCAAAGATGAAGCCGAAGCGTTGGCCATCGCAAATGACAGCGAATTTGGTTTAGGTGCAGGCCTGTGGACCCGCGATATCAACCGCGCTTACCGTATGGGTCGAGGTATTCAAGCTGGCCGTGTTTGGACAAATTGTTACCATCTTTATCCGGCTCATGCGGCTTTTGGGGGCTACAAAAAATCAGGTGTCGGTCGAGAAACCCATAAGATGATGCTTGATCACTACCAGCAAACCAAGAATTTACTGGTGAGTTACAGTACAAACCCTTTAGGGTTCTTCTAAAAGAACTTGAGCGGCTGGCACCCAATTAAGACTCAATAATCGATTGTGCTCCGTTGAGCAAAAAGGAAAATAGAACATGAGCACAGATCAATCCCGTCTTTTTTCCTGCTCTCAGTATCACCCTTACTGGTGGGAGGCAGCCCCCCTTTTTCAACAGCAAAGTAGCAATATAACCGATTTAAAGGATATCGATGTCGCCGTTATCGGCAGCGGTTTCACAGGTATTTCTGCCGCTTTCACGCTGGCAAAAGCAGGAAAAAAAGTTGTTATATTTGACCAGGGCCCCATCGGTTTTGGTGCCAGCACTCGCAATGGCGGCCAGATTGGTAGCGGCAATCAGAAGATTCCCATTGATACGCTGGAAAGCCGATTTGGCGCAGTCAAAGCAAAAAACTTGCTGAACGAGGGCGTGCAAATGCTCGCCCATTTAAAACAGCTTATTGCTCAGGAAGGAATCGACTGCGATTTACAGGAGGTCGGACGCTTTAGGGGCGCAGTTCGTCCAAAACACTATGACGCGATGGCCCGCGAAATGGAGGCTTTAAACAAGCGCACCCATGTCGAATTTCACATGATTCCCAAGTCTGAACAGCATCAAGAGGTGAACACTGATTTTTATTATGGCGGTTATGTGTTACCCGGGGACGGTCTGATCCATCCAGGAAAACTGCATCAAGGCATTACAAAAGCAGCTCAAGCCTCTGGCGTAACATTACAAGCAAACACCACCGTCACTGATATAAAGAAAACAGCACAAGGCTTCCATTTAAAAACCGATTCAGGCGCTGTTACTGCGCGTGACGTGATTCTAGCCACCAATGGTTATGGCGGCAGTACCAATTCAAAAACTGAACGCCAAATCATTCCCGTGGGCTCAGCAATCATTGCAACGGAAGAGCTCTCAACGGACAAGGTAAAAGAACTCGTACCCCGAATGCGGGCCTATGGAAATTCCGCCAACGCCTTTCATTATTTCCGCCCCTCCCCTGATGGAAAGCGTATTTTATGGGGTGGTCGCGTCGGCCGCTGGGGGGATCATATGATTCAGGGAGAAAAACAAAAAAACTGGCAGGCTTTTCGGCATCTTCGAGACGATATGGTCAACGTCTTTCCAAGCCTGAATAACGTTCAAATTGAGTTCTGCTGGTCAGGCTTAATCGGTTATAGCTTCGATGATATGCCCCATCTTGGCATTAATGAACAAGGCGTTCACTATGCCTGCGGCTATTGTGGAACAGGCGTCACTCGCTCAGTTTATCTGGGTTCCAAAATTGCTGAACGGATTATTAATCATCAAGCGGGCAACACCCCTTTTGGCGAAACGCCCTTGCCCAGTCACCCATTTCAAGCGGTAGCCCCTCAAATGGTTCCTGTCGTTGAACGCTGGTACCGTTTACGTGATTGGTCAGGACTGTAAACTACTTCTGATTTACGGCCGCCCCAAGTCCTTCTCATTTCTAAATGGCATCGTTAGAACGGCCATTGTGCGCCAATAGCGGACTGTCAAAAAACATAAAAGCTCATAACACACTAAGAATATTGAGGCTTTTTGTACTATCAGCGCCTTCTAACGTCTCACTTTTAGCTTTAAATTAAAATCGGTGAGGAGGATTACCAAGGAAGAGCAAAACGCCTTGAGCTCAACACATGACCAACGAATAAGTAGCGGGCTTTTCCAGAGCTTCAGCGTGGCAGAGTTATCTCAACTTCAAGTCCACCGCTGACATAGTTTCGAACAACAGCAATATCCCCCCCATGTAAACGGATTGCACGTTGGGCAATGGCTATACCCAGGCCATCATGACAGATGCAAAACCTGCGATGAAATCGATGCATAAAGCCATGAAAATCAGTCGCAAAAATCTTCATTCGCTGATGGAAGGCAGCGACTATGACGCCGATGCATTCAACCAAGCGGCTAATGATCAGGCCAACCTCATGGCGCAACAGTTAGTTTTTATGGCTCAAACCACAGCGGAAATTTTTAAAATACTCTCACCTGAGCAGCAACTGCAGCTTACCGACAAGTTTGAATCAAGAAAGCATCACTAGACCGCTTGTACAGTCACAAAAAGCCTCGCGCCTTGTGCGGGGTTTCTTGTGCACGAATGTCCGAGAAGGGTTGTCAGCTCAACCGATCGATGCAACACATGCGTCAAATCTATCTGCCGGTGTATGCCATGTTCGGACTCTGATAACCGCTATGTCTGATTGAAGTAATTTAGCTGGTGCAACTATAACGCTGGATGACAGAGTTTTATTTTCTACCCAAATACGGCAGACAGCTGCTGTGTTAGCGCTTGCAGCCCCTGGCCTTTGTTACTGATTTTCCATGCCAGAAAACTATCGTGGCCAGAATCCTCATCCAACGCCAAAGGTATGAGTTCGCCATTGCTGAGGTGCTTTTGAATACGCTGTCGCGGCAGATGGCCGATCCCAATTCCAGCCAGTATCGCTTCGACTTTTTGATCGATATTCTGCACGTAGAACACGTTCCCATCGCTGCTTAAGCCTTCACTGCGTGCCACATCAACCAAGGATGTATCGTGTGTGATGACGCGTCGGAGTTTAGGAAAGGCCGTTTTTAAGGCCTCACGGTTGCCAGCCAGGCTCGCCCGCACATGGTGAGAGGCAATCACCGGTAACAGTTCGGTACTAGCCAACGGTATGGCACGATAGCCCTTTTGTAGGGGTACGGGTCCAGGCGAGCCTACAATCAGGTCAACCTGACCTTGTTCGAGGGCTTCCCAACCGCCGTTGAGCACACATTCACGAATGTCGACTTCAATAGTGGGGTGTTCGATGAGGAAATCGTGCAGCACGCCAAAAAATATCGAATACGATTGGTGCGACTCTATGGCGATACTGATGCGGGGCTCCCAGCCCGTGGCGATTTCTTTTGCCTTATTAGCCAGGCGCGCCGTGGTTTGAAGTATTTCTCTACCCTCTGCCAGCAGTAATCGCCCTGCTGGCGTTAAAATCGAGCGGCGTCCCTCGCGCCGAAACAGGGCAATATCCAGCTGCTCCTCCAGCTTTTGCACAGTGTAGGAAACGGCCGAGGTAGCTTTGTTCAGTTCTTCTGCAGCTTTTGCAAAACTTCCACGCCGATCAATGGCATCAAGCGTTTCCAACGCTTCTATAGTTATAGGGTTTCTGGTCGCCATAGTGATATCCCAATAGTTCTAATATTTAGACCATTCTAAACAAGAAACAGGTCTTATTGCGAATATCACAATCATTACAATAACTCCATCACTTAAGAAAACACACAAATACCGTTTTGGAGAGATGAACATGAAATCACTAATTAACAAAATAACCACCACGACCACCGGCTTGGATACCTTACCTCTTCGCGTGGGTGCCGGTGCAATCTTCGCCGCTCACGGAGCACAAAAATTATTCGGCTGGTTTGGCGGATATGGCCTGGAGGGTACTGCCGGCTGGATGACTTCCATTGGGCTTGAGCCGGGTCTGCTGATGGCGGCAATGGCCGGTGGCGCGGAATTCTTCGGTGGTTTGCTCCTGATTGTCGGCTTACTGGTTCGTCCAGCTGCATTAATGTTAGCGATCACCATGGTCGTGGGGATCGTCACGGTTCACTTGCAAAACGGTCTATTCATGGCAAATAACGGCTACGAATTTGGCCTGGCTTTACTGGCGGTTAGCGTTGGTCTGGTGTTCAGAGGCGCAGGTAGCCTGAGTGTAGATCGCTTACTGCAAAGCCAACTGGCGAAGTAAACGCCAGCCACGCAAATCAACATAATTGAACCAAGAGATGGAGCAAAAACATGACCGTATTACATATCAATAGCAGTGCTCAACTGAGCAATTCAAATACTCGCATCATTGGACAGTATCTGGTTAACGCGCTGGGCGAGCGAGTGATTCACCGAGACCTGGCACAGCAACCGTTGCCACCTATCCGTGCAGAAGATCTGATGGCTGTTCATGGTTCATCTGACAGCCAGCGAGCCAGCTTGCAGCCGCAACTGGCATTGTCAGAGCAGCTGATTACTGAACTGAAAAGCGCCGATACACTAGTGCTAGGCGCACCGATGTACAACTTTGGGATTCCGGCCTCATTAAAGCAGTGGATCGATGCGATCTGTCGTGCAGGTGTTAGCTTTAAATATACCGAGCAGGGCCCGGTGGGTTTATTGGGGGTAAAGCGGGCTTTCATTATCACCGCCACTGGAGGCACACCTATCGGCAGTGAAATGGATTTTGCCAGCCGCTATCTAGAGCACATTTGCCGGTTTATAGGCATTAACGAGGTGTTTCATATCAATGCCAGTGGTTCAAAAGGCAGTCCAGAGCAAGTGATTGCTCGGGGTAAAGAGCAGGTTGATGCCTTGATGGCGGGTGTTCATTCCAGCGATATTTCAGGGGCAGCATAATGGGATTATTACAGAAGGGTCAATGGGTCGATCAGTGGTACGACACCAAAAACAGCAGCGGTGAATTCCTCCGTCAGGACAGCCGTTTCAGGAACTGGCTAACCCCGAATGGTGAAGCCGGCCCCAATGGTGAGCTCGGCTTCAAAGCGGAAAAAGGGCGCTACCACCTCTACGTGTCATTGGCTTGCCCGTGGGCACATCGCACGCTGATTTTTCGCCAGATCAAACAGTTGCAAGACACTGTCGATGTCACAGTGGTCGAGTCGACCATGCTGGAAAACGGCTGGGAGATGAGCGATCCGCTGTACGGTTTGGACTTCCTTTATCAGCTGTATTTGAAAGCCGATGCCAAATATGAAGGCCGCGTTACGGTGCCGGTATTATGGGACAAGAAAACACAGACCATTGTCAGCAATGAATCCTCGGAGATTATTCGAATGTTCAATACTGCGTTTAATGCTTTAACCGGCAATACGACGGATTACTATCCGGAGGCTTTACACGAGACGATCCACGCCTTGAACGACCGTATTTACGACACCATCAATAACGGTGTCTACCGAGCCGGTTTTGCAACTTCGCAGGCCGCCTATGAAACGGCATTTCATGCCTTATTTGATTCGCTGGACTGGGTTGAAGGGCTGTTAATGCAGCAGCGCTATCTGGCGGGCGATCAGTTGACAGAAGCCGATTGGCGCTTGTTTACCACCCTGATTCGTTTTGATGCGGTGTACTTTGGGCATTTTAAAACCAATCGTCAGCTACTGGCCGATTACCCCGCGATCAGTGGTTATGTGCGCGAGCTATACCAAGTGCCTGGAGTGGCTGAAACCATCAGCTTTGAGCACATCAAAACGCACTACTATGCCAGCCACCTTATGATCAATCCCACGGGAATTACCCCCATGGGGCCGGAGCAGGACTTTACCGCACCCCATGGTCGAGAGAGTCTTAAAGCCGCATAACTCTTTTTCAATATGACAATTTTGGAGAAAACGAATGAGAAAATTAGTACAGGTCATTAATGCCAGGCCCACTCACGATGGTGACGGAGTCAAAATTAATCGCCTCGCTGGTCGACAGCTACACCAGGCACTTAACCCGTTCTTGATGATTGATGAAATCAATTCTGACGATTCCGCAGACTATATCGGCGGCTTTCCAGAGCATCCTCATCGAGGCTTTGAAACCATTACTTACATGAAATCCGGGCGCATGCGCCACCGTGATCATATGGGCAATGAGGGAGTCATTGGTGCTGGCGATGTACAGTGGATGACAGCAGGTGCCGGAGTACTTCACTCTGAAATGCCCGAGCAGGAGCAAGGCTTAATGCACGGCTTTCAAATATGGCTGAATTTACCTGCCGCCGAAAAAATGAAGCCAGCGGCTTATCAGGAAATTCTCAATGCCGATATAACTGAGCAGCGCCTGCCTGACGGCGGGGTGGTTCGTGTCATCGCAGGTGAAGTGACAATAAACCAACAGACACTGCACGGTTCGCTACCAGAAATTTCGACACAGCCCGTTTTGATAGATGTGCAACTGGCGGCTAACGAAACCGCTGAATTGTCTTTCAATACCGAAAACCCGGCACTGGTATATGTCTATAAAGGCGCAACGGATTTGATAACATCGCGGCAACTGGGCATCTACGCCAACGGCAATACATTAGACCTGAAGGCTGGGCCCTCGGGCGCAGAACTATTGGTACTCAGCGGCCGGCCTATTAACGAGCCGGTGGTGCAATACGGTCCTTTTGTGATGAATACGCAAGAGGATATTGAGCGCGCTTTAAAGGACTTTCAGAACCCACAGTTTCTCAGCGGATTAACGTCCAATAAAAAGGAAGGATAACACCTGGGAAATTTTAGCCCCTGATTAGATTTCTGAAGAGAGAAGGAAGGGCAATGATTGAATACAGCATTAATGATGAGGAAACTTATCGTCATCAAGGGTCGAAAGCAGTCATCCTCGCCTCTAAGTATTCCCAACGATTGGCCGTTAGGAATACTTAGACATGGGACAAAGCAAAACCTGCTTCCAATGCAATTAACCAAATTTACCGAACATCAAACGAGTCACTGAGGCGGCGTTGTTGAATTTCGCTGTAGAACGTATCCCACCACACTCCGCCGATTGCTCATCAACGTATAAATCCCACTACCAACAATAATCACACTGCCTATCAACGTGATAGTATCGGGCCGCTCGCTAAACACCAGCGCGCCCAACAACAGCGCAAACACCAGCCGGGTATAACGAAAGGGGGTAACAACCGAGACCTGTCCCGAGCGCATGGCGACTGTTAACAAATAATAGGCCATGACGCCAAACAGGGTCGCTGCTGCAATTTGCACGCCGGACATCAAATCTAACCAAACCGCACTGCCACCGTACGGCATCATGACTAGTCCGGTGGGAATAAGGATAAAAAAGCCGTATACGCCCAACTGCACATGAGACAATTCAGCCGGTGCGGCACGGGTCGCCAGGTCACGTCCGGCAAATCCCAGCATGCCAACCACGGCAAACAAAGAGGCCGGTTCAAAACTGTCCAGTCCGGGACGAATAATCATCAATACGCCCACAAAACCAATCAAGATGGCGAGCCAACGCGACCAACCTGCCCGCTCGCCAAAGAAAATGGCCGCACCGGCAACCACCACCAGCGGTGTCGCCTGAAGAATGGCCGACGCGCTGGTCAGCGGCGTCAGGGTGATCGCCAGCGTAAAGCCCAAGCGCCCAGCTATTTCACACACCACACGTATTAAGATCGCAGGCGATAAAATGGCGCGGCTGAAAATGGCTTCGCGCCGTTTTAAGGTCATCGCCATAAATGCCAGCGTGCCGCCCACACCAAACAACACCAATATTTCACCAACCGGCACGGTGCTGGAGGCGGCTTTGATGAACATATCCTCCAGAGAGAAAGCGGCCATCGCTAGCACCATGGCAATGCTGCCGCGCGTGTTATCCACTATTTTGTCCTCAAGGGTGCGTTTATTGCGGTAACGGTCCAATAAAACGTGTTTTTTCAATAACCCGGGTTGCCTGATCCGCAGAGCTGATAACAAACTCAACCGGCACATTCACCGCATTTAACAAAGTCGGATCAATTTTCACCCGCAGCAATACTTCCGCCTGATTACCCGCAGCCACTTCAAGCTCTGTGCGTCCGGCCAGTTCGGCACCTTCCAGCCCCTGTAGGAATATCTGATAACGCTGCGAGTCCTGCGCCATATTAAGCAGGCTCATGATATAAACATTCTCAATTAAGCCCTCAGCCGTTTGCTGATACAGCTGGCCGCGATCACGTGTGACATCAACCTCAATGAGGTCACGATCAAACAGAATAAAAAAGAACAGCCCGATCATGCTCAGCAATACCGCGAAGTAGCCCAACAGCTTGGGCCGTAGCACACGGTGTTCCTGCTTGTGCTGTTGTTTATTTTCGGTACTGTAGCTGATCAAGTCGAGCGGATAAGCCATTTTATCCATCACTTCGTTACAGGCGTCGATACACAGCGCGCAGTTAATGCACTCATATTGCAGGCCATCGCGAATATCGATACCCACCGGGCAAACCTGTACACACAGCTGACAATCGATACAGTCACCCATGCCTTGGGCCTTGTGATCCACGTCCTTTTTGCGTGCGCCGCGTGATTCACCTCGCTCGGCATCGTAGGAGACGATCAGCGTATCGCTATCAAACATCACCGCCTGAAAACGCGCATAGGGGCACATGTATTTACACACCTGCTCACGCATCCAACCGGCATTACCGTAGGTGCCCACAACAAAAAACAGTGTCCAGAAGGTTTCCCAGCCACTCAGATTAAAGGTGAGCATATTGGGCACCAGTTCACGCATCGGCGTGAAGTAGCCCACAAAAGAAATAGCCGTCAGCAGGGATACGCCGAGCCAAAGTCCATGTTTGGCGGTTTTGCGAACGACTTTATTCAACGACCAGGGTGCCTGATCCAGTTTGATACGCGCATTGCGGCTGCCCTCAGCAACCTGCTCGGCCCACATAAAGATACTGGTCCAGACCGTTTGCGGGCAGGTGTAACCACACCACACGCGTCCCAGCCAAGTCGTCACCGCCAACAGCGCCACGGCCGCAATAATCAGGATGGCGGCCAGCAACACAAAATCCTCTGGCCACAGCGTCAGACCAAAAATATGAAACTGATCGTTCGGTGCATCAAAAAGAACCGACTGTCGATCGCCCCAATTAACCCAGGGCAAAACAAAATAAGCGATCAGTAACGGCCAACCGGTAAACAATCGAATACGCTGAAAATGACCGCTAATTTTACGGGTATAAATTTTCTCGCGCTTTTCGTAAAGATCAAACTCTTCGGCGTCAATATGCTGAACAACCGTTGCCTCGTCCGTATCAAGATTTTCAAGGGGGATTCTTGCATTCATGACCCATGCTCCGACGACTGATTATGGCGGGCAGTATAGGGAAACAAAAAAATCAGAACAGGGACAAAAAAATAAATTACTATAGGTACAGATGAATTGAATCTACCGGCCCGAAATAATGAAAAAATTCCGCTATCAAGTCCTATCAAACCAAATCAAGCAGGGCATCCAGGCGGGACGCTGGCAAGCTGGCGAACGCCTGCCGTCAGTGCGTGAATTATGTCAATCGGAGTCCTTATCCAAAGCCACCGTGCTGCACGCGTTGCATCGGCTGGAAGCTGCGGGGCTACTTGAAGCGCGCCCCAAATCCGGCTATTTCGTCAAGGCCGCCAAACAACACAAGCCAAGACCACCACAACCCTCTCTCAACAAACCCACGCCACGATCAGTCAATGTACCGAGCATTTTTCGCGACATCATGAAACACAGTGCCGCCTTTGATATTTTGCCGGGCGCCGGGGGAAACGAAAGCTCCTCACACATCGTTGAGCTTAATCGTCATATCGGTCGGGCGATGCGTAACCATCCCGAAAATAAAGCCATGTATTACAACGAACCGGCGGGGGATATAGCGCTAAGAAATCAGATCAGCGAACGTTATCGGCAGTTTGCTTTAAACATCGATCCAGAGCAGTTCTGTATTACCTCTGGCTGTCAGAATGCGTTGTTCCTAGCGCTGATGGCGACCTGCAAAGCAGGCGATAATGTCGCCGTTGAATCGCCTGCTTTCTATGGTGTGTTACAACTACTTGAGCAGCTGCAACTGAACGTCATTGAGATACCGGCATCCTCCGAGACCGGCCTTGATATGGACGCCTTCGAATCAGCCCTCAAAACCTGGCAGGTCAAAGCCTGTGTCGTCACACCGGCCTTTGCGACACCGACCGGTGCAACCATGCCAGCCGACAACAGAACACGCCTGATGGTGTTAGCCAACCACTATGACATCGCCGTGATTGAAGATGATATCTATGGCGATCTTGCCTTCGAGACTCGCCCTGCGCCTCTCAAAGCGCTCGACGATCAGCAGCGCGTTATCCTCTGTAGCTCATTTTCAAAAGCACTGTCGCGTGATTTGCGCATAGGCTGGATTTGCGGGGGCCGCTGGCATGAGCAAATCACCCAACTCAAACTGGTCACCCAGCTCGCCAGCAATCAATCGCTGCAACAGGGCCTGGCGAGTTTTATGGCCGACGGCAGTTATCGCCGCCATTTGAACCACTATTGTCAAACACTCAAACGGCAGCGCGACCAGTTAGTTAACGCCATTCGACACTACTGGCCAGCGTCGACGCTATTCAGCGTACCCGAGGGCGGGCTCGCTTTGTGGCTGGAAATGGATGCGTCCCTGGATATGCAGTCAGCCTATCCGCGCGCACTGGAGAAAGGCATTATTTTAACCCCCGGTTCACTGTTTTCAGCCACCGGCCAATACCGTAACTATCTACGTTTAAGTTTTACGCACCCCATTACGGATAAAAGAAAAACAGCACTTCGGCAGTTAGCCAAAGAGGTATTAATCCCAACAGAGCAGCCTGATTGATATCCGTTCTGGCTAAAATTGATCGGCCTTTATGGGACTCGCTCCTCTCCGACTTTGATTTCTACCATGCAGCGACTAAAGTCATAGGTGGAAAACAATAGTTAGCTCTTCTGAGTGCGAGACTGCTTGGAAAACAACACTCACAAACAAGCCAGTAAAATATTAATTATGCGCGACTCAAATAAATTTCACTCTCAATCACTTGAAGAAATTCAGCAATTACGCACCGAACTAGCCTCTGCCAAGCAGATGTCAGAAGAGCGCACTACTGAACTCCATAAAAGTGAGCAGCGCTTTTCGCTAGCAATGCGCGGAGCCAACGATGGGCTGTGGGATTGGAATCTTGAGACCGATGACGTCTATTACTCGCCGCGCTGGAAAAGCATGCTGGGTTATGGCGAAAATGAACTGGATAGCTCTTTAAATACTTGGGCTAACCTGGTTCATCCTGATGACAAGGAGGTGGTGCTAGCGACGGCTCAGGATTACGTGACTGGCCGCACAGATTCGTTTGAAGTTGAAATGCGCATGTTGCATAAGGATGGTCACGAAGTTTTTGTGTTATCCCGCGCATTTCGAACCATTCACGAATCTGATAGCACGCCAATCCGTCTGGTAGGTACTCATGTTGATATAACAGAACGCAAAAAAGCAGAGGCCTTTACTGATAAAAATGCCAAAATTCTGGAGATGATTGCAATCGGGCGACCCGCCCCAGAGATCTACGATGCCATTGCTTTAATGTATGAAGCTCGTCATCCGGGGTTACGCTGTTCCATGCTTGAATTACACGACAATAAGCTTTTACATGGCGGAGCTCCTAGCCTGCCAAAGGAATATTGTGAAGCGGTACACGGCCTGGAATATGGCCCCGAAGTGGGTTCATGCGGAACATCCACTTACACCGGCAAACGGGTTCTTGTTGAGAATATCGACACCGACCCGAAGTGGGAAAAAATCAAACATGTCGCCCTGCCCCATGGCATGCGTTGTTGCTGGTCTGAACCTATTAAAAGTTCTGCTGGCAAAGTATTGGGGGCTTTTGGCATGTATTACAATCATCCTGCACTGCCCGACGAAGAGGAGTCCAATGATCTCTCCTCGGCGGCAAGGCTTGCCAGCATCGTTATGGAACGCGACCACTCTCAAAAGCGTATCCGCGAGCTGGCCTTTTTCGATGAACTCACTGGCATTCCCAGTCGCGCCCATTTTTATCAAATTCTTGAAGAATTAATCAAAACATCTGACCGGCATAATCGTCGTTTTGCACTGCTATATCTTGATCTGGACAACTTCAAGAGTGTCAATGATAGCCTGGGGCATGATGCTGGCGACGTGCTGCTCAAGAACATTGCGACGCGCTTGAAAAGCACCAACCGTGAAATTGAATTTATTGCCCGTCTCAGCGGTGATGAGTTCTGTATTCTGGTTGAAGAAATCAATGATGATTATGCGGCAGCCCATGTTGCTCAACGCTGTCTTGATGCAATCTCTCAACCCATTGAGCTTTCTGGCAGGAAACTCACGCCGAGCTGTAGCATTGGTATCGCACACTACCCCGATGACGGGGTAGATTTGCCCGCGCTGTTAAAAGCTGCAGACACCTCTTTGTACGCCGCCAAGGAAAATGGCAAAAACCAGTACGCTTTCTATAAACCCGAGCTGACCCAAAAAGCCGAGTATCGCTTCCAGATTGAGCAATACCTGCGCGAAGCCGTTGAAAAGCAACAGCTATCACTCGTTTATCAACCTCAGATTGATACGGCTAGCGGTGAAATCATTGGTGTTGAAGCGCTGTCACGCTGGCATCACCCACAACTTGGCCAGGTTCCACCTATTGATTTCATCAGCACGGCCGAAAGAACCGGCATGATTAAACCACTCACCGAGTGGGTACTGAGAACGGTTTGTCGTCAGGCCGTTGCCTGGAAAAAAGAGGGCTTTCCTGCACTACGTATAGCGGTAAACATTTCGCCAAAGCATTTTCTCGATAAGGATATTGTGTCGCTGATTAAGCGTACGCTTGATGAAACAGGCATGGTTGCCGCCGAACTTGAGTTGGAAGTTACCGAGAGTGTTGTGCAAACGGACCAACGCAATCTGTCAATTTTTCAAAGCCTGAAAGATCTAGGGGTTCAGCTGGCCATTGATGATTTCGGAACCGGTTATTCATCCCTGGCATCGCTTAAACACCTTAAAGTTGATTGTCTGAAAATCGACAAGTACTTTGTTAATGACATGCTTGTCGATAACAAGGCCCTGCTGCTTGTCGATTCGATGATCGAAATGGGCCACAAGCTGGGCTACGGTATTATCGCTGAAGGTGTGGAAACATCGGAACAACTTAATGCGCTCAAAGAGCTTGGTTGCGAAACAGGACAGGGCTATCTATTTAGCAAACCCGTCAGCGCCGATAAAATCCCGGAATTACTGAATCGTAACTTGAAGCGTTAGACTCACGCTTTTCTACTCACTCATTGAAAAAGATGCTGAGCCCCAATAGTAATATCAGCCGTAAGTAGAAGGTTAAGCCCCATTTAAACAGACAAGCCCTTAGTTTTTGATCGCTGAAAAACACCACAGAAAGTAAGGTGTCCTCCGCAAGATCATCATCTTTAGTCACTAATTCATTCTCACAAAAAAACTTACGCAGTACTAATCGGCGACAGTAGCTTTCATGTATAAGGGCGTTTATGCTGCCTAGCCTTAGAAAAATGACGATTACTAGTTATGAGCAGCGAGTTACAGCAGCGCCTTCGCGACCACCTTGAACACCGGGCAACAAGGGGCGAAACCATCAGCTATCGGCAATTAGCGGAGCTTGCCGAAATTCCTGCCCCGCAGGCCATCCGCCGCCTGACTGACCTGCTGGAAGAGATTATTCGCGAGGATCACGCCGCAGGCATTAGTGCCTCCGTCGCCAGTCTTGCCGTTAGCCAAACTGTACCAACGATTCCCCGCGCCGGTTATTTTATGTTACTGCGCGAACTGGGGCTTTATAGCGGGCCAGATGAAGGCCAACAGGCAGCCGCATTCCACGAGAACTATGTTCAGCAGGTGTTTGGGCGCTATTCTTCGTAACCCCGCTTCGTTGTTAAAATCATCCCCACTCCGTCATTCCGGGCTACGACCCGAAATCCATTTGTTTGCCCACAACGCTTAAGCAAGTGTCATTGATGCCAGCGTGATACCATAGCGGCTTTTATTTTATTGGCGGAAAAATGCATAACGTTCCCCACACAAACAGCACTGCTTCAAACCCCGCAGACACCGTTATCGTACTTGATTTCGAGACCACTGGCTTATCACCAAATCAAGGCGATCGCGCTATTGAAATCGGTGCCGTGCGTATTGAACAGGGCGAAGTAACGGGACATTTCCAGCAGTTAATGAACCCCGGTTTTCGCATCAATGGCTTTATTGAAGACTTCACCGGCATCACCAATAAAATGTTGCAAAGTGCCCCGCCCTGCGACGAAGTCATGCATCAGTTTGCCGATTTTATCGGTGACCATAATTTGGTAGCTCACAACGCCTCCTTTGATCGTAGCTTTCTGGACGCCGAGCTAAGCCTCATCAACCGGCAATACAGCGGCTCGTTTGCCTGCACCCTGTTGCTGGCACGACGCTTGTACCAGAATGCGCCGAATCACAAGCTTGGCACCCTGGTTAAATTCAAGAACATTCCCAACGATGGCGTTTTTCACCGGGCTCTGGCCGACTCCCAGGTGACCAGCAAACTGTGGCTGATGATGCTGGACGATATTAGCGATCAACACCAGCTACCGGCCCTCTCTTTTCCGCAGATGCTGAAACTGTGCAAAACACCCAAAGCCTCTGTGCATAAATTTCTAGCCAGCTGCAAATAGCCAGCCAAAACCCAGCGAGAATTCACCGTAAAATGGCCGTCCTTTCCGCGCAAAAAATCAGCATTTTTGTTGATGTACAAAATATCTATTACACCTGCCGTCAGGCCTATCAAGCCAGCTTTGATTACAACAAATTCTGGGCAGAAATCACTCATGGTCGGGAGGTTGTCAGCGCAATTGCCTACGCCACCGATCGCGGCGATAAAAAACAACTGCAATTCCAGAATATCCTGCGCGCGATTGGTTTTACCGTAAAACTCAAACCCATGCTTAACCGTCACGATGGCACGGCCAAAGCCGATTGGGATGTCGGCATCGCGCTGGATGTATTTGAAGCGGCTGAGCACTGCGACAGGGTGATTTTGGCATCCGGTGACGGCGACTTTGATATTTTGCTACAACGTATTAAACAACGCTTTAACACCGATACCGAGGTGTATGGCGTGCCACAGCTCACCTCAAATTTGTTAATTAAAGAAGCTCGAAAATTCAGAGCCATTGATGAAACGCTGCTGTTAAGAGCACGCGTTCAATAATCATTCGTCATCCTTGAAGTTAACCGGAGCGGTTACGCGCCGGTCTATGTCCAGAGTAAAAATATCGGGGCGACTGTAATGGCCCGCAACATCCAGAGCCTTGCGTGAATTGCGTGCGTCTTCGACATCGATATCGGCATATAAAACGCCTTTTTCATTGTGAAGCGGCCCAGCCACGATCCCGCCAAAGGGCCTCACAACAATCGCATCGCCAGAGTTAATCCACTCCTCATCATTAAATAGCCGCTCCCGCTCCGGGAAGTCTTTTGGAATATCCGAACCCTGCATCGCCGTCGCTAAACTTAACACCCAGCAGCCACCCTCTCGGGCAATATGATTCATGGTGGCCTGCCATATCTCACCGTTGTCCCAGGTCGGTGCAATATAGATATCAATATCTTGAGCGTAGAGCGCATAGCGGGCAAGCGGCATATAGCTTTCCCAGCAAAGTAACGTGCCTATTCTACCAACGGGCGTATCCACCACCCGCAGGCCGCTGGCATCACCGGCACCCCACACCATGCGTTCAGGGTTGGTCGGCATCAATTTACGGTGACGGTTTAGAATCTCGCCGTTTGAACCAATAACAACCACGGTATTGAACAAAGTGCTGCCACTAAACTCTGAATCAATTTCGTTGAGCCCCATCACGACCACTAGCTTATGTTTTGCCGCCGCCTCACAAAGACGGCCTAACCCGCCACCCGAAATATTGACGGCGTTGTTCAGTAGTTGAGCGTGGAGTGTATTGCCAAGAGCCATATCACCGCCGGGACGCAGCCGCCATATCCAAGTGGGGTAACCTGGAAGAAATGCCTCGGGGAAAACCACCAGCTGCGCTCCACTTTCAACAGCCTCGTCAAGTACCTCAATGGCCCGATCAATGGAGGCTTGAAGATCAAGAAGCACTGGCGGTATCTGTGAAATCGCGACTTTTATATTCATCGTTGTTTCTTCCCTAGTGGCGCCTAGACCTTTAGGCTACTCTTCTCCATAACTTTCGTAAAACGCTCCTAACAATAAGCAATCCGATAAATGACCACCTCCCACCCCACCTTCACCCGTTTTGTGCCACTGCTGTTTGTACTGCTGTGGAGCACCGGTTTTATCGGCGCCAAGTACGCCCTGCCCTACATCGAGCCCTTTTATCTGCTGTTTATTCGCATGCTGCTGACGTTGGGCGTATTTGCTGGTTTATGTGTCATATTCAAACCTCAGTGGCCCAGTTTCAAGCAGGGCAAACAGCAGATGGTAACCGGGCTACTGGTGCATGCCTGCTATCTAGGCGGCGTGTTTGCTGCCATCAAATGGCAAATGCCCGTAGGCATCACTGCCATTATTGTTGGCCTGCAACCGCTGTTAACCGCGCTGCTGGGCTGGCAATGGCTGGGGGAACGATTACGTTCAGTGCAGTGGCTGGGGTTGGTGCTGGGGCTGATCGGCGTGGTGCTGATTTTATCGGACAGCCAGCACAGCGGCAGTTTTGACTTACGCGTTGAGGCGGTTGTTGCCGTGCTATTCGCGCTGACAAGCATCTCTGTCGGCACGCTCTATCAAAAGCGTTTTGGACAGGGCGTTGATCTGCTCAGCGGTTCGGTTTATCAATATTTCGCCACCGCGGTCGCCATGGGTATTCTGGCGTTTGTGTTTGAAGAGCGTGTCATTGAGTGGAACACACAACTGATTCTGGCGCTGGGCTGGCTGGTATTTGGCCTGTCGGTGAGCGCCATTTTATTGCTGATGCTGATGATTCGCGAAGGTGAAGCCGCCAAGGTTGCCAGCTATTTTTATCTGGTACCGCCGGTGACAGCGGTTGAGGCTTGGGTATTATTTGGCGAAGGCCTGACGCTCTTACAAGTGAGTGCCATCGGCATCACCGTGCTAGGCGTTTATCTGATACTGAGGCGGCATTAAGCTGGCTATTGCGGTTTCAATCGAGCTGAACAGCCAAGATATTATCAAATTCTTTTTGACTAATATCCGCCAACGTATATTCATCCAACGTGTCGATGAAAGCATTCATGGCACGATTCAACATAGGTTTTAATCGGCAATTCGTCTTAAGCCGACACAGTGGCTGACTGCAATTGACCGGATCCAACGTGGCTTCCATGGCTCGCACTACAGCGCCCAAAAAAATTTCCTGCTCAGATCGCGCCAGCCGAATGCCACCATACTTTCCCCTCAGCGTGACAATAAAACCTGCTTTGCCTAGCTGCTGTACCACCTTGGTCAGGTGATTAAGCGGCACCTGGAACACCTCCGCAATTTCCCCAACCGTACTGAGTTCTTCCTTTTCCACGGAACTAAGATAAATAAGTACTCGAAAGGCATAGTCTGTATGGCGAGTTAACTGCATAAAAATATCACTGAGTGGCATCTTGAATTTTTAATTATGCATTTTATTTGCATGTTTTGAAACATGCATCTAAGATGCGTCTTAAGTTAAACATGCGCTTTATATACCTATTAAGGATACCACCCATGCTGTCACCCAATGAAATTGAAATTATCAAAAGTACTGCCCCTGTACTGGCAACTCACGGTGAAGATATCACCGGCCGTTTTTACGAATTATTGTTTGAGCAAAACCCCGAACTCACCAATATTTTCAATATGAACAACCAAAAAGGTGGTGATCAACAACAGGCGCTTGCTCGTGCGGTATACGCCTTTGCAGCCCATGTTGATAATCTGGGAGCGATTCTGGGCGCCGTTGAGCGCATTGCCCAAAAGCATGCCAGCCTTGGCATCAAGGCCGAGCACTACCCAATAGTAGGTGCGACTCTGCTGCAGGCTATCCACGAAATATTAAACCCTGGTGCCGAAGTCATTGATGCCTGGGGTAAGGGTTATGGTGTGCTTGCGGACGTCTTCATCGAAAGAGAAGCACAGCTCTATCAGGAAAAGGCTGAGCAACAGGGCGGCTGGAAAGAAACACGCGCGTTTAATGTGATTGCCAAAGAACAGGAAAGCGAAGTGGTAACCTCCTTCTATCTTGAGCCTCAAGACGGAGAAGCCTGCGCGGATTACCTGCCCGGACAATACATCTCTCTTTACCTCACACCAGCAGGCAGCGAGCAACAGCAAATACGCCAATACAGCCTGTCCGATAGCCACAAAAGCAATGTCTATCGAATTTCGGTAAAACGCGAAGCGCGTGAAAACCTCGACACTTCAGTTTCCAACTACCTGCATAATCAGATTCAGGTGGGCGACAGCTTAAATATCAGCAACCCGTTTGGTGAATTTAATCTGCAAAGCACCCGCAAACCTGCTGTGTTGATCAGCGGCGGTGTCGGCATCACTCCCATGCAATCGATGCTGGAAACATTAGTTGCTGATAGCTCAAATCGAGACGTGCACTTTGTACATGGCGCACAAGACGGCAACCACCACAGTTTTGGCGAACGTTTACAGCAATTGAGCACCGAAGGAAAAGTTACGCCGCATATCTTTTATGCCAATGCCACCGAATCGGATCGAACAGAACAAAAGTTCCAGTACGAAGGCACAACCGATTTAACAATCATCAAAGCAGCACTGCCTATCGAGGAGGCTGAGTTTTATCTGTGCGGCCCCGTCGCCATGATGAAAGCCATGTATTTGCAGTTAAAAATGCTCAAGGTCGCAGACAGCAGTATTTTCTATGAAGTGTTTGGCCCCACGAAATCTCTGGCGGACTAAGCCATGTGGCCAATCCCAAAGAGACTCGTGCTCAGATCCTGCCGTATCGCATTAGTGGTCGGCAGTATCCTGGCGCTGTTGAATCATGGTGACAGGCTGTTCACCTGGCAGATGTCTTCTCTGGACTGGTGGAAGTTAGCCATGACCTACATGGTGCCGTTTTCAGTCAGCTGTTACGCAAGTTTAATGAACCAGAAAGTGCCCTGCGCTAGCAGTGAGTGACGGGGCAATTAACCTTGATGTAGTTTTTGCACCAACGCAGGAATTTCATCCGGGTGCATGATCATGTGACTTGGATTGATACCCAATTCAGCATCCAGCGGTCGCTGGTGCTGAATCCACACCGAGGTAATGCCGCTGTTGTTGGCACCGGCAATATCAGACGCCAGACTGTCGCCCACATGAATCACTTCATGGGCTTCACAGTTGGCCAGCTTGAGGGCTTTTTTGAAGATCGATGGAAAAGGTTTTTCCTCCGGCTCCTGACCACCGATAATCAGGTGGTCAACATGGGCTGCCATGTTCACTCGCTCCACCTTGGGAACCTGTGAAAACTCCGGGCCGTTGGTAATCACCACCAAAGTAAAAATCCTGCGCGCCTCGGCTAGCCACTCTTTAATACCCGGGTAAAAATCAAAGGCATCAATGCGATCCTGGTCGAATTTATCCTGCATCGCCTGTGCGGAGTTATCGCAAAGGTCATCGATACCCCGCTCGGCCAGCAGATCTCGAATCAGCTGCACACGAAACGCCTCTTCACTGTGCTGCTCGATAATCGGCATATAACGCGCGCGCTGGCTGGCTGTCCATTCGCGATAAATACCGGTCACGTAGGCTTCAGCAAAATCCTGCCCATTGAAATCAGCGCCGTACTTCGCCTCTAAATCCTCAGCCATCAGCCGCTTGGCCTGTTCATTGGCTCCCGGGGTATCGCACAGGGTTTCATCCATATCGAGGAAAAGGGCTTTTAACATGTTGGGCTCCAGGGCATATAATTTCGGCGTGCATGATAACGTAAAATCCAAACGAAATGACGCGTTCAGTTCAAACGAATGGAATAACCAGGCGCACGACCATTGGGAGCGACTCAGCCCCTAAACCTCAATGTTTACTTTTACCTGATGCCTTACCGTTATTATTACTGCCGCTGAGCCCGTAAGCATTACCACCTCCATGAACGATGCCTTCCCCGCTGGATAGGTTGTGGCTGCCTTTGGCTGCACCGTTGTCCTCACCAGCATGCTTATGCGTGCCCGCATTCAGTGAAGCATTACCAAACCCGGCACCATCAACAACGCCTTTGCCCTGGCTGGCACTGACGTAATTTTTATTTTTTGACTGGCCATGATTGGCACCTGCCGTTTCGCCGCCACCTGAAACAACACCTGAGGTATTACTGGTATCGCCGCTGCCACTGATGATGGTGGTGGTGGAGTCCGGTTGATTTTTGGCAGCACCTAACGTGGTGCCCTGTTCCTGGGCAATTTCGCCCCACCCCATACCGGATTCACGCCTTTCCAGTACGGTCTGCAAATCAACGTCGTTTTGTTCCGATAACGTCAGCGCATGCCGTACCTCTCCCCAACCCATGCCCGATGAAGCTTCTATTTTCTGGCCATCCGTGGAAAAATCTATTACCTGGCCATCCGTGTAAAAAAAGTCTTTACCCTGTCGCAAAGCGTTCACCACACTAGGGTCCTGACCAAATTCATTGGCTATCTTGTTAGCGACTTGCTCGTTAGTGGCTTT
>Ga0209396_1001764_pt1 | contig 23429 bp, 18 predicted proteins | sample GOMGulsemesocosm_6_FD_184638 | JGI IMG/M metagenome (GOLD analysis project Ga0209396, IMG submission 184638) | Methane-oxidizing microbial communities from mesocosms in the Gulf of Mexico - GOM8C Gulf of Mexico (SPAdes) (version 2) | ecosystem: Environmental > Aquatic > Marine > Cold seeps... | reverse complement strand
TAAAATTCAATGCCTGTAGATACTGAATCTGCTGACTGTACTTCTTGCGTAGATGTTTGATTAGGTGCTTGGTTACACCCAGCAAGTAAAGTACTAGCACATAGTGCAACTAGCAATGAATTTGGGGAGAATAGTTTATTTATCATAATACTTCCAATTACTTCTATCGACTTAAAATTCTCAACACTCTTAATAAGACTAACAGTGCTGCTGACAATTATTGTTATTTTTTACTTAAGCTGTTTTACTTAAATTTCATTCTTGGTTTCTTTATCCGCTTGGACTTAAACCGTTATTTCTCAACAGTGAACGACCACACATCACCTTTAATAACTTTAGCTTTATCCGTAGCTTTACCCTCTACTTTACCTTCTAGCAGTGCATCAACACGCCAGTAATAGCTTTTACCTGCTTTTAGTTTTTTAGGGGTGAAAATATTATGGGTAAACTCACCCTGATATTGTGATGACTTAGTATTAGCTTGCTCAACAGCCTTTTCCATTTCACCAAAATAAACTTGATGACTTGAAGCTTTGTAGGCGTTTAACCACATTAAGTCTGCATCTAACTTAACTGTCGTTGATAACGCGGGCGGCACAGGTTTTGACGTCATAACATCTTGAAAGCCAGGGATCCAGTAATCTAGGGCGCCAAATTCATAAGGGCCAATATCGGGAGCCTCACCAAGGAAGAAGTTAGTTTTTCCTTTAATTTGTGCGCCTGCATCAATGAGCTTTGAGTCGGCTTTTGGGCGAAAATCTAAGTTATCGACATCACGTAACTGACTGCGCACAGTTAAGCCTAACGTCACGCCATCAAAGTTGTGATCTACAATGCCAGGAACGGGAAACTTAATGCGAGGCTTAGTTCTATGGCCAGAAAATTTATTACTGATATTATTACGGGTGATAGTTTTGTCATTATGACCTTGAATAACTTTATTTGAGCTAATAATTAAATCATTTTTATGGTTATCAAAACTTAGATTATTAAAAATAAAGTGGTTATCACCTTTAAAATAAACACGCTCCGTATTCCAGGCTACATTGTTAAATACATTGCCATTGTTGCCGTAGGGAGCATTAGGGGTATTTTTATTATCAAAACGTATGCCCTGCTTAACACTGTTATGAACCCAATTGTAACGAACAATGCTATCTGGTTGTTGTTTAACACTTACCTGAATCATTGAGCCATCATTTTGCAAATAACCAGAGTCTGATAAGTCATTTAACTCAATACGATTTCGTACTCCTGCCTTGAATAATTCAGAGCAACCTGTGGTATGAATGGTATTACGTCTAAAGACTAACTCCTTAGCATTAACCATATTTAAGGTATAACCGCCCTTGTAAGTACAGCTGTAGTCAATGTCATGCATATAACAGTTTTCAACCAAGTTTCCCGTACCATTCATTTCAATAGCAGGGCCATCGGTATAGGCTATTTTACAATTCTTTAATTGGTTATAAGCGGGGCTATGTTCTTTTTTAACCACCATTTTGGTGACTTTAATCGGTGAGTTATCGCCTAACATGCGCTTAGAATAAGAGGGGAACAGTAACTCGCTATCTTCAACAGTGATAAAGCTGCTGCGCTCAACATTAAAAGTGGTAGCGAAAAAATTAATGCCTTGTAAGTTGATATGTTTTGACTGCTCGATATTAACAGCATAACTTTGCACTTTACCGCGGATGGTCAAAGTTTCAGGATCAACACCACCTTCAGCCCATAAATATAATTGTTTGGTTTGAGTATCAAAAAACCATTCGTTTTCTTCATCAAGCAGACCTAATTTGCCTTCAAGAAAATAACCATGGCGACTAACACCGGATTTTTTGAAACTAAAATGTGATTTAACGCCATCGGTATTAAATGAAAAGTGATCATCACCTGCTTGGTGTTTGGTGATTTTAGTTTGGTAGGTTTTAAATGAGCCGGAATTAACCACGATAATGCCGTCGGTTAAATCAAAGTCTAAATTTGATAGTTCTTTATTAAAGTAAGTACCTAATTTTCCTCTGCCCTTATCTGGCCACATCATCGACTTAGTTTTGTCCCAAACCGAGCCATCATACCAATTGCCATTTGGCCAACGTGCAGAGGTCATACTTTTATCATTAACAAACAACTGCCAAATGGGCTGCGTTAAGATTGTTTTATAGATATTACCACTATGTTTTTGCCACTTTTGTTTGATGACAATACTGCCATCTAAGGTCACTTTTTCATTTTGGTATGCTTTAAAAGTAAAAGGTTTGTCTTTAGCACCATTTACTCGAGATAAGTTAACTTGTGCAAAATAGTGACCACCGCGAATATATACAACATCGCCAGCGGCCATCTTATCTGCAGCAACTTGAATACTCTTTAGTGGTTTATCAATGCTTCCTTGGTTGTTATCACTACCATTGGTGGCAACAAAGTATTCAGCCGCCATTACAGGTGTGAACATACCAATAGCAACAATGAACATTGCTGTGAGTTTGTTTGGGTTAAGTTTACTTAGCGTAGCCATAAGTTATTTATTCCAATGTAGAGCTTTAACAGCCATTAGACTTGGGTACTGTTCATCCGTATCACCAATGTCTTTTTTCAACTGAGTTAACTGTGCTTTTAATTTTTCTTTAACAGCGGCACTGTTTTCACTCGGGTATAAATTGTTCATCTCTTTTGGATCGTTTGCTAAGTCATAAAGCTCCCAGTATGGTGGCGTAGCTGCTGGCATGGCGCCATTAGCATCTAACGGTAAGCCATAGAAAAACGCCAATTTATGGGTTTTAGTTCGAATACCATAATGCGCAGGAATAGTATGATGCGCCATATGTAACCAATAACGATAATAGATTGCATCCCTGCCGTTGGTCGTTTCAGGCTTTAAAAGAGCCGCTTTAAAGCTTTGCCCTTGCATGGCCTTTGGTGTTTTCATGCCAGCTAAATCAAGTAAGGTTGGCGCAATATCAATATTTAAAAATAGCTCGTCAGTTGACATACCCGCTGGTAATTTTCCAGCTTCTTTATTAACTGATAAAAGTGTTTTAGGAGCTTGTACTAAAAATGGCATTTGAATAGATTCTTCATATATCCAACGTTTGTCATAATAATCATGCTCACCTAACATCATGCCTTGATCAGAGGTATAAATAATCACTGTATTGTCAGTTAAGCCATTGGCATCAAGGTAATCTAATACCCGGCCAACATTTTCATCAACCGCTTTTATAGTACGTAAATAATCTTTTAAATATTTTTGGTAAGCAGCTGAAACCACGGTATTCCAATCGTGGCTATCAAGCTCAAGTGGCCCAGTCGGCCAATCTTTATGTAACATGCGCGTTACCAGACCACGACCTTCCATACGACGAGAAACAGATGAGCCAAACTGCTGGCCTGCTTTACCATCGATAATTACCGCATTGGTTGGCCCATGTTTGCCTCGGTTATATAAACTATCTGGCTCAGGAATTTTCACATCGGCCAAAAAGTCTTGATGACGCTTTGCTGGTTTCCATAGACCATGCGGCGCTTTGTGGTTAATCATCAACATAAATGGCTTAACTTGATCACGAGTGTGTAACCAGTTTAGACTAACATCGGTAATAACATCAGTAACATAACCAGGATAAACTTCACCACCTTCTTTACCATTTTTCCACTTATTACCCACTTCTTTTAACTTAGGGTCAAAGTACTCACCTTGGTTTGGCAGTACATTGTAATAATCAAAACCTGATGGTTGTGTTTTTAAATGCCACTTACCAACAATAGCTGTTTGATAGCCTGCTGCTTGTAGCTGTTTGGCAACATTATCTTTAGTTCTATCAAGTGAGTCCTCGAGGGTTTTAACGCCATTAGTATGACTATACTGCCCTGTTAAGATAGCTGCTCGACTTGGTGTACAAATCGAGTTATTCGCATACATGCCGTTAAAGCGCAGACCATTAGTAGCTAACCTATCTATGTTAGGGGTTTTAAAAATTGAAGCGAATCTACCTTGATAACTTGATATAGCATTAGCGGCATGATCATCAGACATAATGACAACGATATTAGGTCGCTGGCCAATCTCCCTCTCCGCCGGTTGAACAGCTGCTGCATTATTGGCAAAAATGCCAGCGGTTAATACCGGCAGCAGCGCTGCCAATGTTAGTAAGTACGATAACTTTGCTTTACCAGTTAACTTTCTTTTGCCTGTTAATTTTGTTTTAGATAAAAATTTTTGCATAACAGCTACCTTGATAATTTTATTGCCTAATAGCTCGACGGTATTCTTTGTACTTTTTAAGATAGAGTTCATGTCGAGTTAGTCCCAAGTCAGTTCTAAGAAAGCACTATAGCTAGCTTCTGGCGCTGAGAAATCAAGTGGATCTTCTACCGTTTTTTGCCAATGAGCCAATTGTGCCATCATATTTTCAATACGCTGAGCATGTTCAGGCAAGGTACTTAAGTCATGCATTTCTAACGGATCAGCTTTCATATCAAATAGCTGAGTACGTTTGATCATAGGGTAATAAATTAGTTTGTAATCTTGGCTACGTATCATGCGTTGAAAATGACGATAAGCACCAAAAACAGTGTCAAAAACAACGTCTTTTTCCCCCTTAATTAACGGTACAATACTGGGTGCATCGACACTCGTTGGAATAGTTAAACCGGCAAGCTCAACAGCCGTTGGATAAACACTGTTTAAATAAAACATGCCTGGCGCTGTTTTTCCCGCTGGGATATTGGGACCTTTAACAATAAAGGGGGCGCGGATACTGTGGTCGTACTGGTTTTGTTTGCCCATTAAACCGTGACGCCCCATAGCTAAACCGTGATCAGAAGTATAAATAATGACTGTATTCTCAGCCTGACCAGATACTTCAAGTTGCTTTAAAATACGACCAATTTGTGCATCGGTATGCTCAATCATGGCGTAATACTTACTTATCTTGCCTTTTATTTCTTTGCTTGAACGAGGGAAACCCGCCAACACTTCATCACGCAGGTAATAATCACCTTGATCAAAGGCATGATATTTTTTGAAATTCTCCGGTAACTGCATATCATTTTCAGGGTAACGCGCTAGGTATTCGTCAGGTGCATGCAGTGGATCATGTGGCGCTAAAAAGCCAACATACATCATAAAAGGCTTGGCGTTGTTATCACGTTGAGCAAGAAAATCAACAGCGGCATCAGCCACTACCTCACTGGTATGTTTGCCACCTTTATAATCAATAAAAGCTTTATCTCCCGCTTTTGAGCTATCAAAGTCAGTAAATTCGGCATGCCAATGACCGCCTTTTTCGTGACGCGACATGCCATTTTTATGAATTGCTGTACCATGAGTAAAGCTACGGCGCCAAACATCCATTGATAAATGCCACTTGCCGGTTTGAAAAGTGTCATAACCTGATTTTTTAAAAGTTTCCCCAAAGGTTTCATGTTTGGCAACAAAGCTAACATCATTTACGCCACGAGCATCCAAGCCAGTACGGTATAAGTGACGGCCAGTATTAATCATTTGCCTGCTTGGTAGACATACTGCGCCAGACCATGCTCCTTGATTAAAAACATGGCTAAAGCGCATGCCCTGCTGTGCTAGGCTATCAAGGCTTGGCGTATTGATATTAGCATTACCAAAGGCTGAAACAGTATCAGGCGCTTGATCATCCGTTAAGATAAAAAGCACATTAAGAGGTCTATCTTTAGAAGTTTGTTGCAGGGTGTTTTTTTGCTCACTACAACCCACCGTTAGTGTTAAAAACAGTAAAACAATTAATAAAGTACAAAGTGTACTTTTACAGTGCTCACTGATAGTCATGCCGATCAAATTCATTAAACTGCCTTTATCTTGTGTAGCTAACGCTAAATGACTTCTTATTTAAATTATTGTTATTAAAAGTCTGCAATAGTTTATCTCACTAAACTAACGCACAAGGTGATCTTTGTAAAGAATAAACACCGAAAGATTTGGTTTTTACTGATTATTGACTAAAACGAAGACAGGTTAACTATAAAAGACAGACAGAAGGTGGTGTGGTTAGTAATAGTTTGAAGAGCTAAAGTTCTGCATCAAACAAATACAAAAAGGCCGATACATTACGTATCGGCCTTTTAAATATCTATATAAATCTAGTGGTGCGGATGGGGGGACTTGAACCCCCACGACCTAAGTCACCAGCCCCTCCAGAATGTTCATCTATACAAAATAAAATATGATATACAACAACTTACATAAACAACCCTATTCTATGGATTTAAAACAGTAGCAGTACCTGTCATTTGAGATCAATAGCTTACATCAGAGTTAGCAACCAAATAATAGCTCAAATACTCAATATCACTAGATAGGATTATACTCTTGAACCTGGAGGTAATTCAGCCTTTGATTAAAACAGCGAATAACCTCTTTCTTGTGAGTTTCAGTCATAAAGCTACTATCAATAGTATCAATTACAATAGCTTTATTCTTAACTGCTTCTGAGATAACTTTTACTGCTAACCTACTGTTTAAGCCCACTCCTTTTGCAAATTCAATAAAGTCATATCCTATATATTGACCATATTGAGTATTAAAGCCTGGGGCTAATTCAATCTCATTTTCTTCTATTTTCAATAAAGGTAGTGCTAAGTAGCTATCAGAGAATGTATCTAAGTACGGGGCCGTAGACACAAAGTCATAAATTGGCGCAAGACTATTTCTTTCTTCATTGGGCATAAGAATGCCAAAATTCCTCAAGTGGAGGTCATTATTTCCTAGCAGGTATGAATACATTACTCGCTTAAACAGTTCTCGCTTAAACTGTAAATTTGAATCAAGGTTTTCTATCAAAAATTGACAAACACTCTCATAACTGATGGTTTGAACACCGTTAACTTTTCCGTATTTCTCTTCAATTCCCATCGCTCCATCAAGTTGCTCTTGATGTACTTTGCTTTGGTCTTCCTCACTTCTATCAAAGCGCTTTATTAAAAAAGCATATTCAAGGTTGTCGCTATCAGTTGCCTGTTGAAACGGCACCAAACCAAACGGAGAAACGTCAAAACCCAACTTCTTCATAACAGACATAATAGCATGTTCGTTTTCGGCTAGGTTTGGGTATTCCTCAGGTGATGGTTTTAAAATATAAGTGCCAAATGTGTCAACTACGGAAAATTGTTCATTTACGATGCGTAGTGATAGTTTAGGCTGATAACCTGATATGCTCATCCCTCTTTGCTTTTTAGGCTGAACAGTCACAAACTCTCTTCGAGTAAATGGCAGTTGAAGCTGTACACTAGAACTACCGGCAAGGTATTTTATACCCTGCAAGGAAAAACAAGGCTGATATTCTTTCTTATCTTCTAAAAGTTTGAGTGTCACTCGACAGTTATTCATCTTTGTTAACCACTTTAGTTATAGAAATTGCACCTAATAAATCATTACCATTTTCAATTAGAAAGCCTAATAAGTCGCGTTCATCAATTTGTTGAATTTCTGAAAAACGTTTTTTTAGCCACCCTTCTGGCGCCAAACTTTTAAAAAATGGATGTAGCTGATCGCTTTCAAAACGATTAACACTGATTGGCATACTTAAAGAGATTGGTTTACCTTTATAGTGCTCATCATAAGAAAAAACATAGCCACTCTCACTTTCTACTAATAGCCCAGCGAGTTTGTCGTACATATAGATATTTACAGCTCTACCCATGATTTAATACCCAGCTCTTTAAGTACAATAATTACATTTGAAAACCTTGCTGCTGAGGGATCCAACATTAACCGTTTTAATGTTGATATAGAGAGATCCGTTTGTAACTCTAAGTCTTCCAACGTTAGTCCTAACGCTTTTCTTCTCTTTTTCATCAGGATACTAAGTTGCTGAAAATCATCCAGTGGAATTGATTCCCGAGGAGTTGATAGTTTCCTTTCAACCTCATCAATCAAACTTACAAAAGATTTATTCGCCTCTTCTGCTTGATGTCTTAGTTTTATCATCATCTCTTGGCTCATATTTGCCCCAAATATATAACTTTAACCAATACTAGCTCATTTTCTGTTATTTAAAAACAAATAAAGTCAAATAAGGTCTTTTATTTGTTATTTTTAATATTTAAGGCCAAATTTGAGTCAAAATTCATAATGTAATACCTGATTCAGTAAGTATATGATCTTGTTGTATATGGGAAAAATAAATCAGGAATGACTAGCAAGTAAACGAAAAAAGGCCGATTCATTACGAATCGGCCTTTTAAATATCTATATAAATCTAGTGGTGCGGATGGGGGGACTTGAACCCCCACGACCTAAGTCACCAGCCCCTCAAGCTGGCGCGTCTACCAATTCCGCCACATCCGCGCAATACTAGATTTTAAAATGTTGTACCTATTAACTAAGTTGAGGCTTAGTTAACTTAATCAGGAACGTTGCTATCTTCTTCTTTCTTCGCAGCAGGTTCGTCTGATGCAGGTACATCACTGTTTTGAACAGCAGGTAATGTTGTTGCTTCAAGACTTTCAGTAGGAATTGCATCAACGGCTTGCTCAGCAGGTACTGCTAAGTCATTCCATTCGTCAACTGCTTTAGTTTTGTTAGCTGTTAAGTTACCTAGGATTAAACTGATAGCAAAAAATGCTACGGCTAGGTAAGTTGTTGCAGAGGTTAAGAAATTACCTGAACCACCTGAACCAAATACTGTGGCAGAAGAACCCGCGCCAAAAGATGCGCCCATATCGGCGCCTTTACCTTGTTGGATTAACACTAAACCGATTAAGGCTAATGCAATTAGAACGTAGGCTATAATTAATACTTGATACAACATTTCTATTTTCCTTTCGCTGCAGAACAAATCACTTTGAATTGTTCGGCTTTTAAACTAGCACCGCCAATAAGACCACCGTCTATATCAGTTTGTGCAAATAAGTCTTCACAGTTAGCTGCGTTAACACTGCCACCGTAGAGTAATGGTACTTTAGCCGCCACTTGCTCACTTTGCTGAGCTAAAAATTGACGAATAAACTGATGTGTTTCTTGTGCCATCGCACTTGATGCTGTTTTCCCTGTTCCTATGGCCCAAACCGGCTCATAAGCGATAACAACATCATTAAATCTTTCTATGCCAACTTCATCGATAACTGGCTGAATCTGTGCCGATAGTACAGCTTCGGTCTGCTCTGTTGCGCGTTCAGATTCACTTTCACCAATACATAAAATAGGTGTTAAGCCTGCGTTTAATGCAGCATGAACTTTTTTTGCTACTTGCGGAGAAGTTTCTTTATAAATACATCTTCGCTCTGAGTGACCTACTATTACATAGTTAATCGCTAAGTTTTGCAACATATTAGTGGAAACTTCACCTGTGTAAGCTCCACTTTCATACTCACTCACATTTTGTGAGCCAACATGAATCGCTTCATTTAAGTTAGCCGTTTTTATCTTCTGCGTTAACTCAGATAAATAAGGGAAGCTTGGACAAATAACCACATCAACGTTTGATGATAATTTTACGTCTGCTAACTCAGATACCATAGTATCTACTAGGGCTGAATCGCCGTTCATTTTCCAATTTGCGGCTACAATCGCTTGTCTAGTCATTCATACCTCTTAGCCTTGGCTATTATCTTACGTCTTCATGACTTTCAATTGAAGACTTTGCTAAAATGAAGCCGCGAGATAGTAACTAACCTACGCATAAGATACAAGTATTTAACACATATCTTTTACTGGTTGCAGGTTTTTTAACCTTAGCGGTCCATTTAGTCTATAAAGTATATCAATACACTGCCCTACTTAAACCTATTTGGTGCAAGGCTTAAAAGAGTTTGTGTTTTTGAGGATATTACTTAACGAGTTTAACCAAGTCAGCTATTTTATTTGCTAGTAGGGTTACTTCATCCATATCAGGACCTTCAACCATAACGCGAATAAGTGGCTCGGTACCTGACTTTCGTAACAATACCCGACCGCGACCAGTAAGTACTTCATTAACTTCATCGACTGAAGCCAATACAGCCGCATCATTTAATGGATTATTTTGACCTGAAAAACGCACATTAACCAGTAGTTGTGGCAACATAGTAATGCCTTGACGTAGCTCAAATAAAGATTTTTGTTGCTTAGTTACTGCGGTTAATACATTAAGTGCAGCAATAATGCCATCACCCGTTGAGGTATGATTAAGGTTAATAACATGGCCAGAATTTTCTGCCCCTAGTTGCCAACCTTTTTCTTTTAATAATTCCATTACATGACGATCACCCACATTACTGCGAGCAAACTCAATATTTAATCCTTTCAAGGCTAACTCTAAGCCCATATTACTCATTAATGTACCAACAACACCGCCGTCTTTACGACCTGTCTTGAGATCATTACACGCGATGATATAGATAATTTCATCGCCATCAATAACATAACCAGTATGGTCAACCATCATAATTCGATCGCCATCGCCATCAAGGGCGATACCTAAATCGGCTTTATGCTCAACAACGGCTTTGCTGATTGCATCCATTGATGTTGCACCACAGCCGTCATTAATATTGGTTCCGTTAGGCGAAGTTCCAATTTCAATGACAGTGGCACCTAGCTCACGAAATACGTTAGGTGCTATGTGATATGTTGCACCATGAGCACAATCAACCACTATGGTTAAATCTTTTAATGACATTCGAGTTGGGAAGTTACTTTTACAAAACTCGATATAGCGACCTGCTGCATCATTAATACGGGTTGCTTTACCTAATAGATCTGATTCGACACAGCCCATTTCTTTATCTAATTCTGCTTCAATAGCTTGCTCTACTGCATCTGGTAATTTCTCACCTGATTGAGAGAAGAACTTAATGCCGTTATCGTAAAAAGGGTTATGCGATGCACTAATAACAATGCCGGCTTCGGCTCTGAATGTTTTAGTAAGGTATGCAATACCAGGTGTAGGCATAGGGCCTAATAAACCGACATCGATGCCAGCTGCTGAAAAACCAGCCTCAAGTGCAGATTCAAGCATATAACCTGATATACGGGTATCTTTACCAATAAGTACCTTTTTAGTGCCTCGTCCAGCTAATACTTTACCTGCGGCATAACCGAGTTTCATTACAAATTTAGGCGTGATTGGGTACTGTCCTACTAGGCCACGAATACCATCGGTGCCGAAATATTTACGATCAGACATATATTTTCCTTATATATTTTATTCTGCAGAGCCGCATTGGTTAGCGACTCGGTTTGTTAGCTTTACTAACATTGATTATTGATATACTCATATCTATGTTTACAGCTTCAATTTCCAGTACTTATTGCTGGTACTTAGCTGTCATAGATAACACTTTTAGCGCGTCGACTGTTTCTTTAACATCGTGCACTCTAACAATGCTCGCATTTTTCTGTGCGGCTATTATAGCGGTAGTTAGGCTGCCTGCAAGACGTTCATCAACATTACGTTGTAATAAGTTACCTATCATTGATTTTCTCGATGTTCCTGAGAGTAATGGCAGTCCTAATTCGTCAAATCGATGTAACTGAGCAAGTAATTGGTAGTTTTGTTCTAATGTTTTGCCAAAACCAAACCCCGGGTCAAGAATAATTCGTTCACGTTTAATACCTGCTGCTTCACACACTTTAATACGTTCGATAAAAAACTGTTTGATATCGTTAATAACATCATCATAGAGCGGGTTTTCTTGCATTGTGCGAGGCATGCCCTGCATATGCATTAAACATACTGGCACATCACTATTAGCAAGTACCGCTAAACAACCTTCGTTTTGCAATGCACGCACATCGTTGATGATATCAGCACCATGAGCAATAGCCTGTGACATTACTTCTGCTTTACTGGTATCAATAGATACTTTTATATCAAACTTGGCTTTGATTGCTTTGAGTAACGGGATCACGCGTGCTAATTCATTTTCTTCGCTAACATCAACAGCGCCTGGTCGAGTTGATTCGCCGCCAATATCGATAATATCAACACCGTCGCTAATCATTTGTTCAACTTGTTTTAACGCATTAGCGAACGTAGCAAATTTCCCGCCATCGGAGAATGAATCAGGAGTTACATTTACTATGCCCATTACTTGCGGCTGAGTTACCTCAACTGAATTGTTTGATAATGATTTTTTTCGTGTCATATCTTAATCTTTATTGTTAGTTACATACATCAACATGCGTGATTTCTACCTATAAAAAAGCCTCGATATTTTTGAGTAAATATCGAGGCTTTTTTAATTTAATACAGCGTTTTAACTCGCTGGAGTGTCACCACTTGGCTTAGTTGTATCAGGCTCTACTGGGCTAGTTTGCTCAGTGTCTTTTGCTTGTTCTACATCTTTGCTTTTAGTTTCAACGTCTGTTGTCGCTTTACCCTTAGTGTTATCAGAGTTAGAGCTAGAATCACCTTTATCATCCCAACCCGCTGGAGGGCGAACAGGTGTTCTTGCCATTAAATCATCAATTTGTAAGGCATCAATCGTTTCATACTTCATCAAGCAATCTTTCATGGCGTGTAAAACATCCATGTTAGCTTTAATTAGGTCTTCGGCACGCTGATAGTTACGGTTTACTACGGCTTTGATTTCATCATCAATTGCGTTAGCAGTGTTATCTGACATGTGCAATGATTTTGCAGAAGTGCGACCTAAAAATACTTCGCCTTCTTCTTCAGCAAATAACATTGGTCCCATTTTATCTGATAAGCCCCATTGGGTTACCATTTTACGGGCAATGTTAGTAGCTCGTTCAATATCGTTTGATGCACCAGTAGACACTTTATCACTACCGTAAATCACTTGCTCTGCAACACGACCACCGTATAACGAGGAAATATTACTTTCTAAATGCTGTTTAGAGTGACTGAACCTGTCTTGCTCAGGTAAATACATAGTTACACCAAGGGCACGGCCACGTGGAATAATACTAACTTTATAAACAGGGTCATGATCTGGTACTAAGCGGCCTATAATTGCATGGCCAGCTTCATGGTAAGCAGTCATCTCTCGTTCAGAGTCACTCATTACCATGCTCTTACGTTCAGAGCCCATCATAATTTTGTCTTTAGCGGCATCAAATTCTTTCATGCTTACTAATTTTTGAGCCGTGCGCGCTGCACATAATGCAGCTTCATTTACCAAGTTAGCTAAATCAGCACCTGAGAAACCAGGGGTACCACGGGCAATAACTTCAGCATTAACATTATCACCTAACGGTACTTTACGCATATGTACTTTAAGGATTTGTTCACGACCACGGATATCTGGTAGACCAACAGTTACTTGACGGTCAAAACGACCAGGACGAAGTAATGCAGGGTCTAAAACGTCAGGACGGTTAGTCGCGGCAATAACGATTACCCCTTCATTACCTTCAAAACCATCCATTTCAACTAACATTTGGTTTAATGTTTGTTCACGTTCATCATGTCCACCACCCATGCCTGCGCCACGTTGACGGCCTACAGCATCTATTTCATCAATGAAGATGATACACGGAGCCGCTTTTTTAGCTTGTTCAAACATGTCACGCACACGAGACGCACCAACACCAACAAACATTTCAACAAAATCTGAGCCTGAAATAGTGAAGAAAGGTACTTTCGCTTCACCAGCAATGGCTTTTGCTAATAACGTTTTACCTGTACCGGGCTGACCCACTAATAAAATACCAGATGGAATACGACCACCTAATTTTTGAAAGCGTGATGGTTCTTTTAAGTAATCAACTAATTCAGCAACGTCTTCTTTTGCTTCATCACAACCGGCAACATCTGCAAAAGTTGTTTTGATTTGCTCTTCACTCAGTTGACGTGCTTTTGACTTACCAAACGACATGGCGCCTTTTCCGCCACCACCTTGCATTTGACGCATGAAGAAAATCCATACCCCGATAAGCAATATCATTGGGAACCAAGAAACAAAGATAGTAGTTAAGAAGCTCGTTTCTTCAGGTAATTTACCTTGAGCACGTACACCTTGCTTAACTAAGTCATTAATTAAGTCACGGTCATAGCCACCAGGGATAACGGTTTTGTATGCTTCGCCACTACGTTTTTCACCCGTGATAACGCCATTACGGTCAACATTCGCATCACGAATCTGTCCTTGACGTACATCCTGAATGAAGCGGGTGTAATCCATTTGCTGATTTTCTGAAGTAGTCGGAGAAAAACTCTGAAATACACTCATCAAAACAACTGCAATAACTAACCATAAAATTAGATTTTTCGCCATATCGCTCAACTTAATGACCTCTTAATATATTTATAACATGAAACTATACTAGTCTATTGTGCCTAATTTACTACAATTCAAGTCTAGGAGCTATTTAACTTTAGTCGCTAGTAACAACTAGTTACAACTTGTACAAGCAAGCCCCTGATTACCCATGTAAATGAAACTAGCCTTTATAGCCCGTTGCAACTAAATAAACTTCCCTTGAACGTGCTCTAGATGATTCTGGTTTACGGGTTTTTACTGTCTTAAAGACAGCACGGGTTGCTTTCATGTAGTCCTCAAAACCAGCCCCTTGGAAGACCTTTACTACAAATGAACCGTTAGGTTTTAATACTTCACTACACATATCTAATGCAAGTTCGACAAGATACATACTTCGAGCAGAATCTGCACTTTCATTACCTGTCATGTTTGCTGCCATATCTGACATCACTACATCGATGTTCTTACCATTGATACGATTTAATAAAGCATTAAGTACTTCTTCCTCTCTAAAGTCACCTTCAAGAAAATCTACACCTACAATAGAGTCCATTGGTAAAATATCACAAGCAACAACCTGCCCTTTATCACCTACCGCTTTCACTGCATATTCCGACCAACCACCTGGCGCGGCACCTAAATCGACAACCTTCATGCCAGGCTTAATTAATCGGTCTTTTAAATTAATTTCTTCCAATTTAAAAACGGCACGAGAGCGTAAACCTAAACGTTGTGCTTTTTTCACGAATTCATCATCAAAGTGCTCGTCTAGCCACTTTTGACTACTTGCCTTGTGCTTTTTATTTGCCATGTTTTTTGCTTACTCACAAAAAGAATATTAATTATTAAAGGATTATACCATTGAGATTCATTAAGTATTCACTTTCAACATAAAAAGCGAAAACAAAAATTCAATAACATGAAGATCATTACTTATACTAGATTATAAAATTAGTATGATTGGTAGTTAGTATTAGTATTAGTCACTAGATAAGGGTAAAATAGCGCCAATTCAAGACAACTGATAACGAAATTTAGTAATGAGCTTAAACAAAAAACAAATTCAACACCTTAAAGGTGTAGCACACCCTCTTAAACCTGTAGTATTACTTGGCAATAATGGCTTAACCGAAGCTGTTGTCGCTGAAATTGATTATGCTTTGAATCATCACGAATTGATTAAAGTCAAGATCCCAACTGATGATAGAGAAACTAAGGCATTAATCGTTGAAGCGATTTGTCGTGAAACTAAGTCAGAGAAAGTACAAGTGATTGGTAAAACATTAGTCATTTACCGTGAAAGTGCGGAAAAGAAGATTCGTATACCTAAAATATAGTACTAGCTTTTCCTTATATAAAAGAATTATCCAAAACATTCTTTTATATAAGGACTTACGTTTATTCAAGATCCATCCCCCCCAGCACCCCATCTTACAGCTTAAACATTCAGCTAATTACCGTCACCAATAATCAATTAATATAAGATAAATCAATTAGATATTAGTCTTTCCTAAGCTCTAATATGAATAAAAATTCAAAATATAACTTTTAAATCTACTTTCTGTCTGCAACAAACAACACTTTAGAGTAATTACTCACACCTGATTTGCTCTTTTGTTGTAATACGATCAAATTACAGTTATCACACTAGCAGTAATTGTTTAAAGAATATTCATCCCTCAACTTTCTTGTTACAAAGCTCCATTACGAGCAAAGTAACTAAATCCTCATATTTATCGCATACTCACCCTAAACCGTAAGTCATTGATATTGATCACAATAAATAGATATCATCCACCTACTTTATTAAAGTGAATTATAGAAATGGAAGTCTATTGCTGGGAGATAGTCTTCAAACATTTCAATTTAAAAAACATGTCATCTAAATAATATTTAGTTTTAACAAAACTAATTTTTAATAACGGAAATTAATAATTTTAGGTCCAAACAATGTTTAAAAAATTAATGATAACAACGGCTGTATGTACAGCATTAACATCAGTAGCTTCAGCTAAAAATAGCCTAACGGTTATAAACACTAATATAGAAGCGTCCTCCTCAACTACCTTGAAAAAACGCTTTATAGTAAAGTTGAGAACCAAAAAACCGATAAATGCTAATCAAGCTAGTCAGATCAAACACAACCCTATTTCAACCGCAGGAAAGAGTAATATTTCATATAAAAGAAAACTTGCCTCAGGTGATTTTCTCATCGAGGCAAGCGAATACTCATCAATGCAGGTCTTATTAGACGATTTAGCTGTCAATGGTGAGGTATTATCCATCGAAGAAGATGAGCTTGTTTATGCAGATTCACTGCCAAATGATTATTATGCCGCTAGCATGTATAGCATTGAAAATAGCTTCCGCGGCATTAATGCCATTGCTGCATGGGACTTATCCCATGGTAAGGGTGTTAACGTTGCAATCATTGATACCGGGTTTGCCGATCACCCCGATTATGATGAACGCAGTATTAATGGTTACGATATGATCAGCTACACCTCTCAATCAATTGATGGTGACGGCAGAGATGCTGATGCTCACGATCCTGGGACTGGCGTTGGCTGTGAGGGTAAAAATAGCATTTGGCATGGCACACATGTAGCAGGAATTATTGGCGCAAGTATGAATAATGATATTGGGGCTATGGGGATTGCACCTGAATCAAACTTGATTCATGTTAGAGCATTAGGAAAGTGTGGCTCTGGTTATCGCTCTGATATCGTCGACGGTATATATTGGGCAACAGGAAAAGAAGTACCTAACCTGCCTCTTAACCCTACACCTGCAAAAGTAATTAATCTGAGTTTAGGTAGTCAAAGTGCTTGTGGTACTTATCAAGCGGCTATTGATTATGCTCGTTCACAAGGTACTACCGTTGTAGTATCTGCTGGCAACAATAACCTTGATGCCTCACAGCAAGCTCCGGCAAACTGTGATGGAGTGATAACGGTTGCAGCAAGTGCTAATACTGGAGATAAAGCCAGCTATTCAAATTTTTCACCTTTCGGTGGTGCTGTAGATATTACCGCTCCGGGTAGTAGCATCATTGCAACAATAGACTCGGGTACAGAGGGGCCAAGCACCCCTGGCTACTCTTTCAAAAGTGGAACTAGCATGGCTGCACCACAAGTTGCTGGTGTTGTAGCGCTCATGCTAGAAGTGAATCCATTCTTGTCACCAGATCAAATTGAAACAATCATTAAAGAGACTGCCAATCAATTCTCCACTTTCACCACTTGTAATACTCAAGGACCTATTTGTGGTTACGGGCTAGTTAATGCTGAAGACGCCGTTAAAGCAGTTATTGCATTAGCCGAGCCTCCATCGGCGATGCTTGAGAACAATACTCCGGTAGTTATTAGTGCTGAAGAAAAAGAGCAACTGCTCTTCAGCTTTATCGCTCCTGAAAATTCTGCAGAGGTATCATTTTCAATAAGTGGCGGCGATGGCGATGCTGATTTATATGTCAAGTTAGATGAAAAAGCTTCACTTGATAATTATGACTGTCGTCCTTGGTTATCAGGTAATAATGAATCTTGTACACTTACTGGCCCAGGAAACTACTCAATAATGGTTCGAGGTTATAATCAGTTTAATGATGTTAATTTAACAGCCAATTTCCTAGAGCGACCACCTAGTGAGGGCATTGAGATTGGTAACGATAATGTACAGTGGGATTTAAACGGTGAGTACCATCAAGAGCTGTTATTTTGGGTTGATGTGCCTGAAAACGTATCGGGGTTATGGGTACAAACCTGGGGAGGCACTGGCGATGCGGACTTATGGGTGAAAAAGGGCAGTGTTCCAACAGCACAGGATAATGACTGTTTCGAGTCTAATCAAGGTAATGAAGAAACCTGTAACATGGGAGCTGAAGGTGGCCGTTATTTTATTAAGGTACGTGGTTACGATGTATTTAACAACGTTGCCATGCGCATTTTATGGAGCAACTAATTTGTTAACCTTATTTAGCTTAGCTGCTTAACTAAGCTTTAAGTAAGCCCTTACTAAGCAACTTAATTATAATTGAATAAGTTGCTTAGTCTTTATTAATATTTTCATTGTTGTCTTCCACAACTGTCATTACTTTTTGAGTCAGCTTCACCCTTTCTGAATCAACTAAGGCTTTTCTTAGTACATATTCAATTTGTGCATTAACACTGCGCAGTTCATCATCAGACCAACGCTGCATTGCTGCAAGCACTTCAGGATTAATTCTAAGTGGGAAGCTTTTTTTGGCTGCCACTGTTACCTCCAAAATTCAATAATATAAAATGCCAGTCACTGGACTCCCTCCCTATTTAAACATCACGGGAGCTTCGAGAGTTAATTAACTCTCGGTTAATACAAACTTCCGGTATTCACTACTGGTTGTGTGCTTTTATCACTACATAACACCACTAATAAATTACTTACCATTGCTGCTTTTCGCTCTTCATCTAACTCAACAATATCTTTCTCCGATAATTGCTTCAGTGCCATTTCAACCATACCTACTGCACCATCAACAATAAGTCGTCGTGCTGAAATTATTGCTGATGCTTGTTGTCTTTGTAACATAGCATTCGCAATTTCAGGAGCATAAGCTAAATGACTAATACGCGCTTCGTGTACTTTTACGCCTGCCTTACCTAAACGTTGCTGTATTTCTATTTTTAATGCTTCGGAGACTTCTTTAGGGTGGCTACGCAATGCTATTTGATCACCTTCATGTTGATCATAAGGATAGCTAATCGCCATGTTCCGTAAAGCCGATTCACTTTGTATATTAACAAAACTAATATAGTCATCCACTTCAAAACAGGCTTCAGCCGTATCATCTACCGACCATACAACTACCGTAGCAATTTCAATAGGGTTACCATGATTATCGTTAACTTTCATTTGATTGGATTCAAAATTACGGATCCTTAATGAAAGTGTTTTACGTATAAATAATGGTATTGTCCAGCGTAAACCACCCGCTTTTACTGTGCCTACGTAAGTGCCAAAAAAGGTCATCACTTTCGCTTGGTTTGGCTGCACCATAAAAAATCCAGGTATTGCTGAAACCATAAGTATAAAAACAAGTACGGTGACTACTTCAATATTACCCGTTGCTGCTTGACCAACAATAAAAGCACTTGCTGCAAGTAACACAGCAAAAACACCGTAACCACTAATCGAAAAACCTATTTTCTCGTTCATATGAACTCCTTTTAAAATTTACACTAAAACCAATAGTGATATCACTTTGATATCAAAACTATATAGCTAAATTAATGGTTTTTCAATTAAGATTCAAAGGAACAAATGTAACAGTAAATTTCTTATCCATAAAAAAAGCCCCAAAATTAACATTTGAGGCTTTTGTTTTAGCAATTTCTACAGCATAAATATACTGCGGCAGCGAGTTTTTAGGACATCCAGCTGTTAGATATGCTCAACAGAAATAATTTCATATTCAACCACGCCGCCCGGTATAGTGATTTCAATTTCACTATCAACTTCTTTACCAATTAAACCACGGGCAATGGGTGAGTTAAGGGAAATTCTTCCCGTTTTAAAGTCAGCTTCATCATCACCAACAATTTGGTAAGTCACTTCAACTTCAGTATCGATATTTAATAATGTCACTGTAGTGCCAAAAATAACTTTGCCACGGTTAGGAATTGACGTTACATCAATAACTTGCGCATTACATAACCGGCCTTCAATGTCTTGTATACGACCTTCACAAAAGCCCTGTTCTTCCTTGGCAGCATGGTATTCTGCATTTTCTTTTAAATCGCCATGCTCACGCGCATCTGCAATATCTTTTACAATACGTGGACGCTTCTCTTGCTTTAACATTTTAAGCTCTGCTTGTAATTGCTCAGCACCGCGAAGGGTCATTGGGTATTTAGTCATAATTTTAATCTTTTTATCTATTGTTTACTGAAAATAAGAGCTTACTCAACCTTACAAAAAATAAGGAAAATAACAAAGCTAGTTTATGTGATAACTAAGCAGAAGTGCACAATTGATGATTATCAATGAACACTTCCAACAAAGCTAGCACTTAAAATAGCAAGTTAGCGGTCTTATTTACAATGTTTTATGTAACTCTTGCACAGTACGAACAGTACTCATTTCGTCAGCCGCATGAGACATACAAGTAGCAAATGCAGCATTTAATGTGGTGGTATAAGCCACTTTATAGCGCAATGCACCGCCACGTAATACTTTTGAATCTTCGATGGCTTTACGGCCTTCGGTAGTATTAATAATGTAGCTGTATTCACTGTTCTTAATTCTATCAAGAATATGTGGACGACCTTCATGTACTTTATTTACACGACGAACCGGAACACCGGCTTCACGTAAAATAACTTCAGTACCGTGAGTTGCATCAATATCATAACCTAAATCAATCATGATTTTAGCTAATTCTAATACTCGTTTCTTATCACTGTCACGAACAGATATTAAGGCACGACCCGTTTTAGGCACTGAAACACCGGCACCTAAACTTGCTTTAGCATAAGCTTCTTCGAACGTATCACCTACGCCCATCACTTCACCCGTAGAGCGCATTTCTGGGCCTACTAATGGATCACTACCGTGGAACTTGTTAAATGGTATAACAACTTCTTTAACAGAGAAGTATGTTGGAATAACTTCCTTTACGATACCTTGTTCTTTTAATGACTTACCAGCCATGACTCTAGCACCCACTTTAGCAAGTGGTACTGAAGTCGCTTTAGAAACAAAAGGAATAGTACGCGCAGCACGTGGGTTAACTTCAATTAAGTAAACTTCATTGTCTTTAACCGCCATTTGCGTATTCATTAAACCAATAACGCCTAGCTCAAAAGCTAAATCGGTTACTTGTTTGCGCATAACGTCTTGGATTTCTTGACTTAAGCTATATGCAGGTAGTGAACAAGCACTATCACCTGAGTGAACACCCGCTTGTTCAATGTGCTGCATGATGCCGCCAATAACAACATCAGTACCGTCACAAACTACGTCAATATCAACTTCAATAGCATCATCAAGGAAATGATCAAGTAATACTGGAGAGTCGTTAGATACACTTACCGCTTCTGTCATATAACGACGTAAATCATCTAGGTCATAAACGATTTCCATAGCGCGGCCACCGAGTACATAAGATGGGCGTACTACTAATGGGAAGCCAATATTTTCAGCTTTTGCCATCGCTTCATCTAAAGATGTCACGGTTGCATTTTCTGGTTGTAATAAACCTAAACGGTCAACGGCTTGTTGGAAACGTTCTCTATCTTCTGCTCTATCAATAGCATCAGGAGAAGTACCGATAATTGGTACACCAGCCGCTTCTAAAGCACGTGCTAATTTAAGTGGTGTTTGACCACCGTATTGCACGATAACGCCTTTAGGTTTTTCAATACGAACAATTTCAAGCACATCTTCAAAAGTAATTGATTCAAAGTATAAACGGTCTGACGTATCGTAATCGGTAGAAACTGTTTCAGGGTTACAGTTAACCATGATAGTTTCATAACCATCTTCACGTAGTGCTAATGCGGCATGAACACAACAGTAATCAAATTCAATACCTTGACCAATACGGTTAGGGCCACCACCTAAAATCATAATTGATTCTTTGTCGGTAGGGTTTGATTCACATTCTTCATCGTACGTTGAGTACATGTAAGCGGTATCAGAACTAAACTCTGCTGCACAGGTATCAACACGTTTGTACACTGGGAAAATATCAGCGTTATGACGTCTTTTACGAACTTCAGCTTCAGAGACACCAATTAGTGCAGCTAAACGAGAGTCGGCAAAACCTTTACGCTTAAGTTTACGTAAGTACTCAGGGTTTAATACTTTTAAACCACCCTCAGAAACTTTAGCTTCTTCTAAAACGATGTCTTCAATTTGCACTAAGAACCAACGATCAATCATTGTTGTTCTATAAACATCTTCAACCGTTAAACCTAAACGGAAAGCATCTGCTACATACCAGATTCGATCTGCGCCAGCTTCTTGAAGCTCATGCATAATTTTGGTTTTAGCGCCCGGCTGAGTTACATCTACAATTGAATCAAAACCATTTACGCCAACTTCTAAGCCGCGTAATGCTTTTTGCAAAGACTCTTGTTGATTACGGCCAATAGCCATCACTTCACCAACAGATTTCATTTGCGTGGTTAATCTATCTTCTGAGCCAGCAAATTTTTCAAAGTTAAAACGAGGGATTTTAGTAACTACATAATCAATCGTCGGCTCGAACGATGCTGGAGTTTTACCGCCTGTAATATCGTTAGTTAGCTCATCTAGCGTGTAACCTACCGCAAGTTTTGCTGCGATTTTAGCAATTGGGAAACCCGTTGCTTTTGACGCTAATGCCGATGAACGAGATACACGTGGGTTCATCTCGATAATAACCATACGACCCGTTTTAGGACAAATACCAAACTGTACGTTTGAACCACCTGTTTCAACACCTATTTCACGTAATACCGCTAAAGAAGCGTTACGCATAATTTGGTATTCTTTATCAGTTAACGTTTGCGCAGGGGCAACGGTAATTGAATCACCGGTATGAATGCCCATAGGGTCAATATTTTCAATGGCACAAATAATGATACAGTTATCATTTTTGTCGCGAACCACTTCCATTTCATACTCTTTCCAACCGATTAATGATTCATCGATTAACAATTCTGACGTTGGAGAAAGATCTAAACCACGGGTACATATCTCATCAAATTCTTCGATGTTATATGCGATACCGCCGCCGGTACCCCCCATAGTAAATGAAGGACGAATAATACAAGGAAAACCTAACGTTTTACTTGCTGCGTGCGCTTCTTCAATAGTATGTACAATTTCAGCATTAGGCGTATCAAGGCCAATTGCTTTCATTGCTTTGTCAAAACGAGAACGGTCTTCTGCTTTATCAATTGCATCAGCAGTAGCGCCAATCATTTCAACATTAAATTCTTTGAGTACACCCTTGGCTTCGAGTTCTAAAGCACAGTTTAAGGCGGTTTGACCACCCATTGTTGGTAGAACTGCACAAGGACGTTCTTTTTCAATAATATTTCGTACAACTTCCCAATGAATTGGTTCAATGTAAGTTGCATCAGCCATATCAGGGTCGGTCATTATCGTTGCAGGGTTAGAGTTAACTAAAATAACTCGGTAACCTTCTTCACGTAATGCTTTACATGCTTGCGCACCAGAATAATCAAACTCACAGGCTTGGCCAATTACGATTGGGCCAGCGC
>Ga0209396_1001763_pt1 | contig 23436 bp, 18 predicted proteins | sample GOMGulsemesocosm_6_FD_184638 | JGI IMG/M metagenome (GOLD analysis project Ga0209396, IMG submission 184638) | Methane-oxidizing microbial communities from mesocosms in the Gulf of Mexico - GOM8C Gulf of Mexico (SPAdes) (version 2) | ecosystem: Environmental > Aquatic > Marine > Cold seeps... | reverse complement strand
GTTTTAGGAAACTACTGGAACAAGCCGTACAAAAAATCAGCCCGTGTGGTTGGTGATGTTATTGGTAAGTATCACCCCCATGGTGATACTGCTGTATATGACACAATCGTACGTATGGCGCAGCCATTTTCGCTGCGTTATCCGCTAGTTGATGGCCAAGGAAACTTTGGTTCGGTCGATGGTGACTCGGCCGCTGCGATGCGTTATACCGAAATCCGGATGAAAAAAATCGCCCATTCATTGTTGGCTGATTTAGAAAAAGACACCGTCGATTTCGCGCCAAACTATGATGGCACCGAACAAATCCCAGTGGTTATGCCCACTCGGATCCCGAACCTGCTAATTAACGGTTCGTCAGGTATTGCTGTTGGCATGGCAACCAATATTCCGCCGCATAACATCAATGAAGTAATCTCGGGTTGTTTGGCCTTAATGGACAACTCAGAAATTACCATTGAGCAGCTAATGGAATTTATTCCGGGACCTGATTTTCCAACCGCTGGCATTATTAATGGCCGTAAGGGCATTGTTGATGCGTACCATACCGGGCGTGGCAAGATAAAAGTTCGTGCCCTTGCAGACATCGAAGTTAGCCAGACTGGTAAAGAAAGCATCATTGTTCATGAACTGCCTTATCAGGTTAACAAAGCACGGCTGATTGAAAAAATGGCTGAGCTGGTTCGTGACAAAAAGCTTGAAGGCATTAGTGCGCTGCGCGATGAGTCAGACAAAGACGGCATGCGCATGGTTATCGAAATTAAGCGTGGCGATGTTGGTGAAGTTGTTTTAAATAACTTATTCGCCCAAACCCAGATGCAGGTTACGTTCGGTATTAACATGGTAGCGCTGGAAGACAGTCGCCCTAAGTTATTTAACCTTAAAGAGATGCTAAATAGCTTTATTCGTCACCGCCGTGAAGTTGTTACCCGTCGTACCGTATTTGAATTGCGCAAAGCCCGCGATCGCGCTCATATCTTAGAGTCGCTAGCCATCGCATTAGCCAATATCGATCCGATTATTGCGCTTATTCGTAACTCGAATACTCCAGCGTTAGCTAAAGTGGCGTTAGTTGCCCAAGGTTGGGAACTAGGTAATGTTGCACCGATGCTTGAAAAAGCCGGTGACGATGCGGCCCGCCCAGAATGGTTAGAAGATGAGTTTGGTATTCGTGATGGTTTATATTACCTAACAGATACTCAAGCACAGGCTATTCTTGATTTACGCTTGCACAAACTAACCGGTCTAGAACACGACAAGATTATTGCCGAGTATCAAGATCTGTTAGACTTCATTGCTGAGTTATTACACATCTTGGGCAGCCCAGAGCGCCTGATGGAAGTGATTGAAGAAGAGCTTAACGAAATGCTTGAAGAGTTTGGTGATGAACGTCGCACCGAAATTTCTAACTCAAGTCATGATTTATCGCTTGAAGACTTGATCACCGAAGAAGACGTGGTCGTGACCTTGTCACACGAAGGTTATGTTAAGTACCAGCCATTGTCTGAATACGAAGCACAGCGTCGTGGTGGTAAGGGCAAAGCCGCTACTAAGATGAAAGATGAAGATTTCATTGAGCGTCTGTTAGTAGCCAATACTCACGATACGATTTTGTGTTTCTCAAACCGTGGTAAATTATACTGGCTTAAAGTATTCCAGTTGCCGCTGGCCTCACGTCAGGCACGTGGCAAGCCAATCATCAATTTATTATCGCTTGAAAAAGATGAGCGTATTACCGCTATCTTACCTGTGCGTGAATACTCAGATGATAAGTGCATCTTAATGGCCACAGCAGCCGGTACTGTTAAAAAGACCGTACTGTCAGCTTACTCACGCCCTCGTGCTAACGGTATTATTGCTGTTAATCTGCGTGATGACGACGAACTTATCGGTGTGGCGCTAACACATGGCCCATTAGAAGCTGTTGAAGCGGCTGATGCTGTTGAAGCGACCGATACCACAGAAGCAATTGCTGCTGTTGAAGCTAAACCTGCGCACCCTGGCAGTGAAGTGATGTTGTTCTCTGACGAGGGCAAGGTTGTACGTTGTTCTGAGTCACAATTTAGAGAACTTGGCCGTACTGCAACGGGTGTTCGCGGCATGAAACTAGACGAAGGCCAAAAAGTGGTCTCGTTGATTGTTCCTCATGGCGAAGGCCCAATCTTAACGGTAACTGAAAACGGTTACGGTAAGCGGACAGTGCTAGAAGACTATCCTGCCAAGAGTCGTGCGACTAAAGGTGTGGTATCAATTAAGGTTAGCGAACGTAATGGTTTGGTTATCGGCGCTGTTCAAGTGGAAGAGAACGACGAAATCATGATGATTTCTAACCGTGGTACCTTGGTACGTACTCGAGTGAGCGAAGTCTCAACCGTAGGACGTAATACCCAAGGCGTGACATTAATCAGAACAGTTGAAGACGAGAAAGTCGTCGCACTGCAACGGATTGATGAAATGGAAGAGCCCGAGTTGCCAGCAACTGATGATGGTGAGACCATCGACGGTGAAGCTACCGCTGCTGCCGGTGACGAACCGCAAGCCACTGAGCCTCCAGCCGAGGATTAGTAGCCAATAAAGAGCGCCTCCGGGCGCTCTTTTTTTTACTACGAAAAAGAACATCGATAGTATTATTGGCTATGTTTAGTTAACTATCATCGTGAGTTGCGATTGGTTGTAATCCCCGTTTTAGTTGCATTCAATCGGATAACCGTTAGGAAAAAAATCAGGGACGATTTTTTAGCTTTTTGCGCAGGGATGCGCATTTAAAGCGGTTCCGTTAAAACGGTTATTCGATTGAATATTAGCAACTAATTCGCGGGTCGCCTTTCTTTTGGTTACTTATTCTTTGGGGAAGCAAAGAAAAGTAACTGGTGTGCTAGCGTCAAAACTTAAGAGTGTGGAAAGACATAAAGCACATCAAATATTCACCAAGCTTATTGCTAGCCACTTAACCACAACATAGCCAATATTATTAATATTTCACAGAGAGCAGTTAACAATGAAAACGGTTTATAATTTTTGTGCCGGTCCAGCAATGTTACCACCGGCGGTAATGAAAAAAGCGCAACAAGAGTTAGTTGATTGGCAGGGCCACGGCATCTCGATTATGGAGTTTAGCCACCGCGACAAGCATTTTGTGCAAGTGGCAAAAGAGGCTGAACAAAACCTGCGTGACTTAATGAATATTCCAGATAACTACAAGGTGCTATTTAGTCACGGCGGTGGACGCGGGCAGTTTGCCGCAGTCCCGCTTAACTTAATGGGCGCAACAGGCAAAGCCGATTACTTAATTACGGGTTCGTGGTCAAAAGCCGCAGTGGCTGAGGCTAAAAAATACGGTGAAGTTAACGTGGTAGCACAGCCAGTGACCACCGATGGTCTTAATGGCGTAGCATCACAAAGCCAGTGGCAGTTGTCTGACGATGCTGCTTATTTTCACTACTGCCCTAATGAAACGGTCGATGGTATTGAAATGTTTGACGAGCCTAACGTTGCAGCGCCGTTAGTCGCCGATTTGTCATCGACTATTTTATCGCGAGTGATTGACGTGTCTAAATACGGCCTGATTTATGCTGGAGCTCAAAAAAACATTGGGCCGTCAGGATTATCTATCGTGATTGTGCGTGACGATCTTATTGGGCAGGCGCAGGCCAATACACCATCGATTTTTGATTATCAGTTAATGGCTGACAACGACTCAATGTTTAATACCCCACCAACCTATGCTTGGTACTTAGCTGGTGAAGTTTTTAAGTGGTTAAAAGAGCAGGGCGGCGTACCAGCGATTGAACAGCGTAACCTTGAGAAATCGAACTTATTATATGATTTTATCGATAACAGCGACTTTTATTACAATAAAGTCCAGCCAAGTCTGCGTTCACGCATGAATGTCACCTTCATGTTGACTGATGAAAGCCTAAATAGCCAATTCCTAACATTGGCTGAAGAAGCCGGTTTAATGGCATTAAAAGGCCATCGTAGCGTTGGTGGCATGCGTGCCAGCATCTACAACGCTATGCCTTTAGCAGGGGTTGAAGCATTGGTTGCCTTTATGACCAAGTTCGCTAAATTATCAGTGTAATAGATAAAAAGTCGCTGTAACGATACATTCAGCCACAGAAGTTGACATATTATGTCGACATAACATGGTTTATTGCCTAAACTGATTGTTTTTATCATTAAGGAAATAAACCATGACAGCTGTCGAAGAGTTTATTAAGAAAGAATCTTCTGCCGGTTTGGTATTGATTTTTGTTACTTTTGTTGCCCTATTACTTAAAAATACCGGCTTGTCTGAATTATACGATGCCTTTCTCAATACCCCCGTTGAGATCAGGTTTGGCGCGCTGCACATCGACAAACCCCTGTTGTTGTGGATAAATGATGGCCTAATGGCGGTCTTTTTCTTATTAATCGGGCTTGAGGTCAAACGCGAGCTGATTGAAGGGCATTTGTCGTCGATATCACAGGTTATTTTACCGGGTGTTGCCGCATTAGGCGGCATGGTCGTACCCGCTGCTGTTTATTTATATTTTGTTGGTTTAGACAGTGCCGGTACGCAAGGCTGGGCTATTCCGACCGCCACCGATATAGCATTTGCCCTTGGCGTATTGTCGCTACTGGGTAAACGGGTGCCAGTCTCACTAAAAATATTCTTAATGGCACTGGCGATTATCGATGATTTGGGTGCGATTATCATCATTGCGCTATTTTATACTGCCGAGTTATCAACGATGTCAATCACAGTTGCTGCGGCGGCATTAACTGCACTAGTGATGATGAATCGTCTGGGAGTTACCCGCAAAGCGGCTTATATTTTGGTTGGCGTAGTATTGTGGATTAGTGTTCTAAAATCTGGCGTACATGCGACCTTAGCTGGGGTAGCGTTGGCGTTTACCATCCCATTAACGACCAAAGGTACTGACAAATCGATGCTCAAAACCATGGAACACGACTTGCATTATTGGGTCGCGTTTTTTATCTTGCCGTTGTTCGCGTTTGTTAACGCAGGAGTTGATTTTAGAGAGATTTCAGCACAACAAATCCTAACTCCAGTGCCAATGGGCATTGCAGCTGGTTTGTTTATTGGTAAGCAAATTGGAGTGTTTGGTTTTAGTTTTATTGCGATCAAAATGGGCTTTGCAAAATTGCCTGATACCAGTAATTTTACCCAGCTTTATGGCGTGGCTGTGTTAACTGGTATTGGTTTTACCATGAGCTTGTTTGTTAATTCGTTAGCCTTTAGCGATCCGTTGCAATTTATGTTTGCAGATAAATTAGCCATTTTAGTTGGTTCATGTTTATCAGGTGTTGTCGGTTATCTAATTTTAAGAACGGCCAGCCCAGTGAAATGAGTCCCGCTCAAAACACTGCGCGGCTGGCGATGAAAACAGTCGTCTTCCTCGTGATCTCCTTATCGAGGAACTCCAAAGGCTAGGTCGTTAAGTTGATTTAACGGCGCGCTGAACAAGATCCCCGCTCAAAACACTGCGAGGAAAACAGTCGTCTTCCTCGAGTTCTTTTTATCGAGGACCTTTTGCAGTACGTGTCATAACCCATCATCGTTAGTTCACTTGTCAGTGTTGTTTCCAGCGCCTATTCCTGCCAAAACAGGCTGATGTTCGTTTGTTTTTTTATCAAAAAAATGAGCTAATAGCTTTGTTCTCATCCTAAATTATTAATTAGAGAGTGGTTTTGGAGTTATAATGGCTTAAAAATCTACTTGACTCTAAGTCAATATCATTACTATGATAGGTTGAATCGGTTGATATACCGGAACACCAAAACACTGGTGCCTAACCAAAAAGTGTAAGAACTAAGGACGTTGCATGGATGCATTAACAATAACACTGCCCGAAGAGCTTAATATCTCTGAGGTGACCCATTTTCACACCTCGATAGTTGACAAGCTTAGTCAATTAGCCCCCCAGCAACAGATCAATATTAACGCCAGCGAACTTCGGCGCATTGATACCGCCGGTATGCAACTGCTTGTCGCACTTATCAGTGAGGCATCAACTCAAACCAATAAACTTACTTGGCAAAATCCATCAGACAGCTTAACTCAATGTGCGGCGCACTTGGGTTTGTCTGATATTTTGCTCACCACCAATTCATAATCGTAATTAGGAGAGTCTCATGGCCAAGATCCTAGTAGTAGATGATTCTGCATCAATTCGCAACATGGTTACATTCACGTTGCAGCAACAAAAATATGAAACTGTAGAAGCATCTGATGGTTTAGACGGGCTTAATAAAGCCAAAATGTCCAAGTTTGATCTTGTGATTACTGATGTAAATATGCCGAGAATGGATGGCATTGCATTGTGCAAAGAACTAAGACAGTTACCTGCATTTAAATTTACCCCAGTCTTGATGTTAACGACCGAGAGTTCAGCCGACATGAAGATGAAAGGCAAGTCAGTTGGCGCCACCGGTTGGCTAGTCAAACCTTTTAATCCAGACAAATTATTGGCAACCATTAAACGTGTAATAAGGTAGTACTTATATGAGTATCGATCTATCGCAGTTTATACCAACTTTTCTCGAAGAAAGTTTCGAGGGGTTGGAGCTTATGGAATCAAGCCTGCTGACGTTAGAGCAGGGAGATAATGATACCATTCACGCCATATTTCGTGCCGCGCATTCCATTAAAGGGGGTGCAGGTACCTTTGGTTTTCACCGAGTTACGGATTTTACTCATGAAGTAGAAACCTTGCTCGACGAAATGCGTGATGGTAGAAGACAGGTATGTCAAAGCGATGTTGACCTCTTACTTAAGTCAGTTGACTGTATAAAACTCCTTATTGAAGCATCACGAGATGGCATTGAATGCAATGAACCTGTTATTGGCGAAGTACATGCCGGGTTAGAACTTACCTTAAATGCTGCCGGTTCCACCGATAATAAGGCGGAAGATGACATTGAATACGATGAGGTTGAAGACGATGTTGACGATGGTCTACAAGTCTGGCATATCGACTTCAAACCCAAGCATGAAATGTTGCAAACCGGCAATGACCCCGTGCATATTTTTCATGCACTGGAAGATCTTGGGCCTTTGACCAAGCAAGCCGATGTTAGTGAAATGCCACCCATTGGCGAATTACATCCAGAAGAATGTTATTTACATTGGCAGCTTACGCTGACAAGTGAATGTCCAAAAGAAGAAATTCTTGAAGTGTTTGAGTGGGTTGAAGACGACTGTGAGCTTACTATATCACGCGTCGAAAACACAGATAATGTAGCTGCTAAATCAGTAACCTCAGCGGTTGAAATAACCGCCGAGGTTGCTGTAACACCAAATGCTCCATCAACCAGTAATGTGCCGAAAGCCTCAGCTGAGCCTAAAGCAGATCCCGCAAAAAAAGCACCAGCGGTTGAAGGCGGCGGTTCAATTCGGGTTGGCATTGACAAGGTTGATGCTTTAATTAACCGCGTTGGTGAACTGGTTATTACCCAGGCGATGTTACAGCAAGTTGGCGAAGAACTTAGCGTTGATGGCGGCGATTTGGTTGACAAATTACGTGAAGGTTTAGGTCAACTCGAAAGCAATACCCGTGATTTGCAAGAAGATGTTATGCGGATCCGAATGCTGCCGATAAGCTTTGTTTTTAACCGCTTTCCACGCATGGTTTACGACGTCAGCTCAAAGTTGGGCAAAAAAGTTGAACTTAAATTATCAGGTGAGCAAACCGAACTTGATAAAACAGTGATGGAAAAAATTGGCGATCCGCTGGTTCATCTAGTACGTAACTCGCTTGATCATGGTTTAGAAACCCCCGAAGAACGTGTCGCGGCAGGCAAAGATGAAACCGGTACGGTTCACCTTAATGCCTATCATCAGGGCGGATATATTGTCATCGATATCAGCGATGACGGCCGTGGCTTAAATACCCAACGAATTCATGAAAAAGCGCTTGAAAAAGGGCTGATCACCAGTGAACAAAATTTAACCGATGATGAGATTAATAATCTGGTGTTTGCTCCTGGTTTCTCGACCGCCGATGTCGTTAGTGACTTATCGGGTCGTGGGGTTGGCATGGATGTGGTACGCCGAAATATTGAATCACTTGGTGGTCATGTTTCGTTAACCTCAACGCCCGGCAAGGGGTCAGTATTTAGCGTGTGTTTGCCGTTAACCTTGGCAATTCTAGATGGTCAGTTAGTAAAAATTGCCAATGAAACGTACATAGTGCCCTTGATTGCAATAGTTGAGTCAGTTCAAGTGTCACCCGACGCACTAAAAGCGATTGGTGGCAGCGAAAGTTTGTATCTGTTTCGCGAAGAATATATACCGCTGTATAACATTCGCGATTTGTTTGCGATACCCAATAAACCACGCGAGCAAGACGAAGGCATGGTGATTATTGTTGAAAACGGTGGCAGTAAATTTGCAATGGTGGTCGATGACTTATTAAGTCAGCAGCAGGTGGTACTAAAAAGCTTAGAAGCTAATTACATGGCGGTTGAAGGCATCTCTGGTGCGACCATTCTTGGTGATGGCAATGTCGCGTTGATTGTTGACATTAAAGGCTTGGCGACGCTTAAACTGACCAAAGCCAAAGATGCCGCCAAACAGCGCAGTTTGCAAGTGAGTCAACATCTAAGTCCTGATCTGAGTCAACAAGGTCAATCTAGTGAGGAGTTTGCATGAGTATTGCACCAGTAAATTCGGCAGCGATGGCTGACAACGAACATATTAACAGCCGTCAATACTTGTCTTTTATTTTAGCCGGAGAGGAGTACGCAGCCGATATTTTAAAAGTACAAGAAATTCGCGATTGGACCTCGTCAACTTTTGTGCCGAACAGTCCGGGGTATATCGAGGGGATTTTAAATCTACGGGGCAATATTATCCCGATTATTAATTTGCGCAGCCGATTCAATTTGTCATCCAATGCTGACATGCTTAAGCGCATTGTGATTGTGTTAAGCATTGAAAGTGCTGGGCGTACTCGCTCTATGGGGTTGTTGGTTGATGCGGTTGCAGAAACTTACGATGTTGATATGGATAAAGTCAGATCTGCCCCACAAGGCAGCAGTGTGATAGATGATGAGTTTATTACCGGCTTAACCACGCTCGATAATAAAATGATTATTTTACTTGATGTTGATGAATTGCTTAGCTCCGCAGAGCTAGGTCTTACAGTAGTCTAATTTCAGTTAGTTTTGCACTTAATTTATATTTAGTTTGCAGACGGTTCAGGGAGAACAAGAATGAGAACAAACATGCCAGTAACAGATCGCCGGGTCCGCTTAAGTTCAAATCAGAATTTAGTGACCAAAACCGATCTTCAAGGACGAATTACATATGTAAACCAAGGCTTTATTGACATTAGTGGCTTTAGTAATGCAGAGTTAGTTGGTGAAAACCACAACATAGTACGCCACCCAGACATGCCAGAAGCGGCTTTTAAAGATTTGTGGGAGACCCTAGAGTTAGGTCGTCCTTGGGTTAAGTTGGTGAAAAATCGTTGTAAAAATGGCGATTATTATTGGGTTAAAGCCAATGTAACACCGCTAATTAAAGATGGTCGCGTAGTTGAATACATGTCGGTTAGAACCGAGCCAAGTGACATGGAAGTAGCAGACGCTGAACGGTTATATGCCCAGCTAAATCGTGGCGAAGCCAGCATTGTGTCGCCAAGCAAACTCAAAGAACAGACCCTAATATCGCAGATAGTCAAATGGACCGTTGGCAGTGCTGCCTTGGCTGCTGGCATTAAACTGGGCATACTAGCGTCGCCGTTAGAGTCACTTTATTCATCATTAGGGCCAGTTACAGGTTTTATAACGTTGGCCTACGGCTGCTCACGGATTGTTAAAAAATCGGTGGTCACGCCACTTAACCGTGCAATCAATGAACTAGACTTGCTTGCCCAAGGCAACTACACGTCAATGATCCCCGTTGAAGAGTCAGGTGAAATGGGCGAGTTAATGCGCAAGGTTAAATCAATCCAAATTTCATTGGGGTTTGAAGTTAACAATGCCAATGAATTGGCACAAAACGCCGACCGGATTAAAGTGGCCCTTGACCGTGTTACCTCCAATGTAATGATGGCCGATAATAACTGTAATATTATTTATTGTAATGACGCGGTTGTTGACATGTTAGTGTCTGCCGAAGACGATATTCGCCAAGATTTACCTAATTTTAATGCCCGTACTTTATTAGGCACGTCAATTGATGGCTTCCATAAAGATCCCTCACATCAGCGCCGGATGTTAGACGGCCTAAAGTCAACCTTTAAAGCTCAAATAAAAATTGGGCCACGTAACTTCTCGTTAATTGCCTCACCAGTGGTTGACGAACAAGGCACCCGCTTAGGCAGTGTGGTGGAATGGGCAGATATTACCCAGCAGCTAGCCGCTGAGTCAGAAGTCGAAACCATTATTCGTGATGCCTCGCGTGGCGTATTAGATACTCGCCTTGATGCCATTAAATACGATGGTTTTATAGGCAGTATCGCCGCTGGTATGAATACGATGCTTGATGCGATTGTCGAGCCAATGACTGAAGTTAAGCGGGTGGTCGCTTCATTAGCCGAAGGTGATTTGAGCGCTCGAATGGAGGGTAATTTTGAAGGTGAATTCTCACAATTAGATAATTCATTGCAAGTGGCGATGCTTAAACTGGACGAAATTGTTGGCGAAATTCGTAATGCGAGTGGTTCAATTGCTTCTGGCGCCGAAGAAATCTCCAAAGGCAACGGCACCTTAAGTACCCGTACTGAATCACAAGCGGCAAGTCTTGAAGAAACCGCCGCCAGCATGGAAGAAATGACCGCGACTGTGCGTCAAAATGCCGACAATGCTCAACAAGCCAATAAACTGGCTGAAAATGCCAAGTTATTAGCCGAGCAAGGGGGTGAAATATCAACCAAGGTTGTTCATTCAATGAGTGAAATTAGTAACTCGAGTACTCAAATCTCTGAAATTATTGGGGTAATCGACGAAATTGCATTCCAAACTAACCTATTAGCACTAAACGCGGCGGTTGAAGCGGCTCGTGCCGGTGAGCAAGGTCGTGGGTTTGCTGTGGTGGCAGCCGAAGTACGTAACCTAGCTCAGCGAAGTGCTGGCGCCGCTAAAGAGATTAAAGGCTTAATCAGCGACTCGGTCTCTAAAGTTGAAGAGGGTGGTCGTTATGTTGATGAGTCAGGCCGTGCCTTAACCGAAATTGTTGGTGCGATTCATGAAGTATCATCAATCGTTGGCGAAATAGCCTTAGCGAGCAAAGAGCAAGCGACCGGCATTGACCAAGTTAACGTTGCAATTACCGACATGGACGAAGGCACTCAGCAGAACGCCGCCTTGGTTGAGGAAGTGGCAGCTGCTTCTGAAAGCATGGAAGAGCAGGCCGTTACTCTGCGCCAGTTGGTTGGGTTCTTTTCTACTGATAGTAATAGCGGCAGTGTATTATCTTCGACAAAATCGGCACCAGCGGTCAGGCGCGCAGCTAGCGCTAACCGTCCTGCAGCTCAACGTAAGCCAAAAACGGCTCCAGCCAAAGCTGAAATGGAATGGGAAGAGTTTTAACTGAGGGTTAGTTAATGACGATAGCAAATACAGGAGCGAGGCCGCGGCCTTTAGCTCCTCGGACTAAGGGGCGTGAGTTTGATTTTACTCACGCGGACTTTAAGCAAGTGCAGCAGCGAATTTATGCCCATGCTGGTATTTCGCTCGCTGATCATAAAATTGATTTGGTGTATAACCGGTTAGTGCGACGTATTCGTGCGCTTGATTTAGTCAGTTTTAAGCAGTATTTCGAGTTGTTAGACAATACCGATGATGAGTTTGGACATTTTATTAACGCCATGACCACTAATTTAACCTCGTTTTATCGTGAGGCTCATCATTTTGAATACATCAGCAAGAGCTATTTGCCGCAATTGGCTAAAGAGGGGCAAACTAAGTTACGGATTTGGTCATCGGCCTGTTCGGTTGGTGAAGAGCCATATAGCTTAGGCATTTGCTTGCTAGAATCGGCCGTTGAATTGGCCAACTGGAATATCGAAATTCTAGCAACAGACATTGATACCAATGTGTTAGCTAAGGCTAAATCGGCGGTGTATGCGCAAGACCGGATTGACGGTTTGTCGATTGCCCGCAAAAAACTCGGATTTTTACGCGGTACCGGGGACAACAAAGATCACGTTATTATCAAACCAGAAATTCGTAAGTGGATGCGTTTTAGCCACTGTAACTTGATGGACGACTGGCCGATTGATGAAGAGTTAGACATAATTTTTTGTCGTAATGTGATGATTTATTTTGATAAAAAAACTCAAAACAAATTATTTGACCGCATGGAGAAGCAATTAAAACCCGGTGGGTTATTGTGCATTGGACATTCTGAATCGCCAGCAAGAGACATGAGTAACTTTATCTTGCTTGGGCGAACAATGTACCAAAAGAAAAAGTAGGGAGTAGTAGATGGCAGAAAATGACAGGCGTGCTCAAGAACGAGATATGCCGAAATTCCGTGAATTTAGTCATATTCGTCGTTTTTGGATGCCTCAACACCAGCGTTATGGGGTTAAGGTAGTGGCCGGAGATTTTTATGTCACCAATCAGGACGAAATGATTTCAACCGTGCTTGGTTCATGCGTGAGTACTTGTATTCGAGATCCTATTGCTGGGGTCGGTGGCATAAATCATTTTATTTTACCTGATAATGATTGTGATATTTTGTCCGCTTCAAATCGCTACGGGGTCTTTGCGATGGAGCAATTAATTAATGTCATCATTAAATATGGTGGCGACCCGAAAAATTTTGAAATAAAGCTCACTGGTGGCGGTAATATGATGGGCGGCATGATAGATATTGGCCAGCGCAATATTGAATTCATTAAAGCATTCTTAAAGACGGAAGGGTACAAAATTACCAGTGAAGACTTAGGCGGCTATCAGCCGCGAAAAATACTCTATAACGTTGCAACGGGTCGTTTACTGGTGCATAAGCTGCAAAGTCAGCACAATGAACGTTACCTTGCACTTGAGCTCCAAGAGCAGCAACGTAAGCAGCAAGTCCATTGTGATGATGTTGAGCTATTTGACTAAGGAAAGAAGAATATGCCAATCAAAGTATTAATAGTTGATGACTCAAAATTAGTGCGACAGATCTTAACCGAAGTATTAACGCAATTCCCCGATATTGAGGTAGTTGGTGCAGCCGATGGTCCATTTGAAGCACGCGAGATGATCAAAGAACTTAAACCTGATGTCTTAACGCTAGATGTCGAAATGCCGCAAATGGACGGTATTACTTTTCTAAAAAACCTGATGCGGCTACGGCCAATGCCGGTGGTGATGCTGTCAACCTTAACCGAAAAGGGCGCTGACATTACGCTGCAGGCGTTGGAACTTGGTGCGGTCGATTTTATCGCCAAGCCCAAATCTGAAACATTAATGGGCAACTTGTCAGCCTTTAATAATGCCTTATATAACAAAATTAAATTTGCGGCCCGGGTTCGGATCCAATCTAAGACCCCCAATACTGGTAAGCAGGTGCCCTTTAAGGGAGATGCTAGCCAGTGCCAAAAAACCCTGATTGCAATGGGAGCGTCTACTGGCGGCACGGAAGCGCTGCGCGATGTACTGATGACCATGCCTGCTAATTCGCCAGCGGTGGTGATTACTCAGCACATTCCTGAGAATTTTAGTCGTCGATTTGCCAAACGCTTAGATGGCCGCTGCAATATGACCATTCAAGAAGCTAGCCAAGATCTAGAAATAAAACATGGCAATGTTTATATTGCTCGTGGCGGTTTGCACCTACAAGTTAAATTAAAGGGCAATAAACTGGTGTGTCATCTTGATGATAGCGAGCCTGTTAATCGTCATAAACCCTCAGTTGATGTGATGTTTGAATCGTTGATTAAGCTCAATGACTTTAAAATATATTCGGTGCTGTTAACTGGCATGGGAGCTGACGGTGCCAAAGGTATGTTATCACTAAAACAGCATGGTCATTACAGCCTAATTCAAGATGAGCAATCGAGTTTGATTTGGGGTATGCCAGGCAAAGCTTTTGAATTAAATGCACATTGTGTGCAGAGTTCTCTTGAAAATGTTTCCGAAACACTGCTTAATAGAATTAGTCAAGGAATGACCCGCACCCCAAGGAGTAGAAATGTCAGTGCTAAAGCCTAAATTTATTGTTGTTGCTGTAATCGCTGCCGTACTGTCAGTAGCATTTCAAATTGCCCAGTTCGACCTTGTTTGGTCGGTGCTAGCCCAAGTGGTGGTCATTGGAGTGCTCGCTGTACTATTACGCTCGACACTTAACGTCAGCGACAGCAACAATAATAATCAAGACTTAGCACCTGCTCCCTCATACATTAAGGCTAACGCTAGCGAAAAATCATATTCTGCTACGGACATTAATAGCTACTTATCAGAAATTTATAATGAATTAGAGCTTACTTTTGCGTTCGAACGAGAAATAATTGAACGCGAAGTTGACCGAGCAACTAATTTGGTTCAAGGCGCCGTCGGCGGCATGAGTGACTCATTTCATGAGATGAAGTCATTGACCGATCGTCAGCATACTCTGCTCAATGAATTGGTAAAAAACAGTCCCGGCGGCGCGCCAGATTGTGATGAAAACATTAACATGCAAGACTTTGTTAATGACACCTCACAGTTACTCGAAGAATTCGTCACTGTTGTTATCAACACTTCAAAACAAAGCTTAACCACCCTAAATTATATTGATGACATGGTGGTGCAGCTCGACAGCATTTTTAGTTTGCTTGAAAATGTTGAAGGCTTAGCCAGTCGCACTAACTTGTTAGCGCTAAACGCGAGCATTGAAGCGGCGCGTGCCGGTGAAGTTGGCCGAGGTTTTGCCGTGGTTGCTGATGAAGTGAGAAACTTATCTTTTTCATCATCGGATTTAAACAACCAGATCCGCTCTGCCATTGACGGTTCTAAAGAAACTATTGATATTTTGCGCAGTTCAGTCGAAGAAATGGCTTCTTCAGATATGACTAAAACACTTGAAGCCAAATCTAAAATTAGCGAAATGACAGTAACCGTTGGCGAAATTAATGACCATATGACCGAAACCATTGGCGCGTTAACTCACATTGGTGATGACATGGATGATTCAGTCGCCAAAGCGGTCCGTTCGCTCCAGTTTGAAGACATCACTACCCAGGCTTTGCAATCGGTTAGTGGTAATATTGATAAATTTAATCAGATCAGCATTGAGTTAAGGCTCTTGACTGAAAATGCTGAGCCGATTGAATCTCAGGTAGAACGCATCCGTGCTATTTGTGGCTCAGTACGAGCTGAAGCTGCACAAATTAAAGAACACCGAACTGTATCGCAAGAAGATATGGAAGAAGGTGAAGTAGAGTTATTTTAATCAAGGGAAGGAAGTAAATATGGCTATTGTAAGCTCAAAATCACAGGATGATAAAGATATTCTTATTTCGGTTACGGACCGTTTTGACTTTTCACAATACAAAGTTTTTAGAGACAGTTATTGTGACTGTACCAACGCCGGCACGTTATTTCGCCTTAATTTAAGTAAAGCGAACTATATGGATTCATCGGCTTTGGGCATGTTACTGCTACTTAAAGAACACGCAGATCAAATTAAGGGCAAAATCGTGATCGAAAAGCCAAACGACGCCATTAATAAGGTGCTTGAGATTGCGCAGTTCCAACACTTAATCGAAATAGTGAGGTAATACCGTGGCCTTGGTGTTAGCTGATAATAGCGAAAAAACGGTATTGATTGTCGGGAATAATCCTGACTTTCGTACCCGACTTGCCGAAATTATTCGCTCAGAAGGTTTTAAAGCTGTTGTGGCAAGTGATGGCATGCAAGGCATGGTCAAATATTATCAGCAACCACCAGATCTGGTATTACTAGACTATAAGCTTCAGGGGATGGGGGTGCTTGACGTTTGTCGTCAGCTTAAAGCCTTATCGAGTGATCGGTTGGTGCCGATTATCATTATTTCTGGTTACCTTAATGATCAAAGCATTACTGAATGTATTCAGGCCGGTGCTGATGATATTGTGTTTAAACCATTTTCGATGACGATCTTTAGGGCACGTATCTATGCGATGTTCCGTATTGGCGACTTATATCACAAATTATTTACCTTAAAAAATCAGCGCGAAAGTGATGAGGAGCTCGCTGAGCAGTTATTTAGCGAAGTGGTTGAAAAAGGTAACGTCGCCGAAGAACAGATTAAGATATTCAAGCGTTCTGCTGAAACTTTCAGTGGTGACGTGCAACTTACTGCTTTGTGTCCCAATGGCGATATTAATGTCATGCTCGGTGATTTTACCGGCCATGGCTTAAGCTCTGCGATTGGGGCGATTCCCTTGTCTGATACCTTTAGGGCTATGACAGACAAAGGTTACGGCACCCTTGATATTATTAAGCAAGTCAATCGAAAAATGCATCGTTTGCTGCCAACCCATATGTTTTTGGCGTTGTCGATGGTGTCTTTTTCGGTTGCTGAACAGCTGGCGCATATTTGGAACGCTGGCATGGAAGATGTTTTTGTATTCGACTCAAAAACTGGTGAGCTAAAGCATCGAATTCCGTCTTTTCATCCACCGTTAGGCATCGCGGCTAACTTGCTCAATGAAATTAAACCAGAAACTATTGCCTTAGGTACTCACGACCGGATCATTATGTATAGTGATGGTATTGTGGAAGCGAGAAATAGCGCAGGCGATTTTTTTGGTGAGCAACGGTTATTGGACGCCACTCGTCAAGGGTTTGCCGATAATGACGTGCAAGGGCATATTATCGCTGCGCTAGAGGTATTTTGCGAAGACTTACCGCAAGACGACGATATTTCATTGGTTGATATTAATTGCGATATTAGTCTTTATAATGAGTTTTTGGCACCGGCGCAGGTAGACAATAGTCACCTTCATGAAGATTTATCAGCAAGCCAAACATCGAGTTCAAATGAGCAATGGGACTGGCAATTTTCTTTGGTTGGTCATAAATTAGCCTTGGTTAACCCGATCCCGCTTATTATGAATCAGTTGCACGAAATTGAAGCGCCGGGCGATCACTGGCATAGCCTGTATACCGTGTTAACTGAGCTCTTTGTTAATGCATTAGATCACGGAGTCTTGAAGCTAAGCTCGGAGATTAAAAGCTCACCACAGGGCTTTGCTCAATATTTTGAAGAAAAAGAACTACGGTTAGAGAAGTTAACCAATAGTTGTTTTGTTAAAATTAGACTGCATCATGAAAAGATTGAAAATGGTGGGGTACTGTCAATTTCAATTTTAGATTCCGGGGCAGGTTTTGAATTTTCACCTTGGCTTGAAATACCAGACAATGACCCAACAAGCCAATCGGCAGTACCGACTAATCAATTTAGTGGCCGTGGCATTAAACTGGTGCGTCAAATATGCCAAGATTTGGTGTATCTTGAAAATGGCAGTTTAGTTAAAGCGACTTATGTTTGGTCGAGTGAATAACCACCACTGCACTAAATTAAAGACAAGTTAATAGGCCCTAGCAAATTGTTGCTAGGGCCTTTTTTTGCGAGAATAAATTGGTTTAACGGCGCGCCGAACAAGATCCCCGCTCAAAAAACTGCGATGTATGGACTCCCACCCCCACTTGGGAGTAACGTATCAAGTGACAAAACTTATACTTGGGAGTCATACATGTTCAATACTAACGTAATCGCCATTGATATTGCAAAGTCGTCTTTTCATGTTTGTAGTCTAAATAAGAATAACAAAATAACCACTAATCGAAGTTTCACACGCAGTAAATTAAAAGAGTGGTTAGTTAGGCAGCCCCCTTCGGTTGTGGCTATTGAAGCCTGTGGCTCATCACATTACTGGGCACGGTTTGTAGTTAAGCTTGGTCACACTTACATGCTTATTCCTCCAAAGTATGTCACGCCTTTTCGAAAGGGTCATAAAACAGATAAAAATGATGCGCTAGCCATCGCTATCGCCGCTAAGCAACCTGGTATGAAAACGGTGTCATTAAAGAGTATTGAGCAGCAAGGATTGCAATCGATTGAACGAATGCGGCAGCATCACAGCGATTCAATGACCGCAACAAGCAATATGATCCGTGGTCTTACCTATGAGTTTGGTCACGTTATCCCTAAAGGGCATAGTGCACTAAAACGTGACATTCTCGATATCCTGGAAGATGGTGAGAATGAACTACCGCATGCGTTTAGAGAACAGCTTTATGATATGTTTCAGTTCTTTTTGACCATTGAATCTGCGCTGATAAGTGTCGAGAAAAAACTAGCTGAGCTAATCAAGCAGCAAAGTACGTGTATAGCGTTAATGGCACTAGAAGGCGTTGGTCCAGTCAATGCATTAGGGCTAAGCCTTGCCTTAGGAGAAAATGGTGACAGTTTTAAGAATGGACGCGAGGCATCAGCTTGTATAGGCATGACGCCAAGACAGTTCAGCACAGGAGGCGTTGCTATATTAGGTGGAATAGGAAAGCGACGTGGTAACAATCGATTACGCTCAACGCTGTTTCAGGGGGCGATGTCTATCGTGAAGTTATTAATAAACCGACCACCCAAAAATAGTAAAGAACGTTGGCTTGCCGCTATCATTGAGCGTCGTGGCGCTAGAAAGGCAGCTGTAGCACTGGCCAATAAAAACATAAGAACAGCATGGGCAATGGTTAGATATGGCAAATCCTATGAAGCACCGGCTGCATTAGCCGCCTAACAGACAGATATTATTAAGTAGTACGTAAAGCGTTTAATTACTACCCCAATAAAGAGCGAATAAAAATAGGTAAGACCGACCTTCAAGAGCCTGATCATCCCCATGGTGGATAGTATATACACCGGGACTGCGCATAGGCATGAAGGAGCGAATACATCTGGGGCCAGAGGTAGCACCTCAAAAAGAGTCCGAATATACGCACGCATCTAACTTTTATTTTTTTAGCTCGGAAAACGGTTGTAATTAATAGGGAGTCCATATACGAGATGACGGTAAGGAAGACTGCGGGCATGGCGATAGAAGGCTGTGGCGATGGCAATGAAAAACCCCGTCATCCTCGAGTTCTCTTTATCGAGGATCTTCTGCAGAGTGTCGCAGAGTTGATTTCACGGCACGCTGAACGAGATCCCCGCTCAAAACACTGCGAGGATGACGGTAAGGAAGACTACGGGCATGGCGATGGAAGGCTGTGGCGATGGCAATGAAAACCCCCGTCATCCTCGAGTTCTCTTTATCGAGGATTCTTCTGCAGAGTGTCGCAGAGTTGATTTCACGGCGCGCTGAACGACTACCTTCAAGGAACATCACAATGATATCCCCTTCCTATTTATTAACTGATGCAATGGCTCGCTTTGTTGCGCAAAGCGAGGCATTTTTTCCCGCTGATATGCTCCTGCAAGGGCTTAGTACTCAACAAGGAATAAGCGCTCAGCGGGCAGCCTATGATGCGATGGCTCAGCATTTTTCGACGCCGCGGCCTACTGGCCTAGTGATCACCGATAGTGAAGTAAACGGTGTTTTGACCCGCCGTTATCAACCTCAATCCCCTAGCCTGCATCCCAACCAACCCCGGATATTATTTGCTCATGGCGGTGGCTGGTATCTTGGTGGTCTCGACAGTCACGACAGTTTTTGTGCTCAATTGGCCCATGATTGCAACATTACCGTTATTGCTGTTGATTATCGGCTGGCGCCTGAGGCTCCATACCCTGCAGGTCTCGATGATTTAACTGTGGTTTATCAGGCATTGCTGGCCGAAAATCCTAGCCAGCTGTTATTGGTTGGCGACAGTGCTGGTGGTAATTTAATGGCAGCGTTAACCTTACGTTGTCGTAGTCGTGAATTTGCGCAAGCTTGCGGGCAAATCCTTATCTACCCAGCATTAGCACAACCAGCAAGCTTACCGTCACACCAAAGTTTGGCCGATGCACCATTGCTTGATAGCGATAGCCTAAATTTTTGCTGGCGCATCTATCATAACCATCACAGTAGCTATTCACCTCAAAATGGCCGCTATAACCCAGAGCTGTGTCCGTTGCAGGCGCAATCGCTGGCATTGCTGCCATCTGCTGTCATTATTGCTGCTGAGTATGATCCGCTAATCGACGATGCACGCCATTATCACCGCCGGCTTGGGCAAGATGGTGTCACAGCGCAGCTCACTATTATTGAGGGCTTAGTTCATGGTGCTTTAAGGGCAACACAAACGGCAGAGGCTCAACAGCTTTACCAAACAATATGTAAAGCAGTGCACCAACTGACACCGAGATGATTATTAAATGTTGCTGACCAACGAAACTCCCGCTTTTTGCTGTACCAACAGATCATTAATAGTCGACGCCGGCTGTGGTTTAGCCAGATAAAAACCTTGGGCCTGCTCACAACCTTCAGCAGCAAGCAGTTGATACTGCTCTTGCGTTTCGATCCCTTCAGCGACCACTGTCATGTTGAGGTTTTTTCCTAGCTGCACTATGGTCCGAATAAATCGCAGTGCATTATGGTCTTGGTCAATATCACAGACAAATGATCGGTCTATTTTTAGCTTATTTAGCGGCAAGTTTTTTAAATGGCTGAGCGAGGAAAAACCAGTACCAAAATCATCCAGCGCTAGATCCACACCTAAAGCAGCTAATGCGAACAACATATCAGGGGATGATTCAATATCATTCATAGTGGTAGTTTCTGTCACCTCAATCACCAACTGCTGTGGGGACAAACCTGTTTCTTTTAAAACATCGACCACAGCCTGTTGCAGATCTCCGTAACGATACATCGCAGGCGAAATATTAACTGAGGTTTGAATTTTTCCTAAACCGGCTTGTTGCCATAACATATTCTGGCGACAGGCTTGTTGCAATACCCACAAATCAACCTTCGTCCCTAAGCCATAGGCACAGGCAATATCGATCACCTCCGGCGGTGCAATATTTCCAAATTGGTTATGTGACCATCGTAACAAAGCTTCGACACAGAGTATTTTTCCGCTGTCAAAGCAAATCATTGGTTGATATACCAGTTTTAATTGATTGTTCTCAATCGCAATAAGTAAATCTTTAGCTAATTGTTTGCGCCGCTCAATGCTGTTAAACATAGCTTGCTCATAAAACAAAAAGCCGCCGCCATGTTCTTTTTTGACCTGATACATCGCCATGTCGGCATTCACTTGCAACAGTTCGCAATTAACAGTATCTCGTGGGTAAAGGCTAATGCCAACACTGGCTGAAACTGCATAGTTGTCACCAACCAAATCAAATTTACTGCCTAACTCTTTAACGACTTGATGGGCTAACCATTTAGCTTGTGCTTTGTTTTTGAGATTGTTTTTAATAATCACAAACTCATCACCACCGAGCCTTGCTACAGTGTCTGATTCACCTAATAAATGCTCTAGTCGCTGAGCAACCGTAATTAACACTTTATCGCCAATATCGTGGCCAAAATTATCATTAATTGCTTTAAAACCATCAAGGTCAATTAATAATACCGCAAAGTTAGACTGGTGTTTTTTTGCTAAAGATTCGGACTTTGCTAGTTGCTGATAAAAATTAACACGGTTCGGTAACTGAGTTAAGGCATCGTATAATGCTAGCTTATGGTTACTCCACCTCTCATGCCAAAACAATCCTAATAATATCAAGCCACTAAAAATAAACCCCGTCAAATAAAGCACAATTTCAATCTGAATGTTTTCACTTTGAACGTCATCATATTGTGCGTTGCTGCGACGAAAGTTGTCTACTACGGCATCTCGAATTTGTTGATAAAAAGGCTCAAACGCAGTAACAATGGACTGATACTGAGCATTATTTACCGGCTGGAGCTTTTCAAGTCTTGCTTCTAGTTCTACTAGCTGAGATTTAAGATCAACCACGGTTTGCAGTAACTGCGGTTGTTGACGTAAGTCTTTCGACTCATTGCCAACCAACAAAACATCGGTCCGACTCCACAACACCTCAAAACGGACCATCAAAGTTTCTAAATCGACTTCATTTAATGCATATAAGTGCAGTGCTTGCACAAATTTGTGATAACCAGTCTCAAGCCTAACGACTCTCCACACCGTGGTTTTATTCGAAATAGATAATAAATTAATGGTCTGATTATGACTCGTAAATGCAACAAAAGAGCTTACTGAAAACACCATCACAGTAAACATTATTAGCAGCAGTTGTCCCTTGCGCATTTAACGTACCTCAATCCGGTCTAGTTGCCATACCATACGATCATGGTAAATGGTTTTTTTAAGTTCGGGGTACTGATCTAACGGATAAATCACCCATAATGGCCCCTTATGACGGATTTTCATTGGCTGACCATTATGTAAATATGCCAACATAACTGGGTAGTCATTAATTTCGCGATCAGAAATCTTTGCACTGAAGTTATCAATAGCCATTACTTTAATTGTTTTATATTCGGGGGTAACCTTGGCTAATAAATCTTTTAACAAAACCCCTTCAAACCGTTGAATACCTTCGGTCCAAGGAGTAGATGTTAGTAGCTGATGTTTGGGCAGTTGCTGTAACATCGCCAAGTCAAATACCGCCTCAACACCGTCATTACGTTGCGCAATATTACCACTGATGGTGAGTAATACCCGAGCTTGAGGGCTCGCTAACGGATCGGATGATACCTCGGCTAGCGCCGGATAAGCAAAAACGAGCCCGGCAATGATCTGGCCGATAAGCAACGATTTTTGCGCAATAGTACGAATTAATGTCATCGAGAATAATCTCCTTATATAACTAGATGAACAAATTAGACGTTTAATAAAAAACATAAGCCTCGTAACGATAACAGTCAAGCCAAAACATTTGCTCATATTGTTATCGAACCTGAACCTGTTTAATTTAAACCTAAAATTACTTTCTCAGATTGTAACGATTTAGCCAACAATATTGTCATTAAAGCAGCAATAACTAAGGTAACCAAAGCAGTGCTGACAAATGCACCTACGCTCAACCCTTCCCCTTTAAACAGCGCTTCCATTAATAATTGCTGACCTGCTAATGGCACATAGTCTAGCCATTGCGGTTTATGTGGTAGCAAGGCAATAGCCATTGCCACTAACATTGGCAAAGTCAGCAACATCGACAAATACGATTGCGCTTCCTTAAAACTTTTTGCACGGTAAGCAAAAAACAGCTGAAATATACCAGCTAAGTAGGCTAACGGTAAAATCATTAACGCGATAATAAGCATGGTTTGTGGATTAACCACTACCGACATGCCTATTTGTTCCAGCGGTAACATTGCCATTGTAATAGTCATGGTGACCATGGTTAATATAGCGGCTATCGCGCCATAAACACTGACACAGATCACCTTTGACATCACTATTAAACCCGTTGGCACCGGTTGACACAATATTAGCTCTAACGAATGACGCTCGCGCTCGCCAGCACTGGTATCAATCGAGGCTGTCATCGAGGCTGTGAACAGTGACACCAT
>Ga0209396_1001754_pt1 | contig 23506 bp, 23 predicted proteins | sample GOMGulsemesocosm_6_FD_184638 | JGI IMG/M metagenome (GOLD analysis project Ga0209396, IMG submission 184638) | Methane-oxidizing microbial communities from mesocosms in the Gulf of Mexico - GOM8C Gulf of Mexico (SPAdes) (version 2) | ecosystem: Environmental > Aquatic > Marine > Cold seeps... | reverse complement strand
TGATACTACGCTGAGGTGCGAACTTCGGGTAGAATGCCCTCCTTTCTATATCTAGCCAAGAGAATTTCATGCAGTTATTTGTCGACAACCTTACCAATGTAGATTTTAGCTACCTGGATGACCAGCGTGGCTTAGTTGGCGAAACTTGGCTAGCATCGGTGTTACTCGACGGCGGGTTAAATCAAACCAGTATGATCTGGGACTTTGGCCTAGTTAAGAAAGTACTGAGAAACTGGCTGGACGATGAACTGGATCATAGGTTGCTGGTACCGATAAAATCAAACAACCTGAGCTACGAAATCAAGCAGGATAGAATCTACATCAGCTGGAAGTTTGCTGATGATAAGACCTTCACCATGGAAGCCCCTATTGAGTCTGTCGCATTAATAGATGCTACGCATATCAATGAAAAAACAGCATCGCAATGGTCTTTAAAGCAATTAAGCCAACACTTCCCTGAAAATCTTGAGCACATACAACTCAACTTTGAAGCGGAAGACATTAACTCCGCTTTCTATCACTACAGCCATGGGCTCAAAAAACACGACGGCAACTGTCAACGAATCGCTCATGGTCACCGCTCACGCATTCAAATCTGGCGCGATGGTTCACGAGACAGCAACCTGGAATTAAACTGGGCTGAACGCTGGGCTGATATCTACATCGGTAGTGAAGATGACTTAGTGCGAACCGATACCGATGACAAAGCACAAATGCACTTTGCCTATGATGCTCCGCAGGGACATTTCAAACTATCCCTACCTAAGAGTGAATGTTATATGATGGCTAGCGATACCACGGTTGAGTGCATTGCTGCCCATATCGCGCAAATACTGCAGCAAGAGAACCCCAACTGCAGCATCACTGTGAAGGCGTTTGAAGGCCTCCACAAAGGCGCTATTTTCGAGTATAACTTGGGAATGCCCAACTAATACTTAAGCTTCTGCGGCAGCCACTGCCGCTTTATAATTCTCCATTTCACGACGAACTTTAGCCATCTGAGTCTGAAGGCTAACCGCATCACCGGCCTTCATTTGACTTATCTTGTGCTGCAACTGCTCGACAACCGCTTCACATTCTCGCGCTTTCTTATTGTAATATTCTTGCATAATTCCCTCTTAGCTATCCGTGTATCCTACAACCCATTCAATCGTTAACCTCTTTCGGTGGTTAGTATGCAACGCTCACCAATACACTGTAAAGAGGCCAATTGGGCCATACTAAACCGTTAACAATTCAATCTATGCGTAAGAGTATAACGGCAAGGCCTCAGTGACCTTTTTTACATACTGACGCGCCTCAGCATGCTTTAAGTTACTGCGTAAATGGGCATAAACTTGCTTGGAAGATAAACGATTAATTAACGGAAATGCCCTCTTGATTGACGTCGTACCATTGAATGCACGAGCAACATTACCCGCCCCAGTATTGTAGGCCGCGATGACACAGAGCCTTCTACTTTCGGCATTCGTGATACCTTTTAGATACTTCTTATCAAGAATATGAAGATAAGCGGCACCCATTTGAATATTGGTAGCAGGCTTAAATAAATCAGCCCCGGTTAACAAACGCTCCCGACCAAAAACAAGGCGACTGGCGTCCCGCCCAGCAGACTTAGGAACGATTTGCATAAGACCAAAAGCAGGGATGTGGCTACGAGCCATAGGGTTAAAAGCTGATTCTGTATGCATGATAGCCATAATCAGTGGTGCTGAAACCTGCCAGCGGGACGCTGCTTTTTGCACCTCCCCCACGTAACCATAAGCTCTTTTTGCTAGGCTATTATCCGGTAACTTAGCGACTAAGGTAAGAACCTCTCCTTGCTTGCCCACCTTACGAATCAAGCGAGCCCGTTTATTTAGCTCGGCCGCTAATTGAGTATCAAGACCTAATATCGTACGCTGACTATTGGGCTGCGCTTCACCGACCACCTTAGTCAAAACAGGGTCAACGTCATATGCAGAGTCAATATCCATTGACAAGGCTGCCAAAAATTCACGCCCAGCATCCGCCGGAGAGAACCCTTTTAAACGATCGCCCTGAATAGATATTCTGATCTCATTATTGGCAAAATCGACAACACGCTTTACATCCATCGCCGGGCTGTAATCAACCCAAGTGGTTGAATCAGACAGCTCAACCTGAGACCAAAACTGAGTAATCTCTTGCTGGTATTGCTGATAGGCTGATTGATAGGCCTTCTTATACTCAGCGTATTCGTCTTCAATTTGAAACAAACCACGATTCAGTTCGCTCTTATAATCCTCAAACTCATTCGCATATACTGGGCTAAAAGCCCAAACTGGTATCGAACAAGAAGCCGCTAACTGTAAGCTTTGCGTCAGTAATTTCCGCCTTGAAGAATCCTGCATAATAACAATTTCCCTTGTCTCTTTTATTTTTTCAAAAGGATAACCCAGATCAATCAAATAGACATCAATAAGCCCTCTTTAAGCGAATACTTTAAATCGTATTAAGAATTACTACTAAATACGAATGATTCTACGTTATACTTAAAAGATACTCACCATCTGCAAAAATTAGTAGCCAAATCGCTTATGACCTTATGTGAAATTAAGAAGAAAGATATCTCGCGCGAAATTGACCGCATACAGAAAATGGTCACCGAACCAGAATATATCTGTAGCAAATGCCTACGCAGTGCGTCAAAAGAAAAATTCCTTTGCAAACCAAGCTCACTAGAACAACTGGGGTCTTAAGCTCTAGCCACACCTCTAGCCACATAAGTGATTTTAAAATAATCCAACATCTTCACATCTAGCCAAGACATCCCACTCGCTATCGCGTAAAATCTGCTGCCTAAAATTTAGGCTCGCGTGAGCAAAATAAAGGTAGCAGCATGAAATCGGTTGTCGAAGCATTATTATCACAAACCATAGAGATACTTAAGCAACAAGGCGTGCTTGCCGAGGATGTAAACCCGCGTATAAACATCCAAAATACCAAAGATAAAAGCCACGGCGACTTTGCCTGCAATATCGCCATGATGCTAGCCAAGCCTGCGGGAATGAATCCACGCGAGTTGGCAGAAAAGATTATTGCGGCCCTCCCTATCGATCCACGCATAGCAGATACCCAAATCGCTGGGCCTGGATTTATTAACTTCTTCGTTAACGACTCATGCTTAGAACAACAAGTAAGCCATGCATTAGCCGATGATCACCTAGGCATCAAAAAAGCCGATCGAGTTCAAACCATTGTTGTTGATTACAGCTCACCCAATCTTGCGAAAGAAATGCATGTAGGCCACTTACGCTCAAGCATCATCGGCGACGCCGTTGTTAGAGCCCTTGAGTTTGAAGGCCATACTGTCATTCGTCAGAACCACGTTGGCGACTGGGGAACTCAGTTCGGCATGCTGCTAGCCTACATGGAAGAGCAACAAAATAATGGTGAAGCCCTAGATCTTGCTGACTTAGAAGGTTTTTATCGCGCCTCTAAGCAACGCTTTGATGAATCTGAAGAATTCGCCAATCGCGCACGTGAGTTGGTCGTTGCCTTGCAATCTGGCGATGAATATTGCAATAAATTATGGGCAGAATTTAATAGCATCTCCCTTGAGCACTGCCTAGCGCTTTATAAACGCTTAGATGTGAGCCTTACGGCTAAAGATGTACGCGGCGAGAGTGCTTATAACAATGACCTACAAAGCATTGTCGACGAGTTAACTCGTACAAAATTGCTTACCGAATCCCAAGGTGCCCAGTGCGTTTTCCTTGATGAGTTCAAGAACAAAGAAGGCGATACCCTGCCTATTATTGTGCAGAAAGCCGGCGGTGGCTTTTTATACGCCACCAGTGACCTCGCAGCGATCCGCTACCGAGCTCAGCAATTAAAAGCTGATCGTGTTTTGTATTTTGTCGATCAACGCCAAGCACTGCATTTTAATCAAGTATTTGCTTTGGCCCACAAGGCAGGCTTCGCAGGTGAAGAAACCAGCTTAGAGCACTTAGGTTTTGGCACTATGAACGGCGAAGATGGCAAACCATTTAAAACCCGCAGCGGTGGCACCGTTAAACTCGTTGATCTATTAGACGAAGCAGAAGTTCGCGCCATTGACTTAGTCCGCAGCAAAAATCCAGAAATGGATCAAGCAGAGCTAGAGAAAATTGGTAAAACTGTTGGTATTGCCTCAGTTAAATATGCCGACCTTTCAAAAGACCGCGCTCGTGACTACATATTCAACTTCGACCAAATGCTTAGCTTTGAAGGCAATACCGCGCCTTACCTCATGTATGCTTATACCCGCGTAGCCAGCATCTTTGAAAAAGCCGGCCTAGATATGAACACCATTCAAGGTGAAGTCAAACTAGAGCAAGAAAAAGAAAAAGATTTAGCCAATAAACTAATGCAGTTCCCGGAAGTCCTTGCACGTGTCACTAGCCGTGGCCAGCCACATACGCTTTGTAGTTACATCTATGAAATTGCCGGTCTCTTCTCGAGTTTTTACGAGCACTGTCCTATTTTGAGCGCTGATAGCGAAGAGCAAAAACAAAGCCGCTTAAGACTTGCAGCCCTCGCCGGTAAAACGATTAAGCAAGGCTTAAATATTCTAGGAATTAGCACTCTAGAACGCATGTAATTACTTTGGCCTTATTCTAAAACAGGTAGAGAGATACTTCCTACCTGTTTAGATCGCTTCAATAACGGGATAAGCAAGCTCTCCCCACTCCTGATCACTGGCATTCAGCATAATTTCAATGATAGTCGGCATAAGACTCGCTAACATAGCAACTCCATCTTGCACCTGCTCACGATTCACACGACTTTGATAGGTAGAGCCGCCTTGCAGCACCTGACTGCGCAATACATATAAACGATCTAATACAATTGAAAACAAATTAGCGACCTGCTTCCGGCTTAGATAATTGAGCGCTTCAACCGATGATCGGTCAAAACCTTCACGCCAACCTTCTTTAACCAATGCATCGCCATCATTCGACTGCCTAGCAATCCGCTGAGCCTGCCAAAACTCAGCAAAAACATAGGGGTTCTTTATCAGGGCTTTCACCGAACCTGAATACTCATGCCATAAGCAATGATATATCTTTTGTTCATTATCAAAAGCAATCAGCTTTTCAATGAAAGGAATAATGGACTCATCTCCCTCAACGTAAAAACAAGCACTAAAGCTTATCCATAGATTAATAAAAGCTTGATCTTCATTATCACTTTCAAGCTGCTCAGCAGCTGCCTTCAACCAACTCAACGCTCTATGCAATCGTGTTTGATGAAGATTATCGACACCATGACTCTTATCTTTTAATAACTGTTTAAGCGCTTCAGTCCTAAGCCCTAATCCTTTATTCGACATCCTCTACCCTTTCACTGTTCTTTTCATCAACCTTTTGACCATACTTTACAGTACAGTTATGGCTTGGCCTTGCATTTATCGTGCATTCACCTTATATATAAGCGATTAACAAGTAAATCACGGCTATCGCCAAAAGGACTCGCATGAACGACCAAATCACCCAAGCCGATATGCAAAGCAGCCAAAGCTCTGTTCTCGCAACCAGCAAGGTACTTTCCAATACTTACTTCCTACTGGGAATGACCCTAGTATGGTCAGCAATTGTTGCTGGTACTTCTATGGTAATGAACCTTCCACACCCTGGACTGATCATCACTTTGGTAGGCTTCTATGGCTTACTGTTTATGATCGAGAAAAACAAAGAATCTAGCTTGGGCTTATTGTTTACCTTTCTTTTGACGGGTTTTATGGGCTACACCCTAGGTCCGATTCTAAACATGTACATTAGTGCAGGCCTTGAAGGAGCCATTGTGACGGCTCTTGGTGGTACTGCATTAACGTTTGTTAGCTGCTCTATTTATGCACTAACAACTAAGCGCGACCTCTCATTCCTAGGCGGCATGTTAACAGCGGGTTTCTTCGCCATCATCGCTATGATGGTTGCCAACATCTTCTTACAAATCCCAATCCTAGGCCTAGCCATTAGCGGTATGTTTGTTTTGTTCTCTACCGCCGCTATTTTATATACTACCCAAAGCATTATTCGTGGTGGCGAAACCAACTACATCTCAGCGACAGTCACCTTGTATGTCTCGATCTACAACCTGTTCTTAAGCTTACTTAGCATTTTAGGTATTATGAACGACGATTAATGCATATTTAGCCCATAAAAAAAGCGCCTAAGGCGCTTTTTTTATGTCTATTGAAATAGTTCAAATTACTGGATTGATATGAGTTCCACATCAAAAATCAAAACTGAACCACCAGGGATTGAACCCGCTGGTCGACCGCCATAAGCCAGTTTACTAGGAACAAATAAGCGCATTTTTTGACCTTCCACCATCAACTGTAGGCCTTCAGTCCAGCCACGAATCACTTGATTAAGACCAAACTCAAGTGGCTGTCCGCGATCGACCGAACTATCAAAAATTGTACCGTCAACTAAGGTTCCATGATAATGAGCCAATACTTTTGATTTAGCCGTAGGAGAAACTTCCCCATGACCTTCTTCTAAAACTAAATATTGCAGCCCGGATTCAGTCTCAACCACACCTTCTTTTTCTTTATTCTCAGCTAAGAATTCCGCTCCCTTCTCAACATTCCCAGCCACGCTGCTGCCACTGGTTCCTGCAAACGCACGACGCAAGGCGTAAAAAATTAGTACCGCAATTGCGATATATAAGAAAGTCATAAGCATAAAAAATCCTCGGCAATAGTTAATTGGCGAGGATTTTATCAGAAGCTGATCTAGCTTGTTGGATTCATCATGTCAAAGCATGTAAAGCTATAAACTTTCAACCCCTAAACAGGCTCAACCTCAGCCAACGGGATAATTCTAAAGTGCGCCAAAGCAAAACCGATACACAATATTGGCCCCAACAAATTGAAAAATGCATAAGGCAGATAAGATAAAGTGGCGACACCTAGAGTGCCCGCCATATAAGCACCACAGGTATTCCACGGAATAAGCGGCGATGTCATAGTTGCAGAGTCTTCCAGGGTTCTAGACAAGTTCTGTGGCGCCAAACCACGCTTAGCATATTCTAACTTGTACATACGACCCGGTAATACAATCGCAATATATTGATCTGCCGTCATCACATTCGCACCTATACAGGTAAACACAGTAGTAATTACTAGGCCTGCGGTCGACTCTACCGAGCTTAAAATGGAGGACAATATGCGTTGCAAGAAGCCGACGTGTTCCATAACGGAACCAAAGGCCATTGCACACAAAATAAGCCAAACCGTGTTCAGCATACTGCTCATACCTCCTCGAGATAACAAACTATCAAGAGCTTCGTGACCGGTATTAGAACTGTAACCCGCAAATAAAACCTTCCACACAGCCAATAAGTTTTGCTCAACAACATTTAAGCCTTCACTAAAGCCAGAAACAATCGCAAAGCGAGCAATGGCTTCAGGCTGAAATAAGATAGCAAACAAGCCCCCCACTAATGCCCCAGCAAAGATTGTGGGTAGCGCCGGCACTTGCAACCACGCCAGGACAAATACAAACACAACGGGAATCAGCAGATGAATACCAATACTAAAATTGACCTCTAGACCCAGCATCGTTTCTCGAATAGATTGCTCTGAAGCTAATGATGGCTCACCACCCATAAAAGTAAATAGAATAAGCGCGATAATGAAACTAGGAACTGTCGTCCAAAGTAAGTTCTGAATATGTAAAAATAAAGGCGTGCCAGTTACCGCAGAGGCCAAGTTCGTGGTATCGGAAAGTGGTGACAACTTATCTCCGAAGTAGGCACCAGAAATTACCGCACCCGCCGCAACTGCAGGATCAAGCTGCATCGCCATGGCCATCCCCATAAAAGCAACACCCAAGGTGCCGGCAACTGTCCAAGAACTACCAATGCTCATCGCCGCAATACCGCAAACCAAACACGCTGCAGCATAAAACCACTCCGCACTGATCAGCATCAAACCATAATAAATTAAACTTTGAACCGTACCCGCAAGCATCCAGCTACCAATCAAAGCACCGACAACCAGTAAAATTAAAACTGCGATCATGGCATTCGCGATGCCAGAAATAATACCCTTCTCTATATCAGCCCACTTGTGACCAAGGCGCGTTCCGATCAACGACGCGACAGCAGCAGCAATTAATAACGCAATCTGATTACCACCATAAGAAGAATCATCAGCAAAATAATAGACAGATCCTGCTAGCATAAACATTAGTAGTACAACAGGCAGCAAGGCCAGAGCCAGCGAGGCCTGTTTAATCGATGATGAAGGCACTAGGCCGGATTCATTTGAATTGGACATAAAAACTCATAATCAGTAATTTTCTGAACGCATTGTCCAGTTTGCGATATTCTAACCAATTAGTTAACTTTCACTAATAGCTAGTTACATAAAACAACAAACTAACAAGATCACAGTGGCAATCGCGCCCCAACTTGCAGAGAACTGGATGAAAGGCCATTAAAATCTGTATGACTGAACTCTAAATATACGGCTGCATCGCTTTCAGTTTGTCTGCCTGATGGAAAGGTGAAACCCAGAGTTTGTAGATCCGAACAACCTTCCTTTGACCAAGGTTGAACAAAACCGGATAGGACCGCTGACCAGCAGTGCCGTCCATAGCGGTAATAGGGACCATAACTCAATGGCGAATATTTATTGTTTAACGGGGCCTGCAATGTCAGCTCCCAAGAGAGACTAATCCCTTCAAATACTGGATGAAGCTCGTCATCGCCATCTTGCTCACTCGCCTCTTCATCACCACTCCAGTGCCACACACCGATTTGAGTACTAACAAAGGGCAGCCACTGCACACCAACAGCTGTCTTTAATAACTGACTTGCAGCGCCTTCGTCAGTTTCATCTAGAACATGCACACCCAAGCCTAAAGCCAAATCAACATAAGGCTCCGGTTCGGCCAAGCAGCTGGGTACGACAATCAAAAGGCATAGATACCGATATAACTTAGCCTTCATTCATCATCTCCCAAACGATATTAACTAAACGCTCTATTTTCACATTAGATAACTGGCGGTAATCAAAATAAGGGCAGACAACCACTCGCTCTCTGTCACTTATAGCAAAATCAGTATCCAGCCAGCTTAAATCAATTCCACTCAAAAGAACCTCAGCATAACCTTTACCCATAACAATTCGTATGTTCTGGCCATCAAAATGATTCATACTCTGCTGAAGGGAAAGGCTATCAAAGACCAATTCGGTCTCACTACCCTTTTGCAACAAGCGCTCATCGCGATACCCTTGCCAGGTTTTAAATACCAATACTTTTGAATTCTTAGTTTTACCGGCAAGGGCAAAGATAAATTTCGCATATACGTTAAAAATCTTTCGCCAATGATTACCCGTTTCATTGGCAACATGCTTAATTTCACCCACAAGCATATTGTTTAATACACCAACCGTTAAGTAATCACTTAACGGAGGTCGGTTAGCGGTATAAACTTGAATCATAAAAATTGCTGCTCTAGATCAATCGAATACAGTGTAACTGATATATAGTGCAAACTTATCTTATTTGGACACTAAAGATGATCGCCAAACTCCTAAGTCATGATACCCCAATATGGCAAATTTCATTCCGCCCCTTCTTCTTGGTCGCAAGTATATTCATTACCTTAGCACTGTTTCTTTGGGGTTTAATCCTGAGTAATAGCCTACCGAATGCTCTATCAGATTTTCAGCCTTACGCAGGTTGGTTTGTTTGGCATGGCCATGAAATGATCTTTGGTTTCGTGCAAGCCGTTGCGATCGGCTTTTTATTAACCGCATCGCGAAATTGGGCTGGCCAGCCGGGGATCTCATCAAATTTTATACAACTATTAGTCGCAAGCTGGGTACTGGCAAGACTTGCCTGGCTGATCCCAAGCATACCGACGGTACTACTTGGGATTCTTGATGCCTCAACCCCACTACTTGCAGCACTAGGTTTAGCACACACACTCCGGGGCGGGGAAAAGGATCATGGTCAAGGAAGCCAGCGTCACAACTGGCCGTTTGTATTATTACTGCTAATTTTTACCGGTGTTCAGGTACTGTTCCACTGCCTACAGGCTATACAACCACAATACCTTAGCTTACTCATGCAAGCTGCTGTGCTCATGATGGCGGCAATGACTCTTTGGGTTTCCGGCAGAGTATTACCATTTTTTACCCGCGCACGACTACAGACTCAACCCCCCTCAATCCCAAAGGGTTTACTCAATATTTCAATGACGACAAGCTGGTTATTAATCCCGGCACTGGTCGCTAGTCAAATCGTTACTGATAGTATCTTACTAAAAACACTTGTCTTTATAATAGCCATCATAGCGGCAACATCTCATGGCTATCGATTATTTTTATTCTATCGCAAAGGCGTAACAACAGAACCTATGCTCTGGTCTCTATACTGTGCATATTCTTGGATAATCATTGGTTACTGTTTGATCGCTATCAGCGTGACTGTCGAATCTAACGTACCTTGGTTGCATGCAATCACCATTGGCGGTTTATTAACCATGATCATTAGCATGATGGCACGAATTAGTCTTGGACATACAGGTAGACCGATATTAGCACTGCCGGGAATTCCAAGCGTATTTATAGCGATTCAAGTTGCAACTGTCGTGCGCATCAGTCAACAGACCCAAGCTGGCTACTTGCTAACGATATTAATTTTACTGATGGCGATGGTGATATTCCTACGACAATACCTGCCGATATTGATCAAGCCTAGATCTGATGGAAAATCAGGCTAACGAATTATCCCTTGCTCTCGATAAAAGCTTCCTTCTGATGTAAAAAAGGTGCATATATTAATGCACCTTTTTTACATCTAACCTTACTCCTTAGCCTAATGCTTAGCCACTGCTACCAAGGTAAAAGCTCACCATTAGAGTGCCAAAAACTGCCAGAGCTATCTAAGGTTAACTCTTCAATTCTTTGGGCTAATTGTGCAGCGGCCTGCTCAGGGCTAATATCACCATTAAAACCAACCATGCGAGTCTTTACAAAACCAGGGTGCAACAAAGCAACTGCTATACCCTTAGGTTTTAAATCGATCGCTAGCGACTTACCAAACGCATTCAATGCGGCTTTTGAAGCACGATAACCATAATATCCACCCGATCCATTATCCGAAACCGAACCCATACGACTGGTTATCATGGCGACCTTACTACCCTCCCAAAGCATGCTCTGAAAAGCATGGGTCACTCTCAACGGTGCAATGGCATTGATCTCTAACTGAGTTTGAATATTGTCAAAATCCAGCTCATCCAGTGTTTCATTCATAAACACACCGGCATTATTGATCAGAACATCAATTTTTTGACCCGAATCGGAACTAATTAAGGTTTCGGCTAAAACATTAGCCACCATATTAATGGAATCTTCGCTGCGAACATCGATATCACTGATCACCATATCGGCGAGGTCATCAAGTTCTTCTGAAGATTCACGACAAATACCGATAACGGTATAATCAAGTTGACGATAGTGCTTAGCCAGCTCCAAACCAATGCCACGATTAGCACCAGTAATAACTACATTTTTCATACTCATCTCTCTAAAGTTGTCGATATTAAAATCAGCATTTTGTACTAAGCTAATATTACAACACGCTACAAAATCAGTGATACTAACCAATACGAGCACTCATGTCTCTGCAAACAAAGTTAACATCATGGTTAGAGTCGATTCAAAGCGGCTTTATCTTAATATTGCCAATTGTCATACTCGGATCATTGGCTCTAACACTGCTGCAAATCCCACAACTATTCTCCGGCTACCTAGATCATAGTTTTTTACTCCAGCTTTCTCGCTGGCTTCTCGATGCTAGCTATGGAGCAATGGCCCTAATATTAGCCATCAGCATCAGCCATGATCTGAGCTCCAAATACAAAGAACAATTTAAACTGCCCTACTTTTCTGTAACCATAACCGGTGTCACTCTTGTATGCTTATTCGGCATCCTTAAATTGGACTATGGCCAAGACTTAATCAGCAATCTAGGGGTTACTAGTATTGCTAAGGCTATTATTTGTGCCATCGTTGCAACCGAACTCTGCGTTTTCTTCTATAACAACCGCATCAGTCAATTTAAGTATCTACAGCACGAAACCAATGACAACATGCAATTTGCAATTCGGGCAGTATTTCCGGCAATTTTCGTCCCCTTCATAATTGTGGGCAGCTACAGTTATTTCTTGCTAGACATTAAAATACTGCCGCAGATAATTCCTTTTTTTATCGGCGAAGTTAGCTTAGTCGATGGTTTCAGTTATTTACAAACTTGTACGCTAATACTTATCAATCAATTGGTGTGGTTTATTGGTATACATCCATCTTCGTTAATCGAAATAAGTAAAGACGTGATTTTCACAATCGACAAAAGCGCCATTTACTCACGACAGTTTTTAGATATTTACGCCCACTCAGGAGGCGCCGGTGCTACCTTGGGTTTAATCATCGCAATGTTGTTTTCAAAGAGAAGTCACCACCAAAGGATTGCACAGTATTCAATATTACCCGGTATATTTAATATCAATGAACTTTTAATATTTGGCATTCCCATTGTATTCAATCGCTATTTACTGCTACCTTTTATTTTGGCCCCGATTGCTACCACAACCCTAGCGCGGCTATTTTTTGACCTGAATTTGTTATCCCTCGATTCAAGCCAAACTTCTTGGAATACCCCCACACTATTATCTGGGTATTTAAGCAGCGGGGGATTCTCAGCCGTTTTTCTACAACTTTTCTTCATTGCCCTATCCACGCTCATTTACTGGCCCTTTGTGAAACGTTACGACCAAGCTCTAATAGAGAAAGAAGCGCTAGCGGCAAAGTCAATCATCAGAGAACTGTGCAAACCTGAGTTGAATTTTAACGATTTGATGACTCAGCAATCTAAGATGGGACATTTTTGTCGAATGTTAGAACAGGATATGAGCGAGCAGCTAGGGGATGATTATTTTGAGATGCACTACCAGCCAAAAATGGATAAAAACAGCCGTATTAATGGTGCCGAAGCACTCGTACGCTGGCACCACCCAAAATATGGCAACCTGCCTCCCATTATCTTTGTCAGCATCGCAGAAACCAGTGATCAAATTAACATTCTAGGCCGCTGGATTAACGAACGTTGCATGCAAGACATTAAACAGTTTCACGAAGCCGGCATGCCTACCTTGCAAGTTGCAATCAATGCCTCACCCAGGCAATTTATAGATAAAAATTTCTTCAGCAATTTTTTATCTATTATTGATAAATACCAGATACCCTACCCCCAAATTGAACTTGAAATCACCGAAAGCCAGAAACTTCACTTAACCGATGAAACCTTAGAGGGCATCAAACATTTATCTCAAAAAGGTATCTCTATCGCTGTCGATGACTTTGGCATGGGCTATACCTCTCTTAGATATTTGAAATCTTTTAAGGTCAATACCATTAAGCTCGATGGCAGTATCGTGTGTGATGTAACGAAGAGTAATGTCGTACAAGAGATTATTAGAAGTCTGGCCTCACTGACTCAATCAATGAATAGCAAGCTCGTCGCGGAATGGGTTGAGGATGAAGAACAATTCAATGAGCTTGTTAAACTTGGCTGCAATCAGTTTCAAGGCGCCTACTTCAGCATGCCAGTGAGCAAAGAAATTCTAATCGAGCAATACGCAAGCCACACTTTTCAAACCAATGAATAGCGTTTTAAGTAGAAGAACCCTTGTTCTAATTCACAAACGCTTTCTCTTCTCTTTAAAGCGCGGCAATGTGACCCCTCGACGAATAGCATAAGCCCGAATAAATAAAATACTACTACTGGCAATAAGGCTGGCGGTCAATTCTGCCACTTCGCTTTCGACCAATAAAATATACAGCCAACTGCCTAACCAAGACGCCGTTGCAAATAATGGACTGCGAAAAACCCAAGGTTCTTCATTGCATAAAACATCTCGTAATATGCCCCCCATTACTCCGGTAATCACCCCCAAAAAACTGGCAACCAGCCAAGAGGCGCCTAAATTTAAAGCGGCTTCGGTACCGGTAATACTAAATAACGCCAAACCAATCGCATCAAGAATTAAAAAAGTCCGCACCGGCATTACCAGCCAACGAGCGAGAATAAAAACACTGGTCGCAGCAATGATAGCAACCAGTAAATACAATTCATCGGCAATCCAAAATACCGGGCGATCCAGCAACATATCTCGTAAAGATCCACCACCTAATGCCGCCGCTAAGGCGACAACGATGACACCAAATAAATCAAAGCGCTTTGCGCCCGCCTCAACAACTGCTGCACCAGCCATAGCTGCGACAGCAGCCATACCCAACCAATAAGTGACTAGTGAATAATTTTCGATGGAAAATGTCGCCAAGTTCATTATGTGATACTCATCAAACGACGGGCTTTCCGCGCTGACGAATATCCAATAAATAATGACCGTAGACTTCTTTTTTCGCTAAGTCTAAAACAAGCACCATAGCAATTTCTGCGTATTGGGATTGGACCAGTACGTGTTCATACTGATCCCCCATGCGATACACATGCCCAACCACACCCGCAGTACAATCGTACTCACCGAAGTCTTCCGCAGGAATTGCCTCAACATAAGCCCAAAAATCAAACAGCGGCTCACCGGCTTCAATTTTTTCAGGCTTACCAATTTTTGTTGCTGAAAATTCTTCAGCCGTTAATTTACGAACGTCCATCTTCACCCTCTTTTTCTTAAGGTAGAAATAAATAAAGCCAGCAAGCTGGCTTTATTTATTCAATAGAAACCCAGCTAATGTTTATTCAGCTGTTGGTTTCTCACGCAGTTTAATATTCAATTCACGTAACTGAGCATTAGCCACAATACCCGGCGCTTGTGTCATCGCACAGGCAGCTGATTGTGTTTTAGGGAAAGCGATTACTTCACGAATCGAAGTAGAACCAGTTAACAACATAACCAAACGATCCAAGCCGAATGCTAAACCACCATGAGGTGGCGCGCCGAATTTCAGACCATCAAGCAAGAAACCAAACTTTTCTTGTTGCTCTTCTGCACTAATACCCAAAATTTCAAACACAGTTTCTTGCATAGATTGATCGTGGATACGGATAGAACCACCACCCAACTCACAACCGTTTAAGACCATGTCATAAGCACGAGAAAGTGCCGTTAAAGGATTCGCTTTTAATTCTTCAGGGCTGCATGAAGGCGCTGTAAACGGGTGGTGAATTGCGGTAATACCACCGTCCTTAGTTTCTTCAAACATTGGGAAGTCAACAACCCACATTGGCGCCCATTCACAGGTATAAAGATTTAGATCTTCACCGATCTTACAACGCAATGCACCTAGTGCTTCGTTTACGATATTTTCTTTATCAGCACCGAAGAAGATGATATCGCCGTTTTCAGCGCCCAACTTCTCCATGATCGCCATGGTATTGTCATCGCCGATAAACTTAATGATAGGAGACTGTAGACCTTCTACACCCTTCTCAATTTCATTAACTTTAATCCAAGCCAAGCCTTTAGCACCATAAATGCTAACGTACTTAGTATAAGCATCAATTTGCTTACGGCTGATTCCAGCACCGCCAGGCACACGTAAAGCAGCAACACGACCTTTAGGGTCTTTAGCTGGTGCAGCAAATACCTTGAACTCAATATCTTGCAAGAATTCAGCGATATCGACCAACTGCAAAGGAATACGCAAGTCTGGCTTATCGCTACCGTACTTAGACATCGCTTCTGCATAAGGCATGCGTGGGAATTCACCCAACTTCACGTCTAGTTCTTTTTCGAACAATTCAGTAATCATACCCTGAGTCAGGTTCATGATTTCATCTTCGTCGATGAAAGACGCTTCGATATCAATCTGAGTAAATTCAGGTTGACGATCCGCACGTAAATCTTCATCACGGAAACATTTAGCAATCTGGTAGTAACGATCAAAACCAGCGACCATCAATAGTTGCTTAAATAACTGTGGCGACTGTGGCAAAGCAAAGAAGCTATGCTCATGAGTACGTGAAGGTACTAAATAATCACGAGCGCCTTCAGGAGTCGCACGAGTCAAAATAGGGGTTTCAATATCTAGGAAGCCGTTATCTTCTAAATAACGACGTAGATTTGAACTAACCTTTGAACGGAAACGCATTTTCTCTTGCATTTCTGGACGACGTAAATCCATATAACGATACTTTAAGCGAATTTCTTCGCCAACATCGGTATAACCGTCCAATGGGAAAGGAGGTGTCTGGGCCTTGTTTAAAATCGTAATCTCTTTACCCAAGATTTCAATTTTACCGGTACGCATATTATCGTTCATTGCGCCTTCAGGACGACCACGTACACGACCGACTATCTGGATGACGAACTCAGAGCGAACACTGTCGGCAATATTAAATGCTTCAGCCGTATCAGGATCGAAAACAACCTGTACTAGACCTTCACGGTCACGTACATCTAAAAATATAACCCCACCGTGGTCACGGCGACGGTGAACCCAGCCACAAAAAGTGACGGTATCGTCAATCAAGGTTTCGTTGATATCACCACAATAGTGAGTGCGCATTGCTAAATCCTACTTATTAGATGTATATGAAAATATTTAAAGCCGAGCATTATACCGATTTTCACGCTGTTGCCGACACTTGTTCGCTAAGTTTTACGACTTTAATAAAAAATGTCGGTGAATTGTCGGCTAAATAGTAAAATAACAGGCCTAAATGCACCTTGTTGCACTCGTTAGCTCAGGTAATCTGTTTGCATAAAGACAATCATTAAAACAATCATTAAAACAATCATTGAACGTTTTTCAACCATTCGGCGCAACAAATCGGCCGTTTCATAATAATAAAGAAAGCCAAGGGTCAACTATGAAATCATTTGCCAACAAAGTCGCTGTCATTACCGGCGCAGGCTCCGGGATTGGCCGCGCGTTAGCACAGCAACTCAGCATAGAAGGTGCTCAACTAGCTCTATCAGATGTTAATTTTAAAGGTTTAGAAGAAACACAATCTAGCCTTGAAGGTAATGGCAAAGTAAAAATAACCAAGCTGGACGTTGCAGATCGATCAGCTTTTGAACAGTACTCAAAAGATATCATCAGTGAATTTGGTCATGCCGACCTGCTCTTTAATAATGCGGGGGTTGCACTCGCTCAAACCGTCGGCGATTGCAGCTACGATGATTTCGAGTGGTTGATGAACATAAACTTCTGGGGTGTTGTTTACGGCACTAAGAGCTTTTTACCGCACATGCTAACTCGCCCTGAAGCTGCGATCATTAACGTATCCAGTATTTTTGGCATTATCGCCCTACCAACACAATCACAATACAATGCGGCTAAGTTCGCGGTTAGAGGTTTTACCGAATCTCTGCGCCAAGAAGTAAAAGACAGTAATCTTTATGTCGGCTGTGTTCACCCAGGGGGCATCAAAACCAACATCGTTGTAAATGGCCGCATGCATACTTCAATGGTCGGCGAGCAAACTCACGCCCAGCAAATTGAAGAGTTTAATAAAATGGCCCGCACGACCCCAGCAAAAGCCGCCCAAACCATTTTAAATGGGGTTCGTAAGAATAAACGCCGCATTCTAATTGGCCAAGACGCCAAATTCATGGATCGTATCCAGCGCTTATTCCCTGAAAAATACACCAGCATTTTTGGTGCACTACTTAAACTGGCTCGCTAAATAGCCCGAAAAATCGCCAGCTAAAGAAGATTTTTGATGTTTTTCATCAAAAACACTATAAAAATAGGGTTTTGCACTTGCACGCCCTATTTTTTTGCTTTAAAAATAGGGCCTGTGAGCGAGATGCTGAGCGACACCTTGCATCTATCACCATAACGCTTCACTTAATTTATTTACCATGAAAGGAAATACCATGGCTGCTAAGAAAAAACCTGCTGCTAAAAAAGCACCAGCAAAAAAAGCTCCTGCTAAAAAAGTTGTTGCTGCTGCTCCGGTTAAAAAATTAACCGCAGTAAAAGAAAAGTTCACTAAAACTCAACTAGTCAATGAGCTAGTTGAAAAAACCGAACTAAGCAAAAAAGAAATTGCGAGTGTTCTGGATGAGCTAGGCGACATCATCGAGCGTCATGTTAAAAAACGTGCGGTTGGTGAATTCACACTGCCGGGTCTATTGAAAATAAAAACTGTTAAAAAGCCTGCTCAAAAAGCGCGCAAAAACGTTCCTAACCCGTTCAAGCCTGGCGAGTTAATGGATGTTGCTGCTAAGCCAGCAAGCACTAAAGTAAAAGTTCTACCATTGAAAAAGCTAAAAGACATGGTTCTTTAAGTTATCAAGCTCTGGGCTTATAACTAATAAGTTTAGATCTAGACGTAAGAAGGCTGCCTTGTGCAGCCTTTTTTATTGCGTACCAACAAAGTGTTAATAGTTCAAACAAACTTAAGAACAGACTACATAATTTATGAAAAAAGACCCATTCACACCTTCTAAGAAGACGATCAGAAAACCAGGTCATACCAAAGTCACTACAAAACTGACCAACAATGTCCGTAAATCACTCGCAATGGCCACTACCCAAGCAACTGGCCTGCCTGCGTTTAATCATTTCACTTACGTGGTTGATTGGAGTAACTTCCCCTCAAGCCTGATAATCAGCTGCTATTTACGCCATGACCTTCCACCCGAAGAACTCACATTATTAGAGTCTCAATTATGCAAACTACTGCAGCAGAATTTAATAAAACTCGGCATTAAATTTAGAGATTACCGTAAGAATATTAAGGTTATTACCCCACCTAAACCCTAACCACAACAAGCCTTCAATAACCCTCTGCTTATAGCAATCACACTAAGATACCGCTAGAATCGCCCCTCAAAATTACAAGTTGTAAAAAGCAGTGAATCAGATGAGCAGAAAGATTGAGTTATTAGCCCCAGGTGGCGACGTTGAAGCCATTAAAGCCGCGATTGTTGCCGGGGCAAATGCCGTCTACTGTGGCTTAGATACCTTCAATGCTCGTAACCGAGCTGCCAATCTTTCCTTTGACGATTTAACCGGCATATTACGTTTAGCTCACAAATACGACTGTGAGGTGTTTCTGACCCTTAACGTCGTTATTCTTGAGCAAGAACTACCAACTATGTTCAAACTGCTGAACAAGCTGGTTAATAGCGGCATTGATGGAATCATCGTGCAAGACCTTGGCATGTTCAATCTGGTCAAGAAATTCTTCCCTACTTTAGACATTCATGCATCGACACAGCTGACTACACACAACGAAGGCCAACTGCACTTCTTAAATAAAATTGGCGCTTCTCGAGTTAATTTATCCCGCGAGCTCAACCTAGGTGAAATTAAGTCCCTGACTAAACTGTCGCACGATTTAGGCATTTTGACTGAAGTATTTGTTCACGGCGCATTGTGCATCGCCTTTTCTGGACAGTGTTATTCCAGCTCTGTTAGCGTGGGAAATTCAGGCAATCGCGGTCGCTGCAGCCAAGCCTGTCGTGAAGAATACGAAGTCACCGCAACGGGTAATAAATACCCGCTCAACTTGAAAGATAACTCTGCCTATTTTGATTTACCAGATTTGGTCGAGGCTGGCGTTGATTCATTAAAAATCGAAGGCCGTATTAAAGGTGCTCACTACGTTTATACGGTTGTCGATACATGGCGCAAAGGTATCAATGAATTTATTGCAACCGGCAAACTACTGCCTGACGAGTCAAATCTACACAAGGTATTCAACCGCGACTTCACTAACTCGTTTTTGCAAGGCAACTTAACTAAGGATATGTTCATCGACAATCCTCGTGATTACAGCGTTCAACACGCTGTCGACAACGCGGTAAACAAAAGTAGCGATACGATTTCAGTTGTCCAGATTCAAGAAGCAAAAGATGAACTTTACATTGATAAAAATGCGCTGGGTGCAGAATTAAGACACAAAATACAACATTTGAGCACTGCAAAATTAGCGCTTAGAATTGAATTCACAGGATCCGTTGGCAAACCATTAAGCATCAAGGCAATAATCGGCGCCGATTCAGACCCTGCTTCTGAAAGTAATGCAGAAGCCAATACATCTGAAGACGCAAAAGTTATTATGATTCAATCCGAGTCAAATCTCGCCCTAACAGGCAAAGCGGAGCTGGATGAGAAAACTCTAACCAAACGCTTCAAGAGCTTTGATAATTCTGAATTTATTCTTGAGTATTCTTTCGCCGATTACGCTTCAGGTTTAAGTATTCCATTCAAAGAACTAACAGCGCTTAAAAACAAACTGGCTTTCTTACTGAATGACTCTATCGAAGTTGTACCCAATGTCGAAGTGCCACCATTAGACAAGAGCAACTTAAACAAGAGCAATAACTCTTCTGGCAAACCTGGCGATAAAAAGCACAGCATGTCGATTTTAATCGCCGACGAAAAAGATTTTTACCTGTGCGATTTAACCGATGCAGATGTGTATTTCAAAGTACCGGAAAGTTTAAAAAAGAACTGCACAAAACACATCGATCTTTTACAGGCAAACCCAAGACTCATCCCTTGGTTCCCTGCGGTATTAATCGGCAAAGATTACTTAGAAGCGGTTAAGATTCTTGAGCAAGTAAAACCTAAACGGATCGTTACAAACAATACCGGCATTGCTTACAAAGCTTATGAAATGGGTATTGAATGGGTTGCTGGCCCGCTATTAAATACCACCAACTCATATGCACTGCTAACGCTAAAAGAAGAATTAAATTGCGCCGGCGCATTTATGTCCAATGAAATAAATCGCCTACAGTTAAGGAATATTGCTCGCCCTGAAAATTTCAAACTGTATTACAGCATATATCACCCAATACTAATGATGACTAGCCGCCAGTGCTTCTTCCAACCTACTGTAGGCTGCAAGAAACCAAGCATTGAAGATGGCTGCATGCTGAAATGTGAAAAAGCGACGACTATCAAAAGTATTAGGGGAGTTAAATACTCTATCGATAAGCAGAAAGGCGGTTACCCAAGCATTTATAACGACGAGCAGTTTTTAAACTTGGATGTCGTTAATGATTTGCCAGATTTATTCGATGAGTTTTTTATCGATCTCACCAATATCGGCTCAGGTGAAACAGCGGTAGAAGATAAGTCGCAGCTTATTAAGCACTTTGAAAACCTTCTACAGGGTAAAGGCAAAGATGAAGCCGTAGCTGAGTTACATGAAATGGTGACCCTTTCAACCAACGCTCAATATCGACAAGGCTTATAGAGCAATAATGCTGCCCGTATTATACTCACTGCAGCATTGCCCTTACGCAATGCGTGCACGCATGGGGTTATTGATGGCTCAGCAGCAAGTTATGCTGCGTGCCATCACTATGAAAAACAAACCTGAAGAAATGCTAGCGGTGTCGCCTAAAGGTACCGTTCCAGTATTAATACTGCCTGATTCAACTGTGATCGATGAGAGCCTAGATATTATGATTTGGGCACTACAGCAAAATGATCCCGAAGATTTATTGCACACAGACAGCCCCAGCGACTTAGCCATCATGATTGAGCTGATTAAACGTAACGATAAAGAGTTCAAACCACAGTTAGAGATTTATAAGAAGTCGAAACGCTTTCACACAGGCACCGAAATTGAAGAGCGTCAAAAGTGTGAAATATTTATAGCGGAATTAGAGTTAAGACTCTCTCAAAACGGCAATTTCGTAGGTCGCAAGCCTGGCCTTATCGACTACGCCCTATTACCTTTTGTTCGCCAATTCTCTAAAGTTAATCGCTCTTGGTTTATCCAGGCACCCTACCCGTATCTTCGAGCATGGTTAGAGGGCCACCTACAAAGCCGACTATATTCAAAAGCCATGGCTAAGTTCCCCTTCTGGCTTGATGAGTATGAAGAGTGCTTACTTGGCGAAAATTAACGCGACTAAAGCAAATTAAAGATAGCCTTCCTTAATACATCCACGTCATGCAAGCCTCTTTCACAGGGTTTCATATCCACTTGCTGAATAGGATATTTATCAAGATCCTGTACAGACAATTCACGATTTGAGGGCCAAAGAATATGATCCAAAGAACGTATACCGGCTTTTTCTAATAGATCGAGCTGCTTTTGGAAGGTTAATGCGAGATCATTACCTAATACCTCTTCTTTAATATTAACGACCAGTATCAATGGCGCAGTGCTTTGATTAATGGTTTCAGCAATATTTTTTACCAACAACGCAGGCATAATACTTGTCATAAAACTGCCAGCACTCAAAATTATTGCATCTGCTTGCTGAATCGTAGAGATAACTTCCGTACCCGCTAGCACTGGCGGCTCTAAATAAAGACAATCAATTTCTTCATCACTACCATCAATAGACAATTCCCCCACTAAAACATTAGCTTCGTCATTAGTCAGAGCAACGGCTTTGGCCATCAAGGTTGTCGGATCATCAGCCATAGGAAACAAGTGACTTTCGATATTCAACATATCTCGCATGATACGTATCGCATCCGTTGGGCGAACGGATATCTGATCTAAAGCAAAAAGCACTAGGTTACCCAGATTATGGCCATCTAACTCACCCTGAGTCTGAAAACGGTATTCAAATAATAACTGACCAATCCCGTCCAATGTGCATAACTGAGATAAACAATTACGTAAATCCCCCCACGCAATCGTATCAGCTTCCTCACGAAGTCGCCCCGTGGACCCACCCTCATCTGTTGTTGCCACGATACCACTCAAGTGCGGCCCAGCCTCACGTAACGAGACCAGTAACCGACCTAAACCGTGACCACCACCAAGACAAACTAATTTTGCTTGTCGCCTAGATTGCTCCACATCTTTTTGCATAAACAGGGACTTCGACTTTTTCAACATATTTGTATTTATAAAACAGAAGATAGCATAAAAACTCGACCTCTACGGAAAAAGGCCTACTTATCAGACTCATTTTATAGCTTCATTCAACATCTTCAATATAAGACCAAAGCAAACCTTCATCACAAGTCCCGTGATACTCAAGCCAATGCAGTGTATTACCAACTAGTACAATACTTCCCGAAGCAATAAACGACCCTACAGGAACAACAACTCCCAACGCCGCCAAACATAAAGCAGCCCCCTCCTTACCACCATTACACTGGCTTATTGGCATCTCAGCATAATCCAATCCGAGAGCTCGAGTATGCATTCGGCAATCATCAGCATGGGCTTGCTGCTCAGCGGTTGTCGGATAAAAAGCACAGCCAGAAGTAAACAATAAAATTAGCAGCCAAATAAAGCGCAGCTTGAACGACGGAATTCGCAATAGAGACACCCTAAGCACCACAGACCGATGAATAAATGTTAATATTACACCCATCATCAGGACATAACTATTTCAATACATAACCATCCGAAAAACTCATGCCAGCTCAGCAACAAAAATCAGGGCTCATATTTGCCCTCGCCGCATTTATTATGTGGGGACTCGCACCGATATATTTCAAGCAGCTCATTCATATTGATGCTAAAGAAATATTGTCCCACCGGGTTGTCTGGTCAGTCATATTTCTAATTGCAAT
>Ga0209396_1001752_pt1 | contig 23556 bp, 23 predicted proteins | sample GOMGulsemesocosm_6_FD_184638 | JGI IMG/M metagenome (GOLD analysis project Ga0209396, IMG submission 184638) | Methane-oxidizing microbial communities from mesocosms in the Gulf of Mexico - GOM8C Gulf of Mexico (SPAdes) (version 2) | ecosystem: Environmental > Aquatic > Marine > Cold seeps... | reverse complement strand
AATTTTGGACCCCACTTATCCCTTAATTATAACAGAAAAATTAAAGGGCTTCAAGAAAGCTTTTTAAATTTAGTATTTTTATTTTTAAAGACCTCAGAAGTTTCTTTACTTTTATGGTCAACTATATAATTATGAGTTATCTAAGAAATTTCACAGAATCTATTCAACAAAAAGGAGTGACTAGACATTTATTGTTTTGGATAGGAATTGTTTTACTAACCATTCCTCAAAATGTTCTGGAGAGTGAAGAACCTTTTTTAAATGCATTGGTTTATAAAATATGTATTTTAATTCCGCAGATTTCCGCATCCTACTTTTTTGCATATTTCGTAATCCCCAAATATGTGTCTAAAAAGAAATACATAGTTTCGTTAGGTCTAACAATATTAGGGACGTATTTTTTTGCAGTATTAGCCAGAGCATTAATCATTCATGTTGGTGAACCTTTAGTAAGAACACCGCCTTTTGAGAAAGAAACAATAGTAGAAATTATAACTCAGTTTAGGTTTTTATTGTTGCACTATGTTGCTCATATTTACTCTACAGTTTTTATTTTTCTTGCTGTAAAATATTTTATGAATTACAAAGCTGTCAAAGAGAAAGAGTTGCTTTTTACTAAAGAAAAAGTAGCTTCAGAATTAAAAACATTAAAGGCACAATTGAATCCGCATTTTCTATTTAACACACTAAATAATATTTACGTATTATCTCTAGAGAATTCACCTAAAACACCAAAATCAATAGAAAAATTATCTAATATATTAGACCATGTTTTATATAGATGTAATTCCAAGTATGTGTCTTTATCTTCAGAGATTGCATTGTTAGAAAATTATATAGAATTAGAGAAGTTACGATATGATGACCGTTTAGAAATTAACTTTAATAATTGCATAGAACAAGATGGAGAAATTGCTCCTTTAATATTATTATCATTGGTAGAAAATGCTTTTAAGCATGGAGCAGGAGAGGATAGTGGCTCACCCAAAATAACGATTGATTTATACAATACTCAAAACGAATTTAAGTTTGTTATTTCTAATACTGTTGCTACTCAATCAGATCGATTAGAAAGAACACCAATTGGTTTAAAAAACATAAAAAAACAATTAAATTTGATCTATCCTGGACGATTTGAATTACAAATCGATAGCAGTTCAAAATTATTTGTAGTAACAATTATATTAAAAAATAAGTAAAGTTTTATGAAAATTCGTTGTTTACTTGTTGATGATGAACCTTTGGCAATTCGTTTAATTCAAAATCATATCTCTCAAATAGATTCTTTAGAAGTTGTAGCAACTTGTAATAGTGCTCTGAAAGCCTTTGAAATATTAAATACACAAGAGATAGATCTGCTATTTTTAGACATTAAAATGCCGCATTTAACGGGAATTGATTTTTTAAAAACGCTTAAAAATCCACCAAAAACGATATTTACAACAGCCTACAGAGATTATGCGTTGGAAAGCTACGAATTAGAAACTGTTGATTATTTATTAAAACCTGTAACATTTGAGCGTTTTGTAAAAGCGATTGATAAATATTATAGACAAACTTCAAGTTCAATTACTCCTGTTCAAAAAGAAACAGTAGTAACTGACTATATTTTGGTGAAGTCAGGGATTAAACACCATAAAGTACATCTAGAAGACATTGTATATATTGAAAGTTTAAAAGATTATATTAAAATTCATTTAACCTCAAAATCTTCTATTGTTTCAAAATATAAACTAGGTGAAATGGAACACGAATTAGCTGCTTTTCAATTTTTAAGAATTCACCGTTCTTATATTATCAATACTTCAAAAATCACTGCTTTTTCTTCACACGATATCGAAGTGAATGATATTGAAGTCCCAATTGGTGCTAGTTATAAAGATGCTGTTATTGTTTTTTTAGAACAAATGAAACATTAAGGATATCTATTATTAATATGACCAAACTGGGTCAAATCCTTTACCTAATTCTCTATAGTTTGTTCCGTCTAATTGCATGGTTGCAATAAGATCATTTTTGGTGACAAAAGCAATAGATGCACTGTTTGAAGAGAAAGAGACACGAGACCATTTACTAATCGTCTTTAATTTTTTAGCATTTGTACCATCAGCATTCGCAATCATTAAATCAGCGTATTTTCTTATTACTAATGAATAAGCAATTTTATTTCCATCCTTAGAAAATGCAACGTTCCTCAATTCTTTGGGAGATGAAATCAATACGTTTCTGTTTTTGCCTTCTACATCAATCAATACAATATCAGAACCTCCTTTAGTATTATCTTCTACATAAATGATATGCTTTCCATCTGGAGACCATTTAGGTGAACCATTACTAGCTTTTGAATTGCTGATGTTAACTACAGATGAACCATTGGCATTCATTCTATAAACTTCACTATTAGTTGATCTTGTTGATACAAAAACATAGTATTTTTTATTTGGAGAAATAACAGCATTCCAAGTACTAGATTTTTTAGAATTTGGTTCTCTAGAAATTCGTTGTTTTTGAGAGCCGTTTAATTTCATTTTGTAAGTAGACATCCAACCATGTCTTACTGGATCATAAATATATGCAACGGTTCCGTCTTTGGCTATCGATGGTCTACAACTAATTGGTGTGTGTCCAGGAACTTTGTAATCTGTTAATTTTTTGATGTTTGAACCATCAATATTCATGCTATGAATTTCTCTGTTTTTAGCAAAAACGATTTTTTCTTGAGCCGATAGTGTATAATTAAATAAGAAACTAATTAGACTTAAACCAAAGATAATAGAATTTAATTTTTTCATGTGAATAGATTTTATATAGACAAAATTAAAAGCAAAGTTTCATGCCTGAAACTGAAATGTGATGTACAGTTACAATTGTGATGAACTGTTAATCTTGACTTCTTGCCAAACGAAATCCAACATAAAAAGCACGACTTGTAGGTAAGCTTCGCTGTCTGTCTGCAGCACGAGTATGTCTTATTCTACCTGTAAACTGTCCACCTCTATCAACTCTAAACTCACCCGTTTTTGGACCTTTTGGATCGATTGTCACTTTGGTATTATCATCTTGTAACCAATCAGAGCATTTTTCAAGAATATTTCCATGCATATCATAAAATCCCCAAGCATTTGGTTTTTTTAAAGCTACTGGGTGTGATACTATTCCAGAATTGCCTTTATGCCAAGTCATTTCTTCTATGTTACCAGCATAAGGAGTCGTAGTATTTGCTCTACAAGCATATTCCCATTCAGCTTCTGTTGGTAAACGAAACTTACCGTTTTTACCATTAATTTTAATTAAAAATTGTTGAATATCATTGTAAGAAACTTGTTCAACCGGAAAATTATTTCCTTTGTTTTTACTTGGGTTGTAATGAATTATTTTGGTCCATTGTTCTTGTGTAAATTCAGTTTCTGCTAACCAATATCCTTTTGTTATGGTTACTTTGTGTTGTTTTTCTTTTTCAGGTATTCTATCTACTTCAGTTAAAGGACTTCCCATGACAAAGGAACCAGGTTGTACCCAAATCATTTTTATTGATACATTGTTTGTCAACTCGAAAGTTTTATAAATTGGTTTTTCTATTTTTTGAGCATAACTATTCTGAATTCCTATGATACAATTTAGTATCAATAGGCTACTTATATATACATATTTCATGTTTTAAATGGTGTTTAGGTACTCAATAATGGCTGTTTTATACGAACGTGAAGAAGTGATTTTTTCTCCATTTTTTAAGAGAAACACATATTCGTTATTACCACTATAAGTACAGTTTTTAATATAATATTTGTTCAGAATAATAGATCTATGAACTCTTAAGAATTGCTCAATATCTAGTGTATTCTCTAAGGTATTCATAGAGATTCTATACAAATGTTTTTTTTCTGATGTGTGTATATTTACATAGTTTCCATCACTTTTAAAATAGTGTACATCATCTATAAAAACAGGAACTTCTTTTCCTCTATTTTTGATAATAATTTCTTTTAAACTAGCGTCTTGTTGATGGGTATAATCATTCAATAACTTTTTTAGTTGGCCTTCTAATAGTGTTGCTTTCTGTAACTTTCTCTGTTCAATAATCCTGTTGATTGCAATAGCTAGTCTTTCTTCATCAAAAGGCTTTAATAAATAGTCAACAGCATTAATGTCAAAGGCTTTGATAGCAAACGAATCAAAAGCTGTAGTGAAAATTACAGCAGGTTTACAGGTTAGTTTTGATAGCACTGTAAAACCGTCAAAATCTGGCATTTGAATGTCAAGAAAAATTAAATCTGGCTCTTTTAAATTTATTTGTTCAATGGCATCAGCTCCATTTCTACATTGAGCAATGATAGAGATTTCATTAAAGTTCTCTAGTAGTTTTTCGAGCCTTTTTCTGGCTAAAAATTCATCATCAATAAGTATAGAACGTAGTTTCATGAGCTATTGATTCAATGGAATTATAATGGTTGCTATAAATTGAGATTCATTTTCAATTGTCGTTTTAAAAACATACTGATTTGGATACACACGTTCTAACCGCTGTTGAACATTTTTCAATCCTACACCAAAGCCTTCTTTTTTTCTTGCAAGAACATTTTTCCCTACGGTGTTAGAAATTTGAAACTCTAGACAAACAGTATTTAATTTCGAATCTACTGTTTTTGCTGCTTTGATTATAATGTTCCCATCTGCAGTTGTTTTTGCGATTCCGTGATTTACAGCATTCTCTATTAATGGTTGTAAAATCATATTCGGAATTTGAGCATTTAAAACCTTCTCATCAATTTGATAATTGATGGTTACTCTATCTTGAAAGCGAATTTCTTCTAGATCTAAATAGTTTTTTATAAAGGCTATTTCCTCTTGTAAAGTAATAATTTGTTCTGCATCATTTTCTAACATTACTCGAAGTAAAGCTCCTACTTTAGTCAACATTTTCTGAGCATCTTTGGTATCGATATCAATCATAGAAGCGATAGAATGCAAGGTGTTAAATAAGAAATGTGGATGTAATTGCATTCGCAACGTATTCAATTGCGCCGTGATTAACTCTTTTTGCTTCTCTAAATATTTTTGTTGGTAATCAAACCCAATAAAGATTCCGATAATCAGTAATAATTCAATCAAACCTGAGAATGAGCCTACAGTAAGTAGTATTAAATTATTTTGTCCAAAGAACTGTTTTAAATAGCCAGAATCAACATAATATAATAGATCATATACTCTTGTAGTTAATAATTGATGTAGCAATACTAGTGCAATACAACCAATAATAAATTGAATTATTTTTCTTAAAGTAATCGCTTTTCTTTCTTGAACTAGCTTTGATAACCAATATATAATAGGAGTAAATAGCAACCAAAAAATATAGTTAACTCCAATTTTTAAAGAAGTGAATCCCCAGCTAAACTCATAATTATACCTATTGATAATGTGATTTGTATATTCTTTTAAAATAAAAAACAAGCAAATTGCAAAAACCGAAAGCGTTATTTTAGAAATAGCTATCGGTAGTTTTTTATAATATGTTAGCATACGATTTATCATTAGCAGTAAAAATACATCAATTTTGATTTCTTAAAATTATGATAAAAAAAAGTTGTCGACATAATTTTATGATATATTTGTTTCACAATCTTTTAAAAAATGAATCATGAAGTTTAAAATTTTAATAGCAGCGGTTACTTTTTCTCTAGTGTTTGTAAGTTGTAAAAATGGTGAGAAACCAAAAGAAACTAACCCAAAACAGGTAGAGGCTACATTAAAAAACGTAAACGAACTTACCTATATAGAAATCTATCATGTTCTTTTTAAAGACAAATCTGGCGGAATGGATGCTCATGGTGATTTGTATGGACAAGCTGCAATATCGAATTTAAAAATTGAAAACTCAACAACAAAACCAGATTGTGGTGAATCATTGTTATTAGTTTCAGATAGCAATCAAGAAATTGAATTGGCCATTAAAGCTACTTTTAAGTTCGCAGACAATCCTACAAAAGAATTTATTAGAGCCTATAGTATAAAACCTACCGAGAAAATGAACATTGGTACTTCAAAAGTATGTTATGATGGTAAAGAATACCAAATAACTCGAGAAATTATATCGGCAGGTTTTAAAAAATAAATTTTACCAACCACCAGTTTTTCCAGGTGCAATCTTTTTTAATCGGGTATAAATAGTTGTTTTACCATGTTCTCTCTGTAAATGAGAGGTCATAATTAAAATAGATTGCAATCTTGACATTTTGCTTCCAAAAAAATCAATTCTTTCATTCAAGTCAGCTGGAGTTAATTTGGACATGCCAGATTTTATAAAAGCAAAAGACGCTTTTAATTCCTTAACAACTTGAGCCTTGTTTTTTGTTTTAGTTGCTGGACTTTGTTTAGGTCTTTGTAATTTCACTACAGAAGCAAACATATAATTGGCACCAGTTGTGTGACCGATTTGACTGGCAAAATCTCGCAACTCTTCTGTTGGCTTAAATGTATACTGATCATTTGGCATTGCTTTGGCAGTTTCTACAACCATGTTGGTCATTTTATCCCAGGCAGTTGTTAACTCTTTAGCACTAATCTGTGCATTTAAATTTGTACTGAACAGTAAACATATCATAGCGATTAAAGTTCCTGTTGTTTTTAAATTTTTCATTGTTTTATGTTTTATAATTATGGGTCAAAACTACAAGAGACTTGTGCTTTAATAAACTACTATGTGTTGAATGGTGTATTTTGTGATGATTGGTTGTATCCTTAAATTTTCATTTTTCCTTTCCTTTGGTAAGAGGTTTTTAGAAAATTCAAGCTATTTGAATAGTAAATTTGTTTTAGTATATTTATAGAGAATTAGATTTTTAACTTTTTATAGTTTGCTTTCTAAGTGTATATTAATAGTGCTGTTTTGCTTTTTATAAGTAAATTATAAGCACACAAAAAAAACTACTTTATGAAAAAAAACATTCTTTTACTCGTATGTATTTGCTTTTCTATTTGCTCATTTGGACAAATAAAAGAAAAGGAAATGAAAAGGTTTAGTCTGCAAGAACAAACTGGAAATTATGAAATTCAGGCTGGATTGGTTGCAAAAATTAGTGTTAAAAATGATTCTCTATTTGTTTTTCAAAGTTGGAATAAGAGGTCTTATACAATTACAACAACAGCTATAAACACATTTGAGATTCCCGGAAACAAAATCATTCAATTTGTGTTTTCTGATTTAAAGAATGGTAAAACACAAATTCTTACCATTATTCATGAAGGAACAGAAACAATTGCAAAAAGAATTGATAAAGTAACTAGTAAGAAGAATTAATATGATGAAGAAAGTCTCAATCATCTTATGTTGCCTTTTTGTTTCGACTTTAATATATAGTCAAAAGCCTAGAGCAAGAGATTTAGGAATTCCGTTTGTTGGAAAAACAGGGGAATTTAATGCCATTACAGATGTAAAAGGAGTAGAAGTAGGCTATAGCACCATTATTTCTGGAAACGGAAAAAACAGACTAGGAATTGGACCAATAAGAACTGGTGTTACGGCAATTTTTCCAAGAGGAAAAGCAAAAAAGTTTAGTCCGGTGTATGCTAATTGGTATAGTTTAAATGGAAATGGAGAAATGACAGGAACCACTTGGATAACAGAATCGGGATTTTTAGAAACACCTATTATGATAACCAATACAAATAGTGTCGGAACGGTTAGACAAGCTGTTTTAAAGTGGTTTGTAGACACTAATTGGTATCAAGGAGCAAACTGGTGGTATACTTATCCAGTAGTTGCAGAAACATATGATGGATTTCTAAATGATATTTACGGTTTTCATGTAAAAGAGAAGCATGTATTAGAAGCAATTAATGATACAAAATCTGGCGCAATTGCAGAAGGAAATGTTGGTGGAGGAACCGGAATGATGTGTTTGGGGTTTAAGGGAGGAACAGGAACAGCATCTAGAATAGTACAATTTAAAGATGAAAGTTATACAGTTGGTGTGTTGGTGCAATCTAATTTTGGAGCAAAGAAAAACTTAACAATTGCAGGCGTTCCTGTTGGAAAAGAATTGAAAAATGTTAAAAGTATAGAATTTAAAGGACCACCAACACCAAATAGAAAAGAAGGTGATGGATCTATTATTGTGGTTGTTGCAACAGATGCTCCATTATTGCCACATCAATTGAAAAGAATTGCACAGCGAATTCCGTTAGGAATAGGAATTGTTGGAGGTAGAGGAAGCAATGGTTCTGGTGATATTTTTATTGCTTTTTCAACAGCAAATGAAAATGCATTCAATCGCAGTAAAACAACTATAGTAAAAACGTTTCCAAATGACCAAATAACACCTATTTTTGAAGCAACGGTTCAAGCAGTAGAAGAAGCAATTATCAATGCAATGGTTGCAGCTGAAACGATGGAAGGAATCAATGGAAATAAATCCTATGCACTTCCACATGATTTATTAAAAGAAACCTTAAAAAAGTACAATCGACTGAATAAATAAATGAATTCAATACAATATTACTTAGTAGATGTTTTTACAAACACTAAATACGGAGGCAATCAATTGGCTGTTTTTGTAGATTATGAAAACAACGTTTCTGATACTGAAATGCTTGCAATTGCTAGAGAATTAGGCTTTTCTGAAATCACTTTTGTGAAAAAGAATAGTAATGATGAAAAGTTTGAAGTCAGAATATTTACTCCAGAATATGAAGTCCCTTTTGCAGGACATCCGTCTTTAGGAACTGCTTTTATCATTTCGAAATACTTGATTAAACATCCTAAGAAACAAATTACGTTGGCATTAAACTATGCTGATATTCAGATTCAATTACACGATTTAGAATCGTTAGAAAATTGTCAGTTTAAAATGAAACAAGCAGAACCAATTTTTTATAATACCTATAATCATAATAAAATTGCTAAAGCTTTAGATTTAGATGTTTCTCTATTTGACTCTACAAAAGTAATTGAAGAAGTAACAACAGGCTTGCCTTATATCATTGTTCCTGTTGTAAGTATAGCAGCAATCGATTCTATTGTCTTAAAGGCGGATGTTTTTGAAAATTTCCTGTTAGAAAATCAACTACATAAAACAAACAATCCATCAGGTTTATCGACTTCATTCTTTTTTGTAACTGAAGAAACGATTGCTAAAGAAAATGATTTCTATGGAAGAATGTTTTGTTTAGAACAGGGTGAAATCATGGAAGATGCTGCAACAGGAAGCGCTAATGGTTGTTTTTTAGCCTATTTATTAAAGCATCAATCAAAAAAGATAAAAGCTACTGTAGAACAGGGCTTTAAAATGGGGCGGAAGTCTCATATTTATTTGAATGGAAATTTAGACAAAAATGGCTACGAAATTTTTGTAAGCGGACAAGTGGTTGAAGTTGGATCTGGACAATGGAAAATTTCTTAATAATTACATAAAATTTAATATTTTCTTAACATATTGGTTTCAGTTTTGGTACTGTAATTGTTATCATTCTCACGATAAATAATATAACCAAAATACAAATAAGTACCAATTAATATTTACTATGAATAAAAATGCTTTTTATGCTGTTTTAGCAATGGCTACTTTAACAATTACTTCGTGTGCCAAAGATAAACTGGAAGACGATATAACAATCGATTACGTACAAATTCCTGATGCAAGTTTTGAAAAAGAATTGGTATTACAAGGACATGATTCTGACGGTATTGTGAATCAAAAAATACTAAGAACTGATGCAGAGGCAGTAGAAAAACTTTCTCTTTATGATTCTGGTATCAATAGTTTAATTGGTATTGAAGCCTTTATAAACCTTAAAAGACTCTATGCAGATGCAAACAATTTACAAACAATAGATGTAAGTAAGAATGTATTGTTAGATACGATAAGTTTAACTTCAAATGATCTAACAAGTATTAAAGGAATACCTGCTGCCAAAAACCTGAAATGGTTGAGTTTATCATGGAATTTATTTACAGAATTCACTTTAGAAAATACGAGTGTTAAAAATTTCCTTATGGATCATAATGAATTAACTTCTCTTGATGTTAGTTTAGCACCAAAGTTAGAAAGTGCTGTACTTAATTTAAATAAAATTATTAGTTTAGATTTTAGCAATAGCCCATTGCTTAAGGTGTTAAATTTTTCTGCAAACAAGGTGAAAACAATAAATTTTGAAAACAATTTGAATTTGGAGTATATCTATTGTTCAAGTAATTTATTTACTGATTTTGATCTAAGTATGTTACCTAATCTTATTGATGTAAGAGTAGATAGAAACCCTACATTAACTTGTATTAAAGTAGCTGTTGGCCAAAATATTCCTACGCTAAAGCTTTCAAGCTATCAGCAAGCAAATACAGATTGTAACTAATAAATATATGTATCAAACTTTATTTAGAAGATAAATATTGATTCAAAAAATAACAAAAAAGAATACACTTTACTTACTCATGCGTGTAATTAAAAGGATGTGCCCTAACGAATGCTAATAGAAAACAGGAAAAGATATAGCATGAGAAAAATTACAACATCAATCTAATTAAACTCACGCAAGAGTAGGTAGAGCAAGGCTTTAAAATGGGACTGAAATCTCACATTTACTTGGATGGGGATTTAGATGAAAATGGCTCCGAAATCTATGTAAATGGTCAAGTTGTAGCAATTGGGTCTGGACAATGGGAGATTTCTTAATAATTACATGAATTTTAATATATTCTTAACATTTTATTATCTGTTTTGGTACTTTAATTGTTGTTCTACTCTCGATAAATTGCATTAAAAAAAAACGAATAAGCAACTGCTTATATTTATTATGAAGAAGAATATATTTTATGCTGTTTTAGCAATGGCAACCCTAACAATTACATCGTGTACTAAAGAAAAACTAGTAGATGATACTATAATCGATTATGTAGAAATTCCAGATCCTAAATTCGAAACAGAACTAATTAACCTTGGTATTGATTCTGATGGAATTATCAATCAAAAAATCTTAAAATCTGATGCAGAAGCAGTAGAGAAACTATCTCTTTACAGCTCGGGGATAAATACACTAGCTGGTATTGAAGGGTTTGTGAACCTAAAAAGATTGGATGCCGCTGCTAACAATTTAATAACAGTAAATTTGAGTAAAAATGTGTTGTTAGATACTATTAATTTAGGTTTTAATGACTTGACCTCAGTTTCGGGTTTATCAAAAGCAAAAAACTTAGAATGGCTAAGTTTAAGTGGTAACCTTTTTACGGAGTTTACATTAGACAATCCAAGTGTGAAAAACTTATTAATGAGTCACAACCTAATGGTTTCTTTTGATGCAAGTAAAGCCCCAAAATTAGAAAGCGCTTTGTTGACACTAAACAAAATAGAAAGCTTAGATTTTAGTGCAAACCCTTTACTAAAAGTATTGGTGTTTTCAGCAAATAGGGTCAAAACAATTAACTTAGATGAAAATTTAAATTTGGAATATATCTATTGCTCAAATAATTTGTTAACCGATTTTGACTTAAGTATGTTGCCTAATCTTATTGATGTAAGGCTTGATAGAAATCCGACGTTAACTTGTATTAAAGTAGCAGCTGGTCAAAACATTCCTACCTTAAAATTATCTACCTATCAGCAAGCAAATGAGAATTGTAATTAAATAGTTGAATTCATTTTCTGTAAGTATTTTATTTTTATGTTTTTTTAAAAAAAGTATATCTTTATCAAAAAAAAATACTTAAAAATCCAGCATGAAAAAGAAACCCCTTTACCTAATGCTAGCATTGGCTAGTTTACTTGTTATTTCTTGTACAAAAGATACCGTAATTGAAGAAGAAGGCGAAAACTTGTATGAAACGATTGCAATTCCTGATGAAGAATTTGAAAAAGCATTAATTGAACTTGGTATTGATACTGATGGATTAGTGAACCATAAAATGACCAAGTCAAAAGCTGAAGCTGTAGAAGAACTATCTATTTATAATAAAAGTATATATAGCTTAGTAGGTATTGAAGCATTTATCAATCTAAAAGAATTAAATATTCATAACACAATATTGGCAACCATAGATTTAAGCAAAAATTTAAAACTCGAATCAGTTGGTCTTGCTGAAAATAATTTAAGTTCAATAAAAGGACTGGAAAATGCATTAAATTTAGAAGAAATTTCGCTCAGTAATAATGTATTGAAAGAGTTAACTCTTAATAGTTCAAGTTTAAAAAAAATATTTTTGAAGAATAATTTATTAAATACTGTTACTTTAAATATTCCAGGACTTAGGATATTGTCTTTAACTGATAATAATTTGTCTTCGTTTGATGCTAGTACATTAGTGAATTTAAAAGAGCTCGATTTAGTTAGGAATAAACTGGAGGCAATAGATGTATCTAATAATTTAATCTTAAAATTCCTTTCTATTTCTGAAAATTCGATCGCTAATTTAACCTTAGGAAAAAACGATAGTTTGGTGTATATTTCTAGTTTTAGTAACAACTTATCTTCTTTAGATTTGAGTAATTTAATAAGTTTAGATCATTTCTATTTAAGGGGAAATCCAAACCTAACATGTATTAAGGCTGGTGTAAATCAAGTGTTTACAACGCAATCTTTATCTAGCTATCAAGAACTTAAAGTGGATTGTAATTAAGAAGCTGAATTCATTTTTTTATAATATTCTCTACTAAGTGGTGTTTCTAAATCATGCTGTAATTGTAGAGAATATTTTCCTCCTCCATGTTTTACAATCTTTAGTATTTGATTTGTGTCTACAACATAAGATCTGTGCACTCTACTAAATTGATCTGGTAATAATTGCAAGAGTTTCTCTAGATTTTTATCATGTAAAAAGCACTGTAAATCTTTGGTGTAAATCTCAGAGTAATTTCCACAAGCTTTGATGTACACTATGTTTTCTATCGGGATTAATTGAATTGTCCCTTTTGTTTTTACCGCCAATTGTTTTAGTTGTTCTCTATATGAAGCTGTGTTATTTAGTAAGCGATCAATAGCTACTTTAAAACGAGTTTCTAAAATAGGTTTGCTAATGAAATCAAAAACACCATAATCAAATGCAATAGCCGCTTGATCTTTATTTGCACTAATAATAATGGTTTGAAAAGAGCTTGCAGCTGCAGTTTGTAATAATTCAAAACCATCTTTTCCATTGAGGTTTAAATCTAAAAACAACAAGTCAAAAGCTTTTTCTTGAATATGTAATTTTGCATCTTCCAAGGTATGAGAAATGGTGATTTTAGCTCCAGTTACATACGTTGTTGTTAAATCTGCAATGCGTTCTGCAATTAATGTAATGTCTTCTACAATTAAGATATTCATACGTTTGTTTGTAATTGAATGATAGCTTCCCAGCCATTGTCAACAGCTTTTGATGTCAAACTCCATTTCTTAGGATAGCATTCTTCTAAACGAGCTTCTATGTATTTTATTCCACTACCAGTAGTAGTTTTTTTAGGAGTAGTTTGCTTTTTGCTATCATTAAATATGCGATATTGAATTCCGGTTGCTGTCCTTGTTTTTGTCAATTCAAAATGGGCATTCTCATTTCCAGAATAACCATGTGTAATTCCGTTTTCTACCAAAGTATGAAGTACTGCTGGCGGAATGGTTTCATCTCCACTAACTCCGTTAACTGTCAATTGATAAGAAGCTTTTTGTTGAATACTCATTATTTGTAAATGTGTTTTACACATGTTTATCTCATCTTCAATGGGTACTAATTTCTTCTTGGTCATGGTGGTTAATAAATGAAACTCTTCAGACAAAGCTTCAATCATTTTACTAGCATTCTCGGTATCTGTTATAACCAATTGCTGTAAAGACATGAGCGAGTTCATTAAAAAATGTGGCTGAATATGCTTTTGTAAAAATTGATATTCCAATTGTTCTAACTGTAATTTTGCAGCATTTAATTTTTGCGCTTCTAAAAAGATTCCTTTTGCAGACGTATAAATCATCATCACTGCAAACAGCACCATTCCTAAAAGGTCAATCTTAAAAACGATGGAAGTAATGATGTAGTTTAGATATACAAAATCAAAACCTTCAATTAAATCATAATCGTCTAAAAAGGTGAAAAAGAAAATCAAGAATAACGAAAAACGAATCAAGTTTTTAGTGGCAATATCATTTTTTGAAGACAAACAACTAAACACAAAAGGGATTAAGCTTAAAGAAATTGCCATTGGCAGCGAAAAGAGATCACCAAATAGGGCAATCAAAACAAAAACAACAATTGCTAAAATGAATTTCTTACGTGCCAATCCAAATTCAAAATAGACTATACAAAGCAAGGTAAAAGAGCTAATATACTCTAAGACCGCTTTCAGCGTCTTGCTATGAATAAAAGAAATGCTTTCGGTCAGCCCATTCCAATACAAGGTTTCATACATGCTTAAAATAAAATTCATTAAAAACAAGAACGCCAATAACAGAAAAGTTTTTTTTCTATTAAGAGAAAAATACAAGGCAATATTTATGAATATAGCAAATAGAAAAATTCCCGAAAATAGTAAAGAAGCAGTATGAATTGTTCTTGCATGGTGTGTGAAACCAGTTAATGAACCAATAGCTAGGTCTCTAAAAATAGCACCGTCTTTGTTTTTATAGTTCGAAAAACGGACTTTCAGTTCATTAACACCAACAACTAATAAATTTCTAGGAATGTGCTTTCTAATCAAATTTAGCCCATTTTCCTCCGTGTTTATAGAATTTCCAATACGTCCATTATTTAATAACAAGTGTCCGTTAAAATACACTTCTGCAGCATTGACATTGCTTCGTAATTGAAGCCAAATATCTTCTGCATTTAGAATGGAATCTTTCAATTCAAATTGATAGGCAAGTGTCCAAAGATTATGTTCGGTACTGGCAGCAGCATGAATGTCTATAATATTTAAATTTCGCCCAACCAATTGTTGGTCTATTCCTTTATAAAGTGTGCCCGATTTTAAGGTCCCAAAATCTATTTCAGTACCCGAATACTCTATTGTCTTCTGCTGTGCATTACTAAATAACACACAGCAGATAAGAGCGGTTAAAAACAAGGTTCTTTTCAATTCTTTTTGTTTTAGTTGGATTAGATTTTTTAACAAAGCTACAAAATTTTACAGCCTTCTTCTGGCATCGTTTTTAGAGCTATTTCTTTTACTTGCCGTTTTTGCTTTCGAAGCAAAATCATAGGTCAATCCAACGTACATTTTTTGAGTCATTGGTTTGTCAGTCTTTTGTGTCGTGTAATTTTCAAACGTATTAAGACTACGGTATTTCTGGGTATTAAAAATATCATCAATCGTAATTTTGAATTGTAATTTTTTCTGTAGAAACGATTTTTTAAAGACTGCAATAAAACTATAAAAGCCTTCGTCTTCTTGAAATGGCGATGTGTAAGGAGAAATGTATCTTCCAATAAAATCTACATGTGTGCTTTTATTGATGGTGAAATTGTTAGAAAAATTGGTGTAAAAACTTGTCTTTTCAAAACCAGGTTGGTTGTTCTGGTCTAAAAATTTGGAATGATATACTGTTGCAGAATATTGCAAACGCCACCATTGGTTCACTTTTTTAGAGCTTCCATATTCCAATCCAACTTCTATTTCTGTACCCACATTTCTATTTTTTAAATAAGCAATGTTGTTTTCTACAAAATACAGGGCATTGATATTATCAATGGTTCTGTTGTAATACAGAGAAACTACATTCTTTTTATGCTGATAGGTAACTTCAAAAGCATTTTTAAATTCAGGAGTTAAATCTGGGTTACCAACGATATAATTAAAATCGTTGACCTTTTGTATTTCATTACTCAATAACTGAAAAGAAGGACGCTCTAAACTTCTAGAATAGCTCGCAGACAACGATTGTGTAGGACTCAATTTTCTTGAATAGAATACAGAAGGAAACCAATTGGTATAGTTTTGAGTTACCACAGCATTCGTATAGTTGTTCAATCTGTTTAGGTTGGTGTTTTCTACTCGAAATCCTACTTTTATAAAATCCTTTTCAGAAATATCGCTACTTACTGATACATAACCTGCACTAATTTTCTCTTTATAAGCCAATGATGTTGTACGATTTGGATCGATAACAAAACCATTCTGTGCTTCATACTCAGTGATTAAATCATTGTCTTTATCTGTAGCTCCATATTTTAAACCAGCAGCTACTTTTGTTTTCTTTGATACTTGCCCAGTATAATCTGCTTGTAATGCATAACTAATTGCCGTAGATTCAGATTCATATTTCTCAAAAGTATCATCAAAATCACCAATAGAATAGATAGATTGTGTGGTTCTTTTTGCCGAATTACGTTGACTTAAATAATCTGCAAATACCTTTAGTGTTTGGCTATTGTTAATTTTCCAGGAATAGTTCAATACTGATGTAAACATATTGTTTTTAGGAGTATTACTAGTTAGCACTTGCCCTTTATTGGTTAGCAAGCCATTATTGTAAAAATTCAAATCGGCATGAATAGGAGAATTTCTGTTTACTATAGCACTAAATATTTCAATTCCTAATTCGTGATTGCTTCCCAAACTACTCACAAAACCAAATTGTGAATAATGTCGCTGATCGTCGTAATTTTCTGTATTGAATGTTTCTATTTGGTTTTGTTGTTGGCTAAAATTAGAAAGGATGTTAATACGTCGCAAGCCAGTATAGCGAATATTGTTATAGTTTCCATAGATGTTCCAAGTTTCTGCACCATAATTAAAATTTGTAGTTGCATAAGTTTGAAAATAGCCTTCTCCTGCAAATTTATAAGCAGTACGCACACTTCCGTTAAAACCCAATCTTTTTTTTAGCAACACAATATTAATGCTACCACCTTTACTATTGGCATCTAATTGAGAAGATTTGTTGGTGCTAATTTCTACACTTTTTATATTTTCAGATTTGATAGTACGCACATAATTAGCCAACTCTTCTCCAGATAAATTGATTTTTTTACCATTCACAAAAATCGCAACTGCTTCATTACGCATACTAATGCTGTTTTCTTCTACCCAAATAAGTGGGGTTTGTCTTAAAACAGCCATTCCGTCATTATTTATTTTCAACGAACTGTTTTGTACATTAAAAATTAGTTTGTCTTCTTTTCTAGATAATAACGGTTTTGAAACAGTAATTTCTATACTATCTAGCATATTACTGTCTTCTTTCAATATCAGATTTCCTAAATGAATCGTTTTTGTAGCCGCTAGTGTCTGAGTAATACTTGTATAACCAATAAAACTAATGGATAACTCTACCTGTTGTGGTTTTTTTAGTGACAATTCAAAACTACCGTCTGTCTTAGTAATTACCCCAGAAATTAATTGTTTTGTAGTTACATTTCTAAGAATAACATTGGCAAATTCTAAAGGAGTGTTTTCTTGATCTAGTACTTTACCTGTAATTTGTTGTGCTTGGGTATTGTATACAGAAAGTAGTAAGAAAAAGCTTAATAAACGGATGGTACGTTGTATGATATGCATGGTATTTATTTTTTAATTTGATACAAGTGTACAACCACATTGTTCTTGTTTAGTTGCTAAATTGTTGAAACGCACATAGAAAGGATGAACTGCACTTTTTTATCAAAACTTTCACATTTTTAAAGTGCATGCTGTCATTTCTTCCTTTTACATTCGTTCTTTTATTTTCATAGATGAACAATCAAGAGATAGCAATAATAGGAGCAGGAATTGGCGGACTTACAACTGCCATTGCGTTACATAAAAAAGGATTTAATAATATTACTATTTACGAGCGTAGAGCAACAGCTACAACTATTGGTGCTGGTTTGGTATTGTGGGCCAATGCGGTTAAAATTTTAGAGAGAATAGATTTGCTAGATTCTATAGAAGAAATAGGAGGAAAGCTAGAACAAATGCAGCGCTATACTTCAGAAAATGAATTTTTAGGCGCTATAAATGTAAAAACGATCAATACCGTTATTGGAGCCACAAGCTTTTCTGTGAGTAGAGCAGATTTACAAGAAGTATTATTAGAAAAAGCAGTCCAATTAAAAATAGCCATTGTGTATAAGCAGGCTGTAAAAAAATTGATTTCTGATACAAAAAAAACAACTATTATTTTTGAAACTGATACACGCATTACACCAGATATTGTGATTGGTGCCGATGGAAGAATGAATTCTATCGCTAGAAAATATGTGGTAGGAGATAACACACCAATCTATCAGAATTTTGTGAATTGGATTGGTATAGTAGAAACAGAAAAACCAACATTTTCAGAAAACAATGTATTGGATTTTTGGGGGGTTGGACAGCGTTTTGGCTTGGTGCCTATTAATAAGAACAAAGCTTATTGGGCAGGTGGAATGCAATTGCCACTAAATGCGTCTCAGAAAAAAGGAGATTACAAAAAAGATCTTGATAGCATGTTTGGTTCTTGGTCTCCAAAGATTAAAGAAATCATTGCACTAACACCTTCAGAAAACATTAAATATATAGAAGTATTTGATCACAACCCAACCAATGTTTGGCATAAAGACAGCGTTTGTTTGTTGGGAGATGCAGCACATGCAACATTACCAACCTCTGGACAAGGTGCTTGCCAAGCCATAGAAGATGCTTGGCATTTTGCTACTTGTTTAGCTACCGAAGAAAGTGTAGAAACAGCATTTAAGAGTTTTAAAGCACTTCGTTTTAATAAAACTACCAGCATAACCATGGCAGGTAGAAACTTGGCTACTTCTTTATTTAATACAGATGCTATATATTGCCAACAAAGAAATGCCCAAGCCAAACAAACAGATTATAAAAATGCCAGCCAAGGTATTGCACAATTATGGGGAAGTGGTTTGTAGGAAACCGCCGTTTTTAGTATTTTATTAACTAGCATATATCGTGAATAATTGTAGTTATGCACTTTATAATAATGTAGCCAATAATTAAAAAGTTTAAACAATGAAAAATGGATCTTTTATTTTGATATGTATATGCGCACTATTTTTAAATGCTTGTAATACTAAAAAACAAAACACACAAAAAAGTGATGCTCCAAATACTGCAGAAACCTATCTAGGGCAAAAGCCACCGAGTTTAACTGCTGAGATTTTTGCTCCTGGAATTATTTCAATAAGTGGAAGATCAGAGCATGGAATCTCGTTTTCTCCAGATTTAGATGAAGTTTATTTTTCTGCTAACCATAAAGACGAAGATCCTAGTATCTATCATTCAAAAATAGAAAACAACAAGTGGAAACCAGTTCAAAGACTAGACTTTACAGAAGGCAAAAGAGTGGGAGAAATGCATCCGTTTATTAGCCCAAAAGGAGATAAGATTTTTTTTACTGCTCATAACGAATTTACCTTGCCAGAACATAAAGAATCAGTGAAGATTTGGACTGTAAATCGTCTAGGAAATTCTTGGAGTACAGCAACACAACTTGATTCTCCAATTAATAATGGTTTCGGATTTTATTCGAATCAAGCAAAGAATGGTGATTTGTATTATACAAATGTATCTAAATGGAAAATGTATTATGCCCCAAATAAAAATGGAAAATTCCCAGAAATTGTCGAAGTTGGAATCGAATCTGGCTTACATGGTTTTATTTCACCAACTCAAGATTATATTGTAGTAAATTCTAGAAACAGAGAAAATGCTGAAAGAAAAAGTGATATCTATGTTTATTTTAAAGAAAAAGACGAATCATGGTCCAAAGCAATAAACCTTGGAAGTGAAGTGAATTCTAATTTCGGAGAAACATGCCCAAGTATTACTCCAGATGGTAAATACTTATTCTTTAGCAGATACAATGAAGAAGGTGGAGTTCCAAACTTTTATTGGGCAAGTACTGAAGTTATCAGCAAGTTAAAAAAGGCCTATTTTAATAAAGAACAATAAATTTAGCAAACATCATTTTAATGCGAATTCAATATCCGTTTGTCAACAAAGAATCAAATAAATACCATATAATAATGAAAAAAGGATCATTTACTTTAATAGCTTTATGTGCACTATTTTTAGGTGCCTGTAACACTAATAAAAAACCCAAAAAAGAACGTACTACAAGAATCAATAAAGAAATTTATCTTGGACAAAAACCACCAGGTTTAACACCAGAATTGTTTGCGCCAGAAATTATTAAAACTGAATTTAGACAGGCAGCAGGTGTCTTTTCTCCAGATTTAAAAGAGTTTTATTTTAGAAGAAGAGGAGGAGCCTATGAAAAGAACGCATTGGTTGTTGTGAAGTTAGAAGACAACAAATGGACTGAATCTCTTGTTGCAGAAAGAGCAGGAGAACCCTTTGTATCACAAGATGGAAAAACCTTATTCTTGGGAAAAAAATATAGTGAGCGAACTGCTTCTGGTTGGTCTGAAGCAAAAAGTCTTGGTGCTCCTTTTGATAAATTCCGAATTATGCGACTTACTGTTGCAGCTAACGGAACCTATTATTTTGATGAAGCCAGTGAATCTGGGCCACTTCGTTATTCAAGAATGATAAATGGAACCTATGAAGAACCTAAAGCGGTAGCTATTGAAGATATTGGAGATTGGAATGCACACCCATATATTGCTCCAGATGAATCTTATATAATCTGGGATGATCAAAGAGAAAAAGGTGGATATGGTGGTGCCGATTTATACATTTCTTTTCGCCAAAAAGATAGTTCTTGGGGAGCTTCAATTAATTTAGGCGATACCATAAACACAGAATTTGCTGAAGCTTATGGTAGCATCACACCAGATGGAAAATATTTCTTCTTTCATAGAGGTTATGGAGGTAACAGAGCAGATATCTATTGGGTTGATGCTAAAGTGATACTGGACCTTAATCCAAATAAATAAGAAACATGAAAAAAGCAATAATAGGTATTGTAGTGTTATTATTTACAATAAGTAGTTACGCGCAAGAACACAACGTATATTATGACAACGGTGCTTTAAAAGTAGCAGGAACAAAAACAAATGGCGTAGATACAGGCATCTGGAACTACTATTTTGAAAATGGTAAAATTAGCAAAACCGGTAATTATACCATTGGAAAGCTAGATGGCCTATGGAAATACTATTACGATTCTGGTGTATTAAGAATTATTGGAAGTTATAAAAACGGAAAAGACTTAGGCCTTTGGAAATACTACCACAACAATGGCGCGTTAAGAGCTATAGGAGACTATACCAACGGGAAACAAACTGGGCTATGGAAATACTACCATAAAAATAAAGCGTTGCGTAAAGTGGGACGTAAAGTAAAGGGTGTTGATCTTGGAGAATGGAATTTCTATGATGATAAAGGGACGCTGGTAAAAACTGAAATTAAAATTGATGACAAAAAAGCAATTGAAGCACAAATCAATTTATATTTTGAAGGTTCTCGTACCGACAACCCAGATTTTCTAAGAAAAGCATTTCACCCAAATGCTACTTTAAAGTTTATCAATGGGAATGGTGACTATACAGAGAGAACTATAGAAACATTCTTCTCTTACTTTACAAACACCAAAACCAGATCTTTTGAAAGTAAAATCTACTATATAGATGTAGCTGGTACTACTGCCAATGTAAAGCTGTCTACCAAGTATAAAACCTACCAATATATAGATTATATGAACATGCTTAAAACTAAAGATGGTTGGAAAATTGTAAGTAAAATATCACATAAAGAAGTCTTTTAAAGAGCAAGAAGAAGAATCTTATAGTATCACTTACATAGAATAATAAAAACAGGTAGAAATACCTGTTTTTTGCTTTTCTAGCTACTTATTGACAATTATCATATTTGGACTTTAAAATTGATGATTACTTCTTCGAAAAAAAACTAAGCGAACACCGTATACAATTCATAGCTAGTACAAGCTAGCTTACAAAATTCTTCGCTGTTTTCTAGTTGGTTTTACAGGCACTAAATTATGTGCTTACTTACCTAACAGAATCATACACATAACCGCAGTGCTAAATCCTTGAGGCAACCATTCATTTAAAGTTTTCGTCTTGTTTAAGAAAGAACTTTAAAAAAGAAGCTATGATGACTAAAAAACAATTCTGGAACCAACTCTTACTTTTTGTATTAGCACTCTTACTAATTCTAGTAACAAGAGAATATTTTTCGCATCAACTCATCGAATATGGAATTGAGTCGTATCAAACACACCTACTTTTAGGTATTGGGGCAAACATTGTCTTAATTTTTATCTCCTATTTTTTTATCAAGAAAAACGGACTTCTAAAAATAGCTGGAATCAAAGGAACAAAACTAAAACGTTGGTATTTGTTACTATTTCCATTTGTGTTTTTAGTAGTACTCAATGTATTGTTAATGGACGACATCAATACAGCTATTCTTTTTCCGAACATATTATTTCTTTTAATGTATTGCATATCCATTGGGTTTGCAGAAGAGTTGAGTATTCGAGGTTTTTTGCAATCGCATTTAATTAATTACTTAGGAAACACAAAAAAGAATATTATTTTTTCCATTTTCGCTGCTGCCCTTTTTTTTGGACTGATACACCTATTAAATTTTGATAAAGGAATGTATGGAGAAGTATCACAAGTTTTCTTTGCCACCTTTATTGGTATCATGTTTGGTGTGGTTTTGGTGATTACAAAAAGAATATATCCTTTAATTATTGTGCATGCGGTGATTGATTTTGTAGCAAAATTAGATGCAACCGGTCTCCCTATTAAAGAAAAGATTAGCCAATCAATGTCAATAGAAAATGCAGTTTTTACTGTCTTACTTACGTTGCCTTGTTTATTGTATGGAATATTTCTTATGAAAAAGTATCAATTGACAGCAGGGAAGGAATAGCACTAAGCAGAACAACATTTACAATTATTGCTTCTACAAAACCAACTAGAAAATCCTTCCAAATTTTCTAGTTGGTTTTATATGTACTAAATTAGTTGCTTTATCAACAAAAAGAAACCTACACAAATGTGTATGTTCTATGTAATACAAACCGAACAAAATTCAAACAAAAGTGGAAATAAAAGCAATTAAATCAACTCTTGAAGATTATGCCAGAGCTTATTGTTCAAAAGACATTGAATCTTTAATGAATGTCTTTGATGATACTGGTAATATTTCTGTTATTGGAACTGGAGCAGACGAACTTTGTGTTGGATCAAATGAAGTGAGAGATTTATTCTTAAGAAATTTTGAAGAAGCAACTGCAACTCAATTTGAATGGAAATGGTTAGATATACGTATTTCGGATAATCATGCAGTTGTATCAGTTACTTTGAAAATACACCTTGTACACAAAGGAAATAATCTTAAAGTACCAATTCGATGGACTGTGGTCCTTAAAAATAAAAACGGAAAATGGGTTTGGATTCACAGAAATGCTTCAACTGCTGCTAGCAGTCAAGAGGAAGGGCAAGCATATCCAAAAGATAATTAAAAACGATTCCTGAATTCTTTCTTCTTTCTCATTTCATGGTCTTTTTAAAGTTAATTGTAAGGAAATTAATCAAATTTGCAATTCACAACATAAATGCTACAGTTGATTACATCTCTTTTTTTTTAGAGTTATTTGATCTCTACTATTGCGCTTTTAAATTCAAAAAAGTAAACAATGAAAAAGAACAACTTCATAGTATTAGTACTTGTATGTGCACTATTT
>Ga0209396_1001750_pt1 | contig 23586 bp, 19 predicted proteins | sample GOMGulsemesocosm_6_FD_184638 | JGI IMG/M metagenome (GOLD analysis project Ga0209396, IMG submission 184638) | Methane-oxidizing microbial communities from mesocosms in the Gulf of Mexico - GOM8C Gulf of Mexico (SPAdes) (version 2) | ecosystem: Environmental > Aquatic > Marine > Cold seeps... | reverse complement strand
TCAGGATTTAAACGCATCGACGCATCCACAAACTTTTTATCTAAGAACGGTACACGAGCTTCAATCCCCCAAGCTGCCATTGACTTGTTAGCACGTAAGCAGTCAAACATATGAAGTTTTGATACTTTACGTACAGTTTCTTCATGGAACTCTTTCGCGTTTGGTGCCTTATGGAAATACAAGTAGCCGCCATACAACTCATCAGCGCCTTCGCCTGATAAAACCATCTTGATACCCATGGCTTTGATTTTACGCGCCATAAGGTACATCGGTGTTGATGCTCGAATTGTGGTCACATCGTACGTTTCTATGTGATAAATTACATCACGTAATGCATCAATTCCTTCTTGAACTGTAAATTCAATTGAGTGATGAATAGTACCCAAATGGTCTGCCACTTTTTGCGCTGCGGCTAGGTCTGGTGAGCCTTTTAGACCAACTGAGAATGAGTGTAATTGTGGCCACCAAGCTTCAGATTTACCACCGTCTTCAATACGACGCTTTGAGTAAAGCTGAGTAATGGCAGAGATAACAGAAGAATCAAGACCGCCTGAAAGCAGTACACCATAGGGAACATCACACATAAGCTGACGTTTTACAGCGTCTTCTAAGCCTTGTTTCACGACTTCTTTATCGCCGCCGTTATCGACAACTTCAGAAAATTGCTCCCAATCTCGTTGATAATACTGGGTAACTTTACCGTCTTTGCTCCATAAGAAGTGACCTGGAGGGAATTCTTCAATTTGCGTACATACTGGAACAAGCGCCTTCATTTCAGAAGCCACGTAGAAGTTACCATGCTCATCATAACCAGTGTATAGAGGAATAATACCAATATGATCGCGACCAATCAGATATGCATCTTCAGTTTCGTCGTATAAAGCGAAAGCAAAAATTCCATTTAGATCATCAAGAAATTGTGTGCCTTTCTCTTTATATAAAGCAAGGATAACTTCACAATCAGATTCTGTTTGAAATTCGAAATCAACGTTAAGCTGCTTTTTCAATTCTTTGTGGTTATAAATTTCACCGTTAACGGCAAGTACATTCGTTTTGTCTTCGTTATATAAAGGCTGAGCACCATTGTTAACATCGACAATCGCTAAACGCTCATGAACTAGAATCGCTTTTTCATTGGTGTAAATACCTGACCAGTCGGGTCCGCGATGGCGTAACAATTTAGATAATTCTAATGCTTGTTTACGAAGAGGCTTAATGTCTGACTTAATGTCTAAAATCCCGAATATTGAGCACATAATTGATTCCTTTATTTCTAGTGTTCATGCAGCTAATTCAAATAATATGTATGTAATTTGCCATATTCTCAATTAAATGCAAATAAAAATATGGAATTAATAAAATAACTTTGAATTGATTGTTGTTTTGTTGCAATTACAGGCTTGAACTTAAGATCCGTTAATATAAGCCTGCAAAGTTGTTGTTAAATTGACGAATCTTAATAATAAAGCCTAGCTTACTGAAATACGAGTTAAAACAGGCGTTAATTGGTGACTTAATATACGATAAAATTAAAATCATTTGGATTTAGTGAATTTACTGAATAAACTAAATGAATATGAATTTAATTCACTATTTTTGAATGGGCTTTACAGATGTCAGAAAAATATAAACCTTATGACCTTAGCTTTCGGGCTCATTTTCTTAAGCCCAAATTTTGGCCTGTATGGCTAGGTGTATTATTTCTCAGTGTGTTAGCATTTGTCCCCGTAAAGTGGAGAGATGCTACGGCAAGAAAAATAGCCAATCGTTTATATGATCTAAAAATGATGAAGCGAAGAAAGGAAATTGCCAAAATCAATCTTTCGATGTGTTTCCCTGATATGGATGAAGCAGAGCAAGAGCGCATAATTAGAGTCAACTTAGTTACTTTTTCCCAAGTGATTTTAAGCTATGCAGAGGCTTCTGTTCGCAGCGTTGAATATAACCGTAGTCGCTGTGTCGTACATGGAGGAGAGCATCTATTTCCTTTACTAGAACAGGGCCAAGCTTGTATTCTATTAGTGCCGCATACATTTTCGATTGATCCTGTTGGCCTAAATATAGCCTCTTATGGTGCACCATTTTGTGGCATGTTTAAAAATTCGGGCAATGAATTGTTTGATTGGTTAATGACAAAGCAAAGAACTAAGTTTGGTGGTACAGCATATCACCGTAGAGCTGGTCTAGGCGCGATTATTAAGTCATTGTCGAATGGCGAAAGTTGCTATTATTTACCAGATGAAGATCATGGCCCTAAGTACAGTGTATTTGCTCCTCTTTTTGCGACCCAAAAAGCGACATTACCAATTCTAGGTAAGTTATCAGGTAAAACGGCAGCGCCAGTTGTACCTGTTTATGCTGCCTACAATGATAAAATAGGTAAGTATGAAACATTCATTTTACCGCCAATGGAGAACTTTCCAAGCGAATCAGCTGAACAAGATGCGGTATTGATGAATCAAGAATTAGAAAAACTGATTGAAAAAAGGAAAGATCAGTACATGTGGACATTACGAATTTTACGAACACGTCCTGATGGTAATAAAATATATTAATTGCTGATCTTCAAAAGCTCTTTTTTTAATAATTCTTTTTTATTAACGAAAAAGCGCATGATAATCGTTTGTGCGCTGAAAACTGCAACGTTACTACTGCAATATTAATACTCACTAATAGTTATTAAACTTTAAACTAATGACTAAAATCACTTATTTTATACATTTTAGTCCTTACTTGGATGAGATTTATACTGCAAAGTTGATCTAGGTAAAGATTCTGTCCATCTTTAGGTAATGAGACTAGGCTTCATTTTATATAGTTGTTACAATTGCTTTCAAATGAAACCAAGCTGGTTTTTTAAAGAATAAATTCTACTTTATTTATATGCTTTCTTTTCCTGTGAGAACGAACTCTCTATTTATACTATAAATAAAGACAACAAATTCGATTTAAAAATATAAAAATCCCAACGGAGCTTAAGAATGAAAAAAACTAAGATTGTTTGTACGATTGGTCCTAAAACTGAGTCAGTTGAAAAATTATCAGAGTTAGTAAATGCAGGCATGAACGTAATGCGCCTGAACTTCTCACACGGTAATTTTCAAGAACATTCTGTTCGTATCGACAACATCCGTGAAGTAAGTGAAAAGCTAAACAAAAAAATAGCAGTACTGCTAGATACTAAAGGCCCTGAAATTCGTACAATCAAGCTAGAAAATGGCGATGATGTTATGTTGACAGCAGGTCAAGAATTTACATTTACTACTGATACAACAGTTATTGGTAATAAAGATAGTGTTGCAGTTACATATGCTGGTTTTGCAAATGATTTACATGAAGGCGCTATAATCCTAGTTGATGATGGCCTAATTGAAATGAAGGTTATCGCAACAACTGAATCTGAAGTTAAATGTAAAGTATTAAATACTGGTGCATTAGGCGAAAATAAAGGTGTGAACTTACCAAACATCAGTGTTGGTCTCCCTGCACTTTCTGAAAAAGATAAAGCGGATTTAGCGTTCGGTTGTGAGCAAGAAGTTGACTTCGTAGCTGCATCGTTTATCCGTAAAGCTGACGATGTGAGAGAGATCCGTGAGATCTTATTCAACAACGGCGGTGAAAACATCCAAATCATTTCTAAGATTGAAAACCAAGAAGGTGTTGATAACTTCGACGAAATCTTAGCTGAGTCTGACGGTATCATGGTTGCTCGTGGTGATCTTGGTGTTGAGATCCCAGTTGAAGAAGTGATCATGGCGCAGAAAATGATGATCAAAAAATGTAATAAAGCAGGTAAGGTTGTTATTACGGCAACTCAAATGCTTGATTCAATGATCTCTAACCCACGTCCTACACGTGCTGAAGCGGGCGATGTTGCCAATGCTGTGCTTGATGGTACAGATGCAGTAATGCTTTCTGGTGAAACAGCTAAAGGTAAATATCCTGTTGAAGCTGTAACTATCATGGCTGATATCTGCCAACGTACGGATTCTTCAATGACGTCAGAGTTAGGTGCTAATATTGTTGCTAGCAGCATGCGTATTACTGAAGCTGTATGTAAAGGTGCTGTTGAAACAACAGAAAAACTTTGTGCGCCGCTTATTGTTGTTGCTACTCGTGGTGGTAAATCAGCTAAATCAGTACGTAAGTACTTCCCGAAAGCAAATATTCTTGCAATCACCACTTATGAAAAAACGGCACAACAACTTTGCTTAACTAAAGGTGTTAACAGCTGTATCGTTGAGCAAATAGATAGCACTGATGAATTCTATCGTCGTGGTAAAGAACTTGCTTTAGCAACTGGTCTTGCTAAAGAAGGTGATATCGTTGTGATGGTTTCTGGCGCATTAGTACCATCAGGTACAACTAATACTGCATCAGTACACCAGCTATAATTAACTTTGCTCTTAGTTGAGAGAAGTTAAAATAAAGCCCCAGTAAGTTAACTTACTGGGGCTTTTTAATTTCAATCGTATTAGTAATATTTACTGTGATTGTACTTATCAAATACAATCACACTCGTTTCAACTTATTTATGACGAGATTCTAGGCATTGTGTTATTTCGGTTAAAGGCACTTCTTCTTTCTGTAGTAGTACCAATAAGTGATAAAGTAAATCAGCGCTTTCATTAACTAATTCGTCACGATCTTTAGCTACGGCTGCAAGTGCAACTTCAACGCCTTCTTCACCAACTTTTTGAGCGCAACGTTTAGTTCCACGCGCAAATAGACTGGCGGTATAGCTTTCTTCTGGATCTGCTGTTTTACGCTCAGCCAATAGTTTATCTAGTTTTGTAATGAAACTGATTGCTGGTTTTTGCTCAGTAACAAAACAACTTTCAGTACCTAGGTGGCAAGTTGGGCCACAAGGTTCGGCCGTAATGAGTAAGGAATCATTATCGCAATCTTTGGTAATCTCTTTAACTAATAAATAGTTTTCAGAAGTCTCGCCTTTAGTCCATAAACGTTGTTTAGTTCGACTATAGAAAGTCACTTTTCCCATTTCAAGCGTTACTGATAGCGCTTCTTGGTTCATGTAACCAAGCATTAGGACTTCGCCTGAAAGTGAATCTTGAATAATTGCAGGCATTAAGCCATCTACTTTCTGCCAATCAAGTTGGGTTAGTTGGTCATTGGTTAGCATGTTCTGATCTCCACATCTTGATCTTTAAGGTAATTTTTCAATTCTTGAATATTAATAATTTGTTTGTGGAATACACTTGCTGCAAGTGCGCCATCAACGTCTGCTTCTTTGAAAACACTGTTAAAGTGATGCATTTCACCTGCACCACCAGAGGCGATAAGCGGAACATGACATATTTTGCGTGCTTTTGACAACTGGACTGTATCATAACCACATCGAACGCCATCTTGGTTCATTACATTTAGAACTATTTCTCCCGCACCGCGCTTTTGTACTTCTTTGATCCATTCAAACGTAGTCCATTTGGTTGCTTGAGTTCGGGTTTCATCGCCTGTGAATTGATAAACTTTGTACTCTTGCTCATCTTCATCGAAATAGCTGTCTATACCGATTACGATACATTGCACACCGAATTTTGCTGATAAACGATTAATTAAACTTGGATCTGCAAGGGCAGGTGAGTTGATAGATACTTTGTCAGCACCAAATTCTAGGATACGGGCTGCATCTTCTTCACTCTTTATGCCACCAGCGACACAAAAAGGAATATCGATAACTTCAGAAACACGTGTAACCCAGCTTTTATCGACAACACGATCATCAGCACTCGCTGTAATATCATAAAAAACTAACTCGTCAGCCCCTTCTTCTGCATAACGCTGAGCTAATGGAACAATATCTCCAATTAATTCATGATTACGAAATTGCACACCTTTAACTACTTTCCCATCCTTGACGTCTAAACAAGGGATTATGCGTTTCGCTAACATGCTACATCTCCAAGAAATTTTTAATTAACTGTTGACCAGCTGCACTAGAGCGTTCTGGATGAAACTGAACGCCATAAAAATTATCTCTGTTTACTGCTGCGGTAAATGGCTGTCCATGTACCGATGTTGCAATCGTATCGCTTCCAACAGTAAGTGCGTAACTATGCACAAAATAGAAATAACTATTATCTGGAATATCTTTGAAAAGAGGATGCCCATCATTTGCTGTGATCGTATTCCAACCCATATGAGGAAGGCGAACATTTTCAGCTGACATAGGATCTATCGTGCCAGGAATGATGCCTAAAGTTGCAACATTGCCTTCTGATGAAAATTCAGCCAGTAATTGCATGCCAAGGCAGATCCCTAGGACTGGCTGAGTTAATGATTTTACTAATTCAATTAGCTCCCTGTCTGCTAGATTCTGCATTGCTTCTTGTGCAGTTCCAACACCGGGTAAAAATAATTTGGTTGCCGAAGTCAGTACATTCTTGTCTTTGCTGACAGATACTTGGTAACCTAATCGTTCAATTGCAAATTTGACTGATGATAGATTGGCGCAACCCGTATCGATTATTACAATGCCTGTTTTAGCATTTGCCATTATAAGACTCCTTTCGAGCTCGGTAGCATATCACCTTCGACTTTAATACATTGACGCAGTGTACGACCGAAACTCTTAAATAAACTCTCCACCAAGTGGTGAGTATTTTTACCTTCAGCTTTTAAATGCAAAGTGGCTGCCATGCCATCGCTCAATGAACGGAAAAAGTGTGGCACCATCTCAGTGGCAAAATCACCGATGTTTTCACGCGGAAATTCAGCATTAAATTGTAAGTAAGCGCGACCAGAAAGATCCAGCGAACATGAAGCTTCACACTCATCCATCGGTAATACAAAACCAAAGCGGCCTATGCCACGTTTATCACCCAATGCTTGGTTGATTGCATTGCCTAATGCCAACGCAGTATCTTCGACTGTGTGGTGATCGTCGATATGTAAATCACCCGCTACCGATAGGTTAAGGCGGAAACCACCATGAGTAGCAATTTGATCTAACATGTGATCAAAAAATCCCATGCCAGTATCAATACTGCTGCCGCCTTGAGTGTCCAAATCAATATCGACTTTGATATCTGTTTCTTTGGTCGTTCTTGTGACACTTGCGATCCGATTACCTTTCGTTAATAAACTATCAGCAATGGCAGTCCAGTTATTATCTTTGGTATTATAAAGAATGCCTTCAATACCCATGTTTTCAGCAAGTTGAATATCAGTGATCCGGTCGCCAATAACATAAGAGTTAGCCGAGTCTATTCGACCAGATTGAAGATACTCTTTGACCATACCTAAGTGTGGTTTGCGGCAACTACAGTTGTCTTCTGTAAAATGTGGGCAAAGTAATACAGACTCAAAATTTACGCCTTGAGATTTAAATAATTCTATCATGGCATTCTGTGGAATATCAAAATCAACTTGCGGGTAGCTATCTGTTCCTAAACCGTCTTGATTCGAGACTATAACTAAAATAAAACCAGCATCTTGTAGTTTTAATAATGTTGGAATAACAAGTGGCTCAAATTTTAGTTTCTCTAAGCTATCAACTTGCTTGTCTGTGATCGGCTCATCAATTAATGTCCCATCACGATCAATAAATAAGAATTTTTCCTTGTTCACATTGTGCTCCTGCGTATCGATTTTTATAATTTAATTATGAGTTAAGCGCTTTGATCGCGGCTAATGTTTTGTTCATTTCGAATTCAGTACCAACGGTAATGCGAATGCAATTTTCTAATGTCGGTTTATTACTGAAATCTCTTAAAACGATTCCTTGCTTGGATAAAGCTGAGAAGACTTTACTGCTGTCTTTGAAACGCACGAGTAAAAAATTGCCTGTTGTTGGAAATATATATTCAACAGTTGGCAAGATTACTAAAGCTTGACTGAATTGTTCACGAATGCCGTTTAGCGTAGTCACTCGGTGTCTCATATGAGATATACCTGCAATCGTCAGTGCTTGGATCGCAATTTGAGCAACAGGTTCAGGTACTGGATAAGGCGGAATTACTTTTAGTAACAGGTCAATAATACTTGGATTAGCAATTGCAAAACCACAACGAATAGAGGCAAGGGCAAAGGCTTTTGATAAGGTTCTTAATATGACCAAGTTTTCAAAATCTTTCAGTAACGCGACCTGGGTATGTTGAGGGCAAAATTCAATATAAGCTTCGTCTACAACCACAATAGCGCGATCTTTTGCTGCAACCAATAAGTCGATTAGTGCACCTTGATCTAAAGTGTTACCGGTTGGATTATTTGGCGCACACAAGAAGATAATTTTAATATCATCAATTTGTTTTTTGATTGCCTCATAATCTGGGTTAAAACTAGCTGTTAGTGGCTGCTTGATTGTTACAACACCATTTGTTTCCGCACTGACTTCATACATGCCATAAGTTGGTGTGTTGATCAGAATTTTATCTTGGTTTGGCTCGCAAAACGTTCTAATTAATAATTCAATCGCTTCATCAGCACCACGCGTTGTGATCAGCTGATTTGAATTTACACTTGCATAAATCGCATAAGCATCAAGCATACTTGTTGGTTGAAATTCTGGATAACGATTTAAGCGTTCACAATCTAATTCGAATTCTACCGATTCAGGTGATTCATTGGCATTCAACCAAGTATCTCCTGTACCACCAATACGTCTGGCTGATTGATAAGGTGTCAGAGCATTAACATTGTTCCTGGCGAGTTGGCTTATTTTACTCATTTATTGGCCTCCAAAAAGTCAGTGCGAATCGTTACTGCACGTTTGTGAGCATCTAAACCTTCAGCATCTGCGAGAGTTGTGACAGTTTCAGCAAGGTTTTGTAGTCCACTTTTTGTTAATTCTTGAACAGTAAAACGCTTAGTGAAATCTGCTAAACCTAAACTTGAGTAGGTTCTGGTATAACCATAGGTTGGTAGTACGTGATTGGTACCGCTGGCATAATCACCCACTGATTCTGGCGACCAAGCGCCTAGAAAGATAGATCCTGCATGCTTTATCTTGGGTAATAAAGTGCGTGCATTTTCCGTTTGAATAATTAGATGTTCAGGCGCATAGCGATTACTAATTTCAACTGATGTCGCTACGTCTTCAGTCACGATTATTAGACTTGAAGCAATTGCTTGCTCAGCTATATCCTTACGAGATAGTTGTGCTAATTGAGCTTTAATTTGTTCTGCTACTTCAGCCGCAATCGCTTGGCTTGAAACGGTCAAAATAGCTTGAGAGTCTGGTCCGTGCTCGGCTTGGGATAGTAAATCTGCAGCAATAAAGCTGGCATTCGCTCGCTCATCGGCAATGACTAATACTTCGGAAGGGCCTGCTGGCATATCAATCGCAGCGCCAGTTATATCATTACTCACTTGGCGTTTAGCTTCGGTAACAAAAGCATTACCTGGACCGAATATTTTATCTACACTCGCTATAGATTCTGAACCGTAGGCAAGTGCCGCGATAGCTTGAGCCCCACCAAGTGCATAAATCTCGGTAACACCGCATAAATTGGCTGCAAATAATATTTCATCAGCAATCGGTGGAGGTGAAGTTAAGACAATACGTTGGCAACCAGCAATCTGTGCTGGTGCTGATAGCATTAATACGGTCGAAGGTAACGGCGCACTGCCACCGGGAATATACAAACCAACTGCATCAATCGCTGCAGTATGCATTTCGCAAACAACACCTGGCATAGTTTCTATGCTTATCACATCTTGCTGTTGGGCCTGGTGAAACACTTTAATGTGTTTATGTGCTTGCTTAATTGCTTGTTGGATTTTAGGGGCCACGCGATCTGAAGCTGATTGTATTTCCGTTGCTGAAATCTGTAGCTTAGTTAAGCTAACTCTATCTAACTTTTCGGTGAAAGAAAATAATGCCTTATCACCTTGTGTTCTGACTTGATTAATAATATCGGTTACTATGTTATTAATCGTTACTGAGTTAGAGATAGCAGGACGAACTAATACTGTATTCTTTTCTGCTTCCGAGAGTTCATCCCAAATTACCATCTTCATATTTGCTTCCTCTGCCTTCCGCTAACGTTATATTTTAGATCGATTACCCAAGCATTTTTTCAATTGGCAATACTAAGATTGAACTCGCACCAAGTGCTTTTAATTGTTCCATCGTTTCCCAAAATAATTTCTCAGTACTTACTACATGCACAGCAACGGTATCTTCAGTACCTGCAAGTGGTAGCACGGTTGGATTTTCAGCACCTGGAAGTAAGTCAATGACAGCATCTAATTGTGCTTTAGGAGCGTGCAGCATGATGTATTTACTTTCTTTTGCTTGCATAACGCCTTGAGCACGCGTCATTAACTTATCAATTAAGTTTTGTTTCTCATCTGATAATGCAGCTTTAGACTGGATTAACACCGCTTTTGAGTGAAAAATATCTTGAACTTCTTTAAGCCCATTGGCTTCTAGCGTTGCACCCGTTGAAACAAGGTCGCATATTGCATCAGCAATGCCAGCACGAGGCGCAACTTCAACAGAACCATTAAGCATCACTGATTTGAAACTAACGCCTTGATCATCAAGATAACGTTTCAATAGCTCAGGGTATGAGGTTGCAATACGTAGCCCTTCGAGGCATTGGGGACCGGTATAATCAAACTCCTCAGTTGTCGCAATAGATAAGCGACAGCCACCGAAAGTCATGCGTTTAAGTACTTTGTATTCAGCTGCTTCACCTAAACGTTTACGTTCTAATTCTTTTTCTTCTAATTCATTTTCACCAATGAAACCAAGATCTGCAACACCATCCATGATAAGACCCGGAATATCATCATCACGAACTCGCAATAGGTCGATAGGCATATTTTCACAGTGTGCAATCAAACGTTGTTCACGCATGTTTATTTTCAGCCCCATTGCTTTGAGCAAGTTTTGAGACTCAGTACTTAAACGACCTGATTTTTGAATCGCAATACGAATTCTTGGTTGTTCCATTTTATTATCTAACATAGTTATCCCTAATTTTTATCTAATCGCGTATTAAGACGCTCAAAATTACAAAAAAAAACCCCCGGAAGTTATCTTCCGAGGGTTAGTAATTGGGTGTCGGAAGTTTGCGTATATGCACTTCCAGTCAACGAGCCTGAAAGCTAATCAAATATGATGATGGTGATGTACGCTAACTTTCAGATTTAAATTCATAATAGTACTCGTTAATTATTTGTTATTAGTTATGTGCTTAAGTTCACAATAGCAAGATGGATTTAAATTGCAATATTTTTTTTGATCGATTTAAGTGCGGTTTAGTCGAAAAGTTACTATTTAGCTATTTACAATATCTTCATATCCACTAAATAACGATTAGCTAATTCATTTTGCCGTAGCCAGTGCCAAACTTGTTCTATCGGATTTAGCTCTGGCGAATACACTGCCATTCACTTCATTTTAATAAATGGGGACAGTCTGGTTCAGTACAGCGATATCGTTGTAAAAAATGCACTAAAACCTTCAATATTAAAACAAAATTGGCCCCAGTATGCTGAATGTATGGCACTGAAATTAACACTGCGGCAATCAGCCAAGGTTTGTAATATTAACCTTAAAACAGCATTTTTATGGCGTCATCGTTTTCTTGAAGCACAATCAGAACAATATAAAGATAAATTATCGGTGATCATTGAGGTGGTGATGTAGATAAAAGAACGCAAAAAGAACAAGTCGCAATCCTGCTGTCGATAGACCGAAGCAAACACATCGTTGACGGTGTTTTAGCAGCAGACAGTGCAGCTGAAATAAAATTACATTTAGCGCCACACATAATTAAAGATTCAGTCCTGTGCAGTGATGGGGCGTTTTAAAGGTTGGGCAGACATCAAAATGCGAGGAGTGGCAACGAAGTACTTGTCACATTATCTGGCTTGGTTTAGAGAAAGCTACGTGAAGTTTAATTTTCAGCAACAGAGCCTTTAATTAACGTTCCAATAAATCAAGTTTATTCGTTACGCCGTCCCATTCAGATGCATCCGCAGGTACTTCACACTTCTCAGTGATGATTGGCCATACATCACTTAATTCTTCATTGAGTTCGATAAATACTTGTTGCTCTTCTGGCACTTCATCTTCTTGATAAATGGCATTAACAGGACATTCAGGTTCGCATAAACCGCAATCGATACAAGCGAACGGATTAATGACTAAAAAGTTAGGGCCCTCATGAAATGCATCAGCAGGGCAAACAGGGACACAATCGCCATGTTTACATTTGATACAATTTTCAGTGACAACAAAAGCCATAATATGTGTTCCTAAAGTTTCAAAGGGCTGGATTATACGTTAGCGCGCTTGAATTGCAATTAACTCTATGGCGCTGACTTTATCAGCATAGAATTGAACTATTAAATGCATATCCGTTAATAATAACGTAAAATGCTGACCCTTAGATTTTAGTTAGCGGATAAGTATAAAAATAATACTTAGTAACCCTCGCACTTATTAGTTGGATATTTAGTTATGTTACGTTTGACCGATGTAAAACTGCCTCTTGATCATGACGATCAAGCCCTGAAAGCATTTATTCTAAACAAGTTAGGTATAGAAGCTGAGCAACTTGTTGAGTTCAATGTATTTCGCCGTGGTTATGATGCGCGTAAACGTAACACTATTATTCTTATGTACACGCTTGATGTGACATTAGTGGACTCTGTTGATGAAGCTGCTTTACTTACTCAGTTTGAAAAAGATCAGCATGTTCGTGTTAGCCCTGATACTGCCTATAAATTTGTTGCAGATAAAAACAACGTTGAGATTGAAAAACGTCCGGTTGTAATAGGCTTTGGTCCTTGTGGTTTGTTTACAGCATTGATTTTGGCGCAAATGGGTCTTAATCCTATTATTCTTGAGCGCGGTAAAGAAGTGCGCGAACGCACTAAAGATACTTTTGGTTTTTGGCGTAAACGAATTTTGAATCCTGAATCGAATGTGCAGTTTGGTGAAGGCGGCGCAGGAACATTCTCCGACGGTAAACTTTATAGCCAAGTTAAAGATCCTAAACATTATAGTCGCAAAGTATTAACTGAATTTGTTAAAGCGGGTGCACCTGAAGAAATCATGTATTTGAGTAAGCCACATATTGGTACATTCAAACTGGTTACTATGATTGAAGCGATGCGCAAAGAGATTATAGAACTTGGTGGTGAAATTCGCTTTAGTGCGCGTGTAGACGATATCTTGATTGAAAACGATCAAGTACAGGGTGTACAACTTGCAGATGGTGAAATCATTGAAACAAATCATGTTTCATTAGCGATTGGCCACAGTGCACGGGACACATTTGAAATGTTACAAAAACGCGGTGTGTATTTAGAAGCTAAGCCTTTTTCTATTGGTTTCCGTATCGAACACAAACAATCAGCAATTGACGCTGCTCGTTTTGGTAAAAACGCCGGTAACCCAATTTTAGGCGCAGCGGATTACAAGCTTGTACATCATTGTAAAAATGGCCGTTCAGTATACAGCTTCTGCATGTGCCCTGGTGGTACTGTGGTTGCCGCAACTTCTGAAGAAGGTTGCCTGGTAACTAATGGTATGAGTCAGTACTCACGTAATGAAATGAACGCAAACAGTGCAATTGTTGTTGGTATTACACCTGAAGATTATCCGGGTAATCCATTAGCGGGTATCGACTTGCAGCGTAAGTGGGAACAAAATGCCTTTGTTATTGGCGGCAGTAACTACGATGCTCCAGGACAAACGCTTGGTGACTTCATGTCTGGCCGTGGTGAAGGCGAATTTGGCGATGTAGTACCATCATATAAACCAGGTCTTAAATTTACAGATTTAAGTAAAACATTACCTGATTTTGCTATTGCCGCAATTCGTGAAGCAATTCCTGCGTTTGAGAAGAAAATTAAAGGTTTTTCGCATAAAGATGCCACATTAACGGGTGTTGAAACACGCACGTCGTCACCGGTTAGTATTAAACGTGATCGCGATATGCAAAGTATCAGTACTAAAGGTTTATATCCTGCTGGTGAAGGTGCCGGTTATGCTGGTGGTATTTTATCAGCTGGTATTGATGGTATTAAAGTGGCAGAAGCGATGGCGTTGTCTTTATTAGAGATCGAAGCTTAGTTTTTGGAAATATAATAATATGAAATGAAAAAAGCGCGTTAACTATTTGTAATACACTCTTACAATATCGTTACCGCGCTTTTTTATTATTTAAAATCTGGCATTATTAATGTCAGACTAAAGGACTTGGCTTAATCAATTAAGTCATAATTTTTGTGTAAGATCTCTATGATCTCGGCTTTAGGATTATCAGAAAGGATGATTTTTTCGCCAGTGATCTTTTCTGCAATATTAATGTAAGTATTAGATAATTCCATTAATGCCGATACAGGTAACGCATTGTGTTCTGCTAACGCTAAACGTTCAGTCATTCTGTCTTTATTCAATAAGATATCAGGTTCTGCAAAGTGGTTTAGTAATAACTGACGGAATCCTTCTTTTGAATTCTCAACTATTTTACCGGTACCGTACGCCGCGCTGTCCCAGATACGCGATGAATCAGGCGTACCCACTTCATCCATATAGATAAGTTTATCTTGGCCTTTGCTGTCTTTTACATAGCCAAATTCAAACTTAGTGTCGACAAATGTTTGTCCTACTTTACTTAAAGAATCACTAATTAGGTCGAAGCCTTCTTTTAGTAGTTTTTCATAGTAGGCAATATCTTCAAGCGATTTAAAGTTAAAGGCTTTATAGTTTTGCTCAATATTTTTACGGGTAATGTTAACGTCATCGACAGCAGGCACACCAGGGATATTATCAAGAATACCTTTCGTAGAAGGTGTGATCAGTAACTCAGGTAGTTTTTGATCTTTTTCCAATCCTTCAGGTAGTTCAATACCGCAGAAATCTCGTTCACCTTTAGCGTATGATCGCCACATTGAGCCAGTAATATATTGACGGCAAATTGCTTCGATCATAACGGGTTTGGCTTTTTGAACGATCCAGATGAAAGGGTGCGGAATATCGAGAATATGACTATCGGCAAGGCCATTTTCACGAAAGAGTTTAAACCAGTGATTAGAAATAGCGTTAAGAGCAGCGCCTTTACCCGGTACACCGTTCATGCCACCTTCGGCATGCCAGATACAATCAAAGGCTGAAATACGATCACTAATAACCATAATGGCAAGTGGTGAGTCGGGAGCAACATCGTAGCCTTTTTCTTTGATTAGGCGACGGCTATCCGCTTCTGTTAACCAATAAACCGAGCGAACTTTACCGCTATGAACAGGTTGCTCTGTGCGAATCGGCAGGTCATTATTTACTGCGAGTACTTTATCAGCAAGACTCATTGTTAACTATCCTTATTGAGTTTTAATCATATAAAAAACGTTTACCAAAATCCTTGGAAGGTCCAGAACATCCACTCTGAAACTAGTGCTATCAAATTTGGGGCAATTCTAGCAGAACTATTTTTTGTTTCCAGTGTTTGTGGTAAATATGTGAGCAAAAATAGCGGCTAATCTTTCAGCTTTGTTAAAGATAATATTGGCTATTTAGTCAATCGAATTAATGTTATTTGCATATTTCTAATGGGGGTGATATTAAAGCTGAGTAACTTATCGATGGAAGTAAATTTGTGATTGAGAAATATTTTTTAGCTGAAGGTGCGTTGGCAGAAAACATTAATGGCTACCGTGCTAGGCAACCACAAATTGATATGGCTAAAGCCGTCGATAGCATCATTAAAGACAAGGGTAATCTGATTGTAGAAGCGGAAACGGGTACAGGTAAAACCTTTGCTTATCTTATTCCAGCTTTAGTTAATGATAAAATGACCATTATTAGTACTGGTAGTAAGAACCTGCAAGAGCAGTTATTTCATCGTGACTTGCCGTTTATTATTGATATTTTGCAGAGCAACGCGAAAACCGCACTCCTCAAAGGCCGCAGTAATTACCTTTGTCTAGAGCGTTTAACTCGCTTAGGCAGAGAAACAGATTACCAGACACAAGAGATTTTAGCGGATTACGTGAAAGTGAAAGGCTGGTCGAATATTACCGTGAGTGGTGATATGAGTTCAGTCCCCGGATTACAAGATGATGCAGGTATCATGCCTCTGGTAACTTCAACAAATGATAATTGTCTAGGACGAGACTGCCCTGATTATGAAGACTGTTTTATTGTAAAAGCTCGTCGAAAGGCACTAGAAGCTGATGTCGTGGTGGTTAATCATCATCTTTATTTTGCCGATATGAACGTGCGAGATTCTGGATTTGGTAAGTTACTGCCAGACGCTGATGTCGTTGTTTTTGATGAAGCTCATCAGATCCCCGATATTGCTTCAGAGTATTTTGGTAAGAGTCTCAGTAGTCGCCAGATGTTAAGCCTGTCTAAAGATATGCAGTACCTGGGTAGAACAGACTTGAAAGATACTATTCAAATGACCAAGGTCGCTAATAGCCTAGCGAATGCAACACAAGATTTACGTTTAAGTTTTGGGATTGAATCGGGTAAAGGCAATTGGCGTCACCTGCTACAGCAACAGCCAGTGATGGCAGCTGTGACAAGATTTCAAGATCAGCTTAAGTTTGCTTACGATTTATTAAAAGCCAATGTAGGCCGTAGTGAGTTAACCGATCATTGTTTTGAACGAGTTGTGGAGATCAATACTAAACTTCAGCAGATCATGGCCGTTAAAGCCACGGGCTTTAGTTTTTGGTATGACTGTACTAGGCGCAATTTTAGTTTGAATATTACGCCGCTGGATATTTCAGAACGCTTTTCTGATGAACAAGAAAAAAATAACGCAGCTTGGATCTTTACTTCCGCAACTTTAGCCGTTGATAGTCATTTTAATCATTATAAACAAGCAATGGGACTGCTACAAAGTAAAGAGCTTATTCTCGCCAGTCCGTTTGATTATCAAAATCAAGCAATGCTGTGTGTGCCGCGTAATATTCCCGAGCCTCATGATCCGAACATTGCGGCAATTCTGGTGGATAAACTATTACCCGTTATTATTGCCAATCAAGGTCGTTGCTTCTTTTTATGTACTAGTCATTACATGGTTAAACAAGTCGCCGCATTACTGCAAAATAGCCTATCGATGCCAGTATTTGTGCAAGGACAAGATAATAAACAAGTATTGCTCGACCGTTTTATTGAACACGGTAATGCCTTGCTTATCGGCACTTACTCTTTCTGGGAAGGTATTGATGTTAGAGGGCAAACTCTAAGTTGTGTTATTATTGATAAGCTGCCGTTTGCATCGCCAGATGATCCGTTACTACAAGCTCGAATTGAAGATTGCCAGCGTAAAGGCAAGGATCCATTTGCTGAATTACAAATTCCTAAAGCTGTGATTAATTTAAAGCAAGGAGTAGGGCGTTTGATTCGTGATGTTGAAGATACTGGCACTGTGATCATTGGCGATACTCGTATCGTATCAAGGCAATATGGCAGTACTTTTGTAAATAGTCTGCCGGCGATGCCAAGAACCCGAGATTTAGCCAAAGTCATTGATTTTATTGAGACCACCAATCGTTAATAGAAATGACCGTTAATAAAAATAATTATTTGACAAAGACTGTTAGCAAAAGAGACGAAGAAAATTATATGAGTAAAATTTTAGCATTAGATACTTCAACTGAAAATTGTTCAGCCGCTTTATATCTTGATGGCGAGATCACTTTTCGTGAATTTGAAAGTCCAAGAGAGCATACCTTACGTATTCTACCTATGGTCGATAGTTTGCTTAAAGAAGCAAATGTGAAGCTAACAGATTTGGATGCACTGGCGTTTGGCCGTGGACCGGGCAGTTTCACTGGTGTGCGCATTGGTACTGGTATTGCGCAAGGCTTAGCGTTTGGCGCGGATCTACCTATGTTGCCCATTTCAAGTTTGGCTGCAATGGCGCAAGGTACGCATCGTTTGTATGGTGCTACAGCGGCATTACCTGCTATTGATGCACGTATGGGAGAAGTTTACTTCGCGCAATATGAATTGAATGATAAAGGCATTATGACTCTAGTTGGTCAAGAGGTGGTTACAAAACCAGATCTATTAACCAGTGAGTTTGGTGCGTTAGATAAATCTGTTTATAGCGTAGGCACAGGATGGGGAACTTATCCCGAGATTTTATCTCAGCTTGCAGTTAAAGAAATCAAAGAAAGTACTGAATTACAGTTCCCGACATCTGCAGATATTGTTTTATTAGCCGCGGCAGAATTTGCTGATGGTAAAGCTGTTGGAGTTGAAGATGCTATGCCTGTTTATGTAAGAGATACAGTGACATGGAAGAAGCTACCAGGACGTGAATAAATGAAAGAATTTAGCGCTAATGTAAATGGTCACCATTTTGCTGGTTTGCAGTGGGGGGATGACAGCAAGCCTATTTTATTGGCGCTACATGGCTGGCTAGATAACGCCGCTAGTTTTATCCCTTTGGCGGATGCTTTAGCAGCTAAGTTAGCCAATGAGCCATTTCCTTATCAGTTAATAGCCATTGATCTGCCTGGGCATGGAAAATCATTTCATAAATCCGGGCATTACCATTTTGTTGACTGGATTGATGATGTATATCAACTATTTATAGACCAAAAATGGCAGAGTGTTACTTTGCTCGGACATTCCATGGGCGCAATGATTAGCTCTATTTTTGCAGCTACTTTTCCCGAGTTTATTGATGAACTGGTTCTGATTGAGGGGCTGGGTGCTATTTCGGCGAAACCTGAGCACACATTAGACCAACTTAAACGTGGCATTATAAGTCGAGTTGATTACTATCCTGCGGATGATATCCAGCGTCCCAAACAACTGTCACTAGAGCGTATTGTTAAAGCAAGGTGCAGAATAAGTGATTTATCTGCTGAACACTCTGAACTTATATGTAACAGAAATTTAACATTGCAAAGTGGTATCTATTACTGGTCTTCAGACCCTAAATTAAAGTCTATATCGCTATTACGTTTTACAGATAAACAGATATTGAATTTTTTATCTAATATTTCAATGCCTTGTAAGATAATAAAAGCAACTGGTGGTTTTCCACTAATTTCAGAAGTACTACAGTTGGATCTTTTTCAGCAAGATAATTTCGAGATACATGAATTGGCTGGTGGTCATCATGTGCATATGGAAGTTCCGCAGCTGTTAGCTGATGTATTACAAAATAACGTGACATAGTGAAATGTTTTGTTTTTTGTTCTTTTTTCTATATTTATTGTCAATTAATACGAAATAATTAGAGTTTAAATAGTCTAGAGATGCTAAAATTTCATTTGTTAAATGTGTGTTAATCCATTAAAATCAGCGCATAATAATTATTTTGATTAACAAATATAATTCAGTCTAATGGACGAGATTAATTATATTGTTGTTAAGTATGAGTTCTATAAAAAGGAGTGGTAAAAGTGGAAAAAGTTTGGTTAAAACGTTACCCAGAAAAAGTACCTGCAGAAATTGATTATGGCAGCTATAACTCTTTAAATGATATTTTTGATGAGTCAGTACAGAAGCACGCTGAAAATCCCGCCTATGTAAACATGGGATGCACAATGACTTATGGTGAGGTTGAAGAGCAATCTCGTGCTTTTGCTGCTTATCTCCAAAACGATTTAAAACTTGTTAAAGGTGACCGTGTTGCCTTAATGATGCCTAATTTACTGCAATATCCAGTGGCATTATTTGGCGTATTACGTGCTGGCATGGTTGTTGTTAATGTAAACCCACTATACACACCGCGTGAATTGAAACATCAGTTAAGTGACTCTGGCGCTAAAGCCATCGTGATCATTTCAAACTTCGCAAGCGTGTTAGAAAAAGTAATTAAAGATTCGCCTGTAGAGCACGTTATTTTAACGCAACTTGGTGATCTTTTCTCGCCATTAAAAGGCACAATAACCAACCTAGTCGTTAAATACGTAAAAAAAATGGTTCCGAAATTTAACCTTCCCAAAGCCGTTTCGTTTAGAACAGTTATCAAGCAAGGTCGTGCAAGAACCTTTAATCCTGTATCGACTCAATTAGATGATATTGCTTTCCTGCAATATACAGGAGGTACAACAGGCGTATCTAAAGGTGCGATCTTAACGCATAAAAATATGCTTTCGAATGTATTACAGGCAGAAGGCGCATACGGCAGTATTCTTGACCATGGTCAGGAAACTGTTATTACGGCGCTGCCTCTGTATCACGTATTTGCATTAACCGTGAATGGTTTGCTGTTCTTCTTATGTGGTGGTAAAAATATTTTAATTACCAATCCGCGAGACTTACCGAATCTAGTCAATGAAATTGATACATATAAACCAAGTGCAATTACTGGTGTTAACACTTTATTTAACGCACTAGTTAATGATGAAAGCTTTAATAAATTAAATTTTTCTGCTTTGAAGCTTTCCGTGGGTGGTGGCATGGCCGTACAACGGGCAGTGGCTGAGAAATGGAAAAAAATTACCGGTTGTCATTTACTTGAAGGTTATGGTCTAACTGAGTGTTCACCATTAGTGACAGTTAATCCTTATGACCTGCATGAATATAATGGTTCGATCGGTTTACCTGTGTCTTCAACTAATGTACGCATTATTGATGAAGACGGCGGTGTATTGACTAAACCAGGCGCTGTGGGTGAAATGCAAGTTTGTGGGCCACAAGTTATGCAAGGCTACTGGCAACGACCAGCTGAAACAGCCGAAGTAATTACCGATGGTTGGTTAAATACTGGTGATATTGCTCGTATGGATGAAGATGGTTTCTTCTATATTGTTGACCGTAAGAAAGATATGATTTTGGTTTCTGGGTTTAATGTATTCCCGAATGAAATTGAAGACGTACTCGCTTTAAATGACAACATTTTGGAAGCTGCCGCAGTTGGTGTGCCAAACCAGAACTCTGGCGAAACAGTAAAAGTGTTCGTCGTTAAGAAAGGTGAGATCAGTAAAGAAGCTGTGATCAGTCATTGTCGCGAACATTTGACTGCTTATAAAGTACCTAAAATCGTTGAATTTAGAGACGAGTTACCGAAAAGTAATGTCGGTAAAATATTACGTCGTGAACTACGAGATTAAAAAATGTCTATTTTGAGTTTTTTGTTTATAAAATAATAAAATACTTATCATTGATATTTAATTTAGCTAAAATTAAGCCACTTTCTGAATTTTCAGGAAGTGGCTTTTTTCTTGAGGTAATAAGTGAATTACATATTAATTGAAGATCATGATTCGTTAGAGAGTATGATAGCGCAATGTGCTGACGTTAAAGAGTTAGCGATCGATACTGAGTTTATTCGTCAGCGTACTTATTACCCAATCCTTGGTTTATTCCAACTTTATAATGGCATTGATACCTATCTGATTGATCCATTAGCATTTGATGATTTAACTCCGCTGTGGCAGTTACTTGATCGTCACCCTGTAATCTTACATGCTTGTTCTGAAGACTTAGATGTATTCATGACTGTCGCGAATAAATTTCCGGACTTCTTTCACGACAGCCAAATAGCCGCAGCTTTTGCTGGATTAGGTTCATCTCTTGGTTTTGGTGGCATGGTGGCTCATTATCAAGATATCGAACTTGATAAAGGCGCATCGCGTTCAAATTGGTTATTACGCCCATTGACTGAGACTCAGCTTAATTATGCTGCTGCGGATGTTTACCACCTGTTACCATGCTGGGAGCAATTAAAAGCTAAACTTGATGAATTAGGTTATTACGAATATTACCTTCAAGAAGTGGCAAACTTACGTCAACGCAGAGCACGTAAAAAACAGCCTGAATCGGTTTACAAGCAATTTAAGAATGCTTCATTGCTAAATCAGCGTCAACTTGCTACCTTGCAGGCACTAGGTGAATGGCGCGAAACCAATGCGACTGAACGCGATATGGCCGTTAACTTTGTGGTAAAAGAAGCGCACTTAGTAGAAGTTGCTCGACATCAACCAACATCTTTATATGACTTAGGTAAACTCGAATTATTACCAATCGAAATCAAACGTCAAGGGAAACGTATTTTACAGATAGTTCAGCAAACCAGTGAGCTAAATGAAAGTCAATTACCTGAACTATTGAGTCGTATTTCAGATTATCCGGGCTATAAAAAAATAGTTCAAGAGCTGAAAGCGCGTATTGCTCAAGCGAGTGAAAAAACCCAGATCCCCGCTGAATTGATTGGTTCTAAAAAACTGATGAATGAATTGTTGAGTTGGGTTTGGAAGTTGGATGATAATGAAAAAGAAACGGCAGAAAAACCGTTGTTGTTATCTAATTGGCGAGCTGAAGTAGTCGGTAACCAATTACTGGAAATGCTAACCAAATCTTAAATATCTAAAGTTTATAGATAACGGAGACTTTAGAGTTAGGTCTTGCTAGAACAGAAAAGGATGAAGCTCCGTTCATCCTTTTCTGTTCTAGTTAATATGATAACCCCAAGAATACTACACTTGAATCGGGGTAAATAGCTGATGTATAAGTTTATCATAGCTATCTATTTTATCTTCTAAATTGTGCTTGGAGCGAACATAGTTTCGTGCGTTTTCTCCCATACGCAGAATATTGGTAGTGTCTAAGTTAGACAAAAATTGTACAGCTGAATTCATATCTTCCTCACAGTAATGCCCAAGATCATTAGTTCCGATAAAGTTATCTGGATTTACATTGAAAGATAATATTGGGGTTGCACCCAGATATGCCTGCAGAAATGCATGGGGAAGCCTTCATGAGTAGATGTATTGACGAAGCATTTGGCATTATTATAGACATCTTGAATTTCAAAAATGAAACGTAATCAATTATTTTTCATGCCTCTACACTTAGCTCAGGACAAATGTACAGGAGTACGAATTATTGCCAGTTGTAACAGTCTATTAGGTATTTCTTTTTCCATTTTTCTCCGATTGAACCGATAACAGAACTCACTAAGGTATTCTTGTAGGTACTTTCCTGATACTCCATGAAATGTTCCGAGTAAAAATGCTTTCAAATTACCTATCGCAAGATGAACCCAGGGGAGCCATTCATCAACCAACTCACTCGTTGTAACCCTTGCTTCATGTTGCTGAGTGTTATCTATGATGTTCAACGCTGCTAAACCATCTGTATGTACTTGTTGTTTAGCATTTATTGAGCCAAGTATGTCGCGGGTGTTGCTGCAGGAAAACTCACGGTTGCCTTACCAACCGTGAGTGTGATTGATGGCTGCTGCCCTGCAATAAATTCTATCTGCTGGGTCACTTTAGCGCTACAAACTAAAGGGCCAATACCAATAACTGCCATTAGTCTTCTACCCACAGGATGAACTGCAATAGCATTTTTGATTTGTGCTGTAAGTAGATCAATTCTTTCATCAGCAAGGATTAAATCTTCCTGAAGCGTTTGTAGTAATGCTCTAAAATCAAAAGTTAAACCGTTATCAAAATCTTCTAACCACATTGGTATTGCCTTTCTTAAATAAGCGATACCAACAGGTGCAATAATGCCGTATTCACTCACAAGCCCTCTAATTTGATTTGCTTTTGATGTTCTATGGCATATCAGCTCTTCACGGACTTTATGCTTGGATTGAATATCTTGTTGCTCAACAGTTTTAATATTAACAAAGCGCATATTAGGTCGACTTATCGTCTCACAAATAGCCTCAGCATCCACTT
>Ga0209396_1001749_pt1 | contig 23587 bp, 24 predicted proteins | sample GOMGulsemesocosm_6_FD_184638 | JGI IMG/M metagenome (GOLD analysis project Ga0209396, IMG submission 184638) | Methane-oxidizing microbial communities from mesocosms in the Gulf of Mexico - GOM8C Gulf of Mexico (SPAdes) (version 2) | ecosystem: Environmental > Aquatic > Marine > Cold seeps... | reverse complement strand
AGGAATTGGCGGTGGCGTGATTGGTGATATGTCTGGTTTTGTTGCCAGTACCTGGTTGCGAGGGATGAATTTGGTGCATATTCCAACTACATTAATGGCTATGATCGATAGTAGTATTGGTGGCAAAACGGCTATCAACTTTAGGCATACAATAAATGGCATTGGCAGTTACTATCACCCAATTGCTAATCTCATTGACCTTAACTTAATAGATAGTTTATCTGAAAGAGATTACATCTCCGGGCTAGCGGAGGTTATTAAGTGTGGGATTATAAGTGACCGTAATTTTTATGATTATCTTTCTGAAAATTATGAGCCCATAAAAAATAAATCCCAAGAGCATATAATTGAATTTGTCCGAAATACCATTGAGATAAAGATTCAGCATGTACAAGGAGATGTAAAAGAGGGGGGTAAAAGGCTATTACTTAATTATGGGCACACATTGGGGCACTCAATAGAGGTTTCAACCATGAAGGATGGCCATGAGCAGTTAAGGCATGGTGAAGGGGTGTCAATTGGTATAATGGCTGTGGCGTATATAGCTACTCAGCACTTGGGCCTTAACGGTGCTGTTTATGATTCTTATAAGTCGTTGTTTGAAAAAATTGGGTTACCTGTTGATGTGAGTGCTTCAGAGTTAGGAATGGAACGTGAAAGTTTATTAAATGCATGCATTAAGAATGTGAATAAAGATAAAAAGCGTTTGAATAACAAACTGCGACTGATTCTGGCCACAGAAATAGGGAGTGCAGCTGTATTTGACGATGTACCCCTTAGATTAATTGAAGAAGCATTTTCACATATTATTAAGGTGTAAATTTTGAGTGATTTAATAGGTTTAACTGGGAAAATATGTGTTATTACCGGTGCAGGGAAGGGCATTGGCTATGAGTGTGCACGGTCTTTTGCCTTGCAAGGAGCAAAGCTGGCGTTGATCAGTCGAACAGAAAGTGATTTAGTGAAGCTGGGGCAGGATCTGAATTTGCCAGAAAGTGATATTTTTTGGATGGCTGGCGATGTATCTGACCAAGATACCGTAAAGAAATTTATTGATGCCGTTGTAACTAAGTATGGTGAAATTGATGTGTTAATTAATAATGCAGGAATTCGATTTAGGAAGGAATTCTTGGATATCAGTTATGACGAGTGGCAGAATGTAATGAATGTGAATGTGGGCAGTACGTTTATGTTTTGTCAGGAAGTGGGTCGTCACATGATAAAACAAAAGAATGGAAAGATTATTAATATGGCTTCTGTGGTTGGCACCTTGGGTTTGAGTGAGTTGGCCGCATATGGGGCTTCTAAAGGGGCGGTAATTAGCTTAACAAAATCATTAGCGATTGAATGGGCTAAGCACAACATCAATGTTAATGTACTCGCCCCCGGGTTTTGTGAAACATCATACACTGAAAATTTTAAGAAAAAATCTGAGCTTTACCAGTTCACTTTAGACCGTACCCCAATGGGTAAATGGGGCAAATCTGAAGATATAGCCAATACTTGTATTTTCCTGGCGTCAGATATGTCTAAGTATATAACCGGTGAAGTGTTAAGTGTTGATGGCGGCTGGAGTGCCTGGTAAAAATTCTTGTTAAATATGTAACTGGATAAGTATAATTTATGAAAGTGTTAGGTGTTATTCCTGCTAGATATAAGTCTACCCGCTTTGAAGGTAAACCATTGGTGTTAATTGATGGTGTCCCTATGCTAAAAAGAACCTATATGCAGGCCGCGAAGTCTACATTGTTGGATGATATAGTTGTTGCGACAGAGGATAGCAGGATCTATGACTTCTGTATTAAGGAAAATATACCGGTCGAAATGACCTCGCCTGACTGTTTAACGGGGACCGATAGGTTGGCTGAAATCAGTAAAAAATATGACTATGATCTATATGTAAACATTCAAGGGGATGAACCAGTCATTGATCCAGGCAGTATTGAGCAAATAGTGGAACTTTATAAAAGCTCAGGTGGGAAGTATGAAGTTTATAACTTGTATAAAATAATAACGGATCAGATTGAAATAAATAGCAATACAATTGTTAAGGTTATTGTGAATGAACTGGATGAAGTTATGTATATGTCTCGCCTTCCAGTGCCATATTCAAATAGCGATATCAAATCAATCTATAAGCAGCAAATTCCGGTTTACGGGTTTACTAAGAAAGCTTTTGATATTTTTGCCACCTTAAATAAAACAATAAATGAAAAAGTGGAGGATATAGAGCTGCTTCGCTTTGTTGACCTTGGTTATAAAATTAAGATGGCGGAAACCAAGGTGGATTCGATTGCGGTGGATGTCCCTGATGATGTAATAAAGGTTGAATTATTTTTGAGGAGTAAAAAATAGGGCAGAGTCGTTTGCCAGGTGTATCTAATAGCGCCTGGCAAATTTAAATCCACTTATACCGGATGTTATTGTTAAGGAGTGATGTTTAGCTTCTGCTTCAAAACCGTAGAGCTGACATTCGGTGTGTAATCAAAATACACCATGTCACAGGTGACTTGGGGGTATTTCCCCTTCCAGTCTGATCCAACCGAAATAGCATCGATATTGTGCTGGTCAACTATGGCCTGTTTATTTTTATCTACTTGTGGGATGACTTCATCCACATATTTATTGGACTCCAGTATAGAAATTCTTTCTTCAAAAGGAATCAAGGGCGGGCGGCCTTTCGACCTAATGATTAGTTCATCGGTAGATACTCCAACAATCAAATGATCGCATAGCTCTTTTGTTTTTTTCATGATATTCAGGTGGCCCTGATGAAAGATATCAAAGCAACCTGAAGTAAACATCCTGGCGTACTTTTTATTTGGCGGGCTATTTGGTGTGTCAAAGAATGAGAAGTCATTGCGGAATGTGGTCAGTAGTTCCTGTGAATAGGCTTCTTTTAGTTTAATATCATGGCCAAGATTGGGCGGGTTGGGCCAGTAGTCGTCGGAAAACTCTTCATTACAGAACTCAACGGCTTGTTCGTACCTGGGAATAACGTGAAAATGTACAGTGGGGTCAATCATCATCAGCATTAAGTAGTTAATTTTACTGTAGTCAAAGCGCTTTTTTAGGGTGTGCTCGATCTCAGAAATTATTATCTTTTGCTCAAGAATGGCTTCTTTAGATATTCCTGAGTATTGATGAGTGTTTTCTTTGGAAATCAGTATTAGTGAGCCAATGGTCGGCTGGGCCGGGCGTAAAAGCAGATGCCAGTGTTGATAGGTCTTAATGAGGCTGTTGGGATAGCCGAATTTTCTAAGTGTCGCATTTGGCATAATATGATTTCTTGGTAGCTTGCTTATATGTGTTAATTAAGATTATTTTAAGGGTTATAATTATAAAAATCTAAGTATAATCTCAGTTTATTGCCAGTATTTTATAGGATGTCTATGTTAGTTATCTTTGACACGGCTAATGTTTACTATTTGCCTCAGTTTCAGCCTATTATTCGGGTGCTTTTGGCTAATAATCACGAAGTTAAGCTGGCATGTTATGGCAGTAATATTGGTGAATCGTTTAAGGATGTACTTGCCGAGGTAGGTGTAGAGTGTTGCTGGGTGGCCGATGAAAAATCAGCCTCCAAGTTATACATGGATCTAAAACCCGATTGGGTTTTTTTCGGTAATTCCTTTAAATATTTAGAAGTGTTGCATGGCAGAGGTATTAAAACAGCACAATTAGGCCATGGCGTGGGCCCTAAGCCAAGTTATTACCACAAGTCTTCAACTCCAATGACGGTAAGATTTATTGAAGGTAGTGGGCGTTTAGCAAAAATAAAGGAGCTTTATCCATCTGATAAATTTGTACAGGTTGGATTCTCAAAATTAGATCCTATGTTCAATAGTCAGGAAATAGGACTGAATTATAAACAGCTGGGACTAGATGTTAAGAAGCCTACAATATTGTATGCACCCACTTTTAACCCAAGTTCTTTAGAGTGCTTTCCTGATGATTGGCCAAAAGACTTTGCGAATTACAATATACTAATCAAGCCTCACACATTCACCTATACTATTGAGCAATATGTCAAACAGCGTACTAAGCTCAAGAAATGGACGAGTTTTTCAAATGTGTATTTGGCATCTCCTTTAGATCTATCTTTACTGCCTTTCATGAAGAATGCAGATATTCTGTTGAGTGAGGCATCCAGCACTTTATTTGAGTTTGCTGCTCTGGGTAAGCCGGTGATTGTCTGTAATTTCTTCAAAATTAAGTGGTCTTATCGTGGCCCACTACGTTACCGGTTTGAGAAGCGTTTCGGTAAAGACAATGTTCTTTATAAGGATATTGGCCAGCATGTGAAATCATACAGTAAGTTACTGTTGTCGGTGCCCCAGCAGTTAAATAATATTGCAGAATACAAGCAAAGGCGCCTGGATTATACGAAAGAGCATGTGGGCCCTATAGATGGCAAGGCGTCGCAAAGAATTGTGGCGTATTTGGAGAATACGTAAAATAGCTGAGTTATCTATAGTTTTAGTCGTGTCGGGCTGGAACGAATGTTGTAATTAATAAATGTGAACTCGTTTAATGGAATTTAGTTGTGAACGTTTTTTTTGATGTACAAGAAATGTACTACCTGCCTCAGTACACCCCAATCAAGGCCGTCCTTGAGGCGCAAGCTATACAGGTCACTTTTGTTATTTATCGAAAAGAGGGTGATGAGGTATGCCAAAAAACCTTGGTTGATAACGCCTGCGATGGTTCTCGTGTGGAATGGGTGGGCAACGAAGATGAGGCTAGAGCCTTGTACCTCAAGCAGCAGCCAACGTGGCTGATTATTGCTAATACGTTCCAAAACCTGGGTAGGATACATAGAAATACTAAAACTGCGCTGGTCAGTCATGGAATTGGTCCCAAGGCCTGTTATTATGATGTGTCAGATTCCGCCACTAGTGTAAGGTTTGTTGAGGGGCCTTATCGTACAGCGCGCTTAAAAGAAATGTACCCAAAGCAAACCTTTATAGATACCGGCTACGCCAAGTTAGACCCCATAGTTAACGGCGGTATGAGTCAACTTAACCCCTCAAATTGGGGGTTGGATGATAGCAAAAAAACCATATTGTATGCGCCGACCTTTTATCCAAGCAGTATTGAATGTTTACCAAAGAATTTCCCTAAAGAATTCAGTGAGTACAATGTTATTGTAAAGCCTCATTATTTCTCTCTGGCTAATAAAAAATACCAAAAACAGAAGCGATTATTGGAATTATGGGGTGAATCCGACAATGTGTATCTGGCTGGTTTGGATGAGGTGAATATAATCCCTTTTATGGCGGTGGCAGATGTATTAATAAGTGATGCGTCTTCAACGTTATTTGAATTTTCCGCACTAAATAAACCCGTGGTATGGTGTGACTTTTATAGGTTGCGCTGGGGTTATCGCGGGTTGTTAAAATTCCGTTTTAAAAAGCGCATGGATGAAGATCTGTATAAATATGCAGACATTGCTATACATGCCAAAACGTACCAGGAGTTAAAGAGGTGTGTAGATAGTCAAATACAAGCCCCGGATACATTCGCACAGCAGCGTCAGCAATACACACAGGCCTTGGCTGGTAAGGTAGATGGCCAGTGCAGCAAGCGAATAGTAGATTACATCTTGAGAAATAAATAACAGAGTAGTAAACCAACATGACGAAACGTGTCATTACCTTTGGAACATTTGATGTGTTTCATATTGGCCATATTAATATTTTAGAGCGGGCCAGAAAACAGGGTGACTACCTAGTGGTGGGGGTGTCATCCGACCAGCTTAATTTTGAGAAGAAGCAACGATACCCTGTTTACCCTCAGGATCAAAGAATACGAATTCTAGAATCATTGCGCTTTGTAGACGAAGTGTTTATAGAGGACTCACTGGCGTTAAAAGCCCATTATATACAGCAATACCAGGCAGATGTTCTGGTGATGGGGGATGACTGGGCGGGTAAATTTAATGAAATGCAGCAATACTGTGAGGTGATATATTTACCTCGCACTCCGTCTATTTCCACCAGTGAGATAATCGAGGTGGTAAAAGCTCTTTAAATTACGAGTATTACCCTTATAACTCCAATAAATTCAGCTACTTAGCTTGTGTCCGAGCAAAATATAAGGCAAAGTGAAAACAGTAGGCTAAATTAAGCTGTTAAAGATGTACAACTTAACCGCCTGATTTATGTGATTATATGAAGGGAGCACCCTTGTATGACTAAATCCGAGCTAATAGAGCGCATTACCAGCCGCCACCCGCAATTATCCAATAAGGATATTGAACTGGCGGTTAAAACTATTTTAGATACCATGTCGCAGGCGTTAAGCCAGGGTGATCGTATTGAGATTCGCGGTTTTGGCAGTTTCTCGTTGCACTTTCGCAGTCCTAGATTAGGGCGCAACCCCAAAACAGGGGAGGCCGTGCAGTTAAGGGGCAAATACGTGCCACATTTTAAGCCAGGAAAAGAATTGCGTGAACAAGTGAATCACCAGTAGTATGTAGTTAAATCCCGCCGTTTCTGGTGATAAGTGTAGTAACTCTCATGAATTATAATTGAATGTTATAAAAAATCGGTGCTATAAGAATGGATGGGTCCACCTCACTCCCTGCACAATTAGATCAACTAGATGAATTCAAAGCCCTCTTTGAGCACTTCTCAAGTATATTGCCATTACAAATGCGCGAGCAATTTGCCAGTGATAAAATCCGCTTTAAACAATACAGCTTACAAGCGGCTGGCTTAAATTTAGATTATTCAAAAAACCGCATAAACCAAACCACCACAAAACTACTGTGTGAATTAGCCCGTACCCGTGATTTGCCTGTTGCTATCCAAGCGATGTTCAATGGCTAACATATTAACCGGTCTGAAAACCGCCCGGCACTGCACACAGCATTACGCAATTTCTCGAGTGATAGCATCTTGGTAGATGGCAAAGATGTGATGCCAGAAGTGCAAAATACCCTAAACCGCATGAAGGAATTTTGCTGGTCCATACGCAGCCAGTAATGGCGCGGCTTTAGCAATAAACCTTTTACCGATGTGGTAAGTATTGGCATTGGAGGCTCATACCTTGGGCCCAAGTTGGCATCACAATCGTTAAAGCCCTATTGGAGTAAGCAGATAAATTGCCACTATTTGGCCAACATAGATGGCTCTGATTTAACCGAAGTTTTACAAGGCCTAAACCCCGAAACCACACTGTTTATAGTGTAGTCTAAATCGTTTACTACCCAAGAAACCCTAAAAAATGCCAATGCCTGCCGTGAATGGTTTTTACACAATGGTGGCACAAAGCAATATCTGGCCAGGCACTTTAGTGCAGTGACCGCCAACGTGGCCAAAGCCAAAGAACTTGGTATAGCAGAGCAAAATATTTTTTCCATGTGGGATTGGGTGGGGGGGCGCTATTCGCTATGGTCTGCCATAGGTTTACCACTTATGCTCACTATAGGTTACGAGCACTTTCGCGAAATGCTATTGGGTGCCTACGAGATGGACTGTCATTTCAAAACGGCGCCATTTGAACAAAACATGCCGGTATTAATGGGGCTGCTGGGAATATGGTATGTAAGTTTTTTTAATGCTCAGTCCCACGCTATTTTACCCTACGATCATTATTTACAAGGTTTACCAGCTCATATTCAGCAACTAGACATGGAAAGTAATGGTAAGTCGGTAGATATTTATGGCAGGGCGTTAAATTATCAAGCCGGCCCTATAATTTTTTTTGGGGGGGCAGTAATGGCCAGCATGCATATCATCAATTATCACGCCAAGGTACCCAGTTCGCCCCCTGTGATTTTATTATGCCCCTTACCAGTCATAACCCGGTGGATAAATTTCATGCCTTGTTGGTATCTAACTGCTTAAGTCAAAGTCAGGCATTAATGCAGGGTAAAAATTTGCAGCAAGCCACCCAGGAGCTTGTAAAACAAGGCAAAAGCCAACAAGAAATAAATATACTGGCCCCGCAAAAAGTGATACCCGGTAACCGCCCCAGCAATACCCTGTACTTTGATAAGTCTACCCCCAAAACCACCGGGGCATTAATTGCACTGTATGAACACAAGGTATTTGTGCAGGGCCAAATTTGGGGAATAAACAGCTTTGACCAATGGGGAGTAGAGCTAGGCAAGCAACTGGGCGATAAAGTGCACAGTGTCTTGCTAGCAGAAGAAGACAGCCAAAATAATGACTTCGATTCATCAACCATGGGCTTAATAGAAGTCTTCAGAAACATGAAACACAAACTGTAGGAGAGTGCTTGCACGCGATGTTTACGGGCGCAGTGTATCCTCGTACGAGGCCGCACCCGCGGGCGACATATTTACCAAGCACAAAATACCCAATTAAAAAATTAACCAAATTTAAAAGTCAAAAAAATGACCCGACTAACCTGTTTCAAAGCCTACGACGTACGCGGCCGCATTCCAGATGAACTAAACGAAGACATAGCCTACCGTGTAGGCCGCGCCTACGCCCAATTTCTAAAGCCCAAGCAAGTAGTGGTAGGTTATGACATTCGCCTAACCAGCTTTGACATGAGCCGTGCCCTAATAAAAGGCCTAACCGAAGGCGGCGCCAACGTGCAAGACATTGGCCAGTGCGGCACCGAAGAGGTCTATTTTGCCACTAGCCACCTAAAGGTAGACGGCGGCATATGTGTCACCGCCAGCCATAACCCAAAAGACTACAACGGCATGAAGTTTGTGCGTGAAGAGTCCAAGCCCATCAGTGGCGACACCGGCCTAAAAGAAATGCAGCGCCTGGCAGAAGAAAATAATTTTGAAAGCGGTGCAGAAACTGGCACAGTAACAAAAACAGAAGTACAGCCAGCATACTTAAAGCACCTATTAACCTATGTAAATATCGCAAACCTAAAGCCATTAAAAATAATCTGCAACGCAGGCAATGGCGGTGCTGGTGATGTAATAGATGCCATAGAAAATTCATTACCGTTTAAATGGGAAAAAATTCACCACAACCCAGACGGTAACTTTCCCAATGGCGTACCCAACCCGTTATTAGAAGAAAACCGCCCGGTGACCATTGATGCAATTAAAGAGCATAAAGCCGATCTAGGCATAGCCTGGGACGGCGACTTTGACCGCTGTTTTTTCTTTGATGAGCAAGGCAACTTCATAGAAGGTTATTACATAGTGGGCCTACTGGCCGAAGCCTTCCTAAAGAAACAGCCCGGCGGCAAGGTAGTACACGACCCACGCCTAACCTGGAACACCATAGATATTGCCGAATCCCTTGGCGGCACTGCAGTAGAAAGTAAAACCGGCCACGCCTTCATAAAAGAACGCATGCGCTTGGAAGACGCCATTTACGGCGGAGAAATGAGCGCCCACCATTACTTCAAAGACTTCGCCTACTGCGACAGCGGCATGATCCCCTGGTTATTGGTAGCCGAACTAATATACGTAAGCGGCAAGCCGTTGTCGGCCTTGGTTGAAGAGCGCATGAAAGCCTACCCGTGCAGCGGTGAAATAAACCGGCGCTTAGTAAACCCAAAACAGGTTATAGCGGGTATCACCGAGCAATACAGCAAAAATGCAAAAGCTATTAACACCACAGATGGCATAAGCATAGAGTTTGATAAATGGCGCTTTAATTTGCGCTCATCCAATACCGAACCGGTAGTACGTTTAAACGTAGAATCAAAAGCCGACACGCAATTGATGGAAACCAAAACCAAGGAACTGTTAGATTTAATAACAAAACTGGACGCAGTTTAACCCTTAACCGTGCTTGCACGCGAAGTGCCAAAATCGCTTGCAAGCAAGCTCGTACAGATTTACGGTCACCATGAATAATTGTACGAACTCGCACCCGCGAGTGATTAACGCCCCAATCCTCAAGCCATTCACCCGTTGCACTCCACGTGTATTATTGCTGCCTAAAACACACCCAGCAGCAATGGCTGTATCGTCACTGCCAATGGGCGTACCAGTTAGGTCTTACAGGGCGTAAAATAATGGTATTTCCGTCCTTAGTTATCTCTAGTTCATTTACCCCGTAAAACACCATATCTTTAGGTAATCTAACAGCTTGGTTTTTGCCATTTTTGAATATTGATATGGTGCGCATAACGGGCTTGCTAAATGATTAATAAATAATATTTTAGGCTTAATTATTGGCATATGCACTGAGTAAACCCCCTTAACAGGCCGATTTCCATACAGTAATCTAAAGGTATGCAAGTCAATACCAAGGAAAGGTATGCAAACCCAAAATACAGCCCATAAACTAATGTCAGAAACGGCCCCTAACGCTATGGCCGGGAAAACCCCCTACGACATCATTCATCACGGTGCCATAAACGGTGTAACCGGCTCATGCCACGAACTACGGGCAAGCGAGCAAGAAGCCATATTAATAGACTGCGGCCTATTTCAAGGCCTAGAGGCCGAGTTTGAAACCACCAACAACTCCCATGGCCAGGATGGCAACCCGTTAATAAGCGAAAACATTCCCTTTGCCATAAACCACATAAAAGCCCTTATCGTCACCCACGTACACATAGACCACGTGGGCCGCATTCCCCATTTATTGGCCGCAGGCTTTAAAGGCCCCATTTACTGCACCGAACCCTCGGCCAAGCTATTGCCCCTGGTACTGGAAGACGCAGTAAAAGTAGGTTTTACCCGCAACAAAGCCCTAATAGCGCGTTTTGTAAACACACTAAAAGAATACATAGTTCCCGTTCCCTACGGCAAATGGCAACAAGCCAGCCCAAACATAAAGATAAAATTCAAACCCGCAGGCCACATCCTGGGCAGCGCCTACATAACCTGCAAATTGTCTAGTGTAGGAGGGCACCCCGTGCCCGAATCTTTTAAAAATACTCTAGATGAAAATCCAAAGCCCGTACGAGCCCGCACCCGCGGGCGAACAAGCGAGCAAAACCCCAACTGGCAAGACCTGGAAATCATAATAGACAGCCCCCTGGCCGCCAAATTCACCCAAACCTACGGCCAGCTTAAAAAATACTGGGACAAAGAAGCCCACAGAAAGCTAAAACAAGGCCGTCACCCCCTAAGCTTCGACAACGTATTAACCATCAACTCACATAAAGACCACCTTAATACGGTACAATACCTAGCCAAAACTCACCGGCCAGCCATAGTAATTGCCGCCAGCGGCATGTGCAACGGCGGCCGAGTCATGAGCTACCTAAAAGCCATGCTGCATGACATACAAAAATACGGCCCAAGGCAGGGTTACGTAAATATAGACGGCCAAAAAATAAACATTAACGCCGGCGTTTACACCATAAGCGGTTATTCCGCCCACGCAGGCCAAAGCGACCTGTTAAAATTTGTAAAGCGCATGTGGTTTAAACCCAAAGAAATACGCTTAATTCACGGCGATGACGCTGCCAAACAGACATTACGGCAAAAATTAAAGCACAAGCATCCCAACATAAATGTTTGGATACCTTAAACCGTTGGGTACACACTGTAACAGGCCAGCCCCCTGGCCTAATATTTCGTAGGAGCGTGCTTGCACGCGATTAAACATGTGCACGAAAAATCAATAATTAAAAGCGCAGATTCAACTCACCTGTTGCACTAGCGAGTTGAAACCGCAGCTAGGTCAATGCAGATTTATAGAGACGAGAAATTTATGATAGAAAATGATATGCGGTGGATACAGCGTTTCAATAGTTTTAGCAATGCCATGGCTTGGCTAACAGAAGCGGTTGAATTAAAGCAACAAAGGCCGTTATCTCATATTGAACTGCAAGGTTTTATTAAATCGTTTGAATTTACTCACGAGCTTGCATGGAAGGTTATAAAAGACTTTGCTAATTATCAAGGGCAAGAGCAAATAATGGGCTCACGAGACGCAACTCGCTATGCATTTAAAGCCGAGCTTATAATAGACGGTGAAACCTGGATGGAAATGATCATCAGCCGAAATAAAGCAGTACACGTATATGACGAAAATATTGCCAACCAAGTGGTGTCGGACGTGGTAAACCGCTTTTACCCACTGCTTATAGAATTTAAAACATCCATGCAAAAGCGAATTACAGATGACAACGATCAAGGCGAATGACCTGCTTGATACCGGGCTAAGCGAAGCCACTATTAACAAAATACACAGCGCTTTTGCAAAGTACCCACAAATAGAAACCGTCTTACTATACGGTTCTCGTGCAAAGGGGACGTTTCGTAACGGGTCTGACATAGACCTAAGCATAAAAGACAGCAAGGTGCGTTATGTGGATTTGCTAGGTTTAGAATTAACCCTAGATGAGTTAATGACCCCCTATGGCTTTGATATATCAATTTTTGAAAATATAGAAAATAATGCACTGGTAGAGCATATAAATAGAGTGGGGCGGGTGTTTTATGAAAGAAGTGAAGGGCAAACCTGTACCGGCGGGTGATGCCCCTCACATACCATACTGTTACAGATCATAATACTGCTGCAGTATGCTTATATGGAGCTCATGCTAAAGGATACATGCCGGAAGAGACCTACCCCTGGCCTAACCTTTCGTAGGAGCGTGCTTGCACGCTATTTGCCATAGTAAGGCAATAAACCCAGCAGCAACCCGCACCCGCGGGTGAAAAACCCCCCCCCCCCCTGCTAACCCCTTAAATACTAACAATTAATTAACAATAGCCCCTCACAAACGCCACATTAATAAGATAGAATACTTACCCAGCGTGCATAGGCTCAAAATAGCCAGAGCTGAAAATAACACATATAAAGTTTAGAATAATTAACACAGGTAACGCTGATTAAAATCACCCCGTAGGAGGGTGCTTACACGCGACAAACCACAATAATAAGAACTAGCCAAGCTAAAACCCAAAACGTAGGAGCGTGCTTGCACGCGATAAATGGATTTATGGAAAAAGTAACAAAAGCCGTCATCCCAGTAGCTGGCCTAGGCACGCGCATGCTACCCGCCACCAAGGCCATCCCCAAAGAGATGCTGGTACTGGCCGATAAGCCTCTAATCCAATACGTAGTAAACGAATGCGCAGCAGCGGGCATTACCGAAATCATCCTGGTAACCCATAGCTCAAAAAACGCCATAGAAAACCACTTTGACACCTCGTTCGAGTTAGAAAGCACCCTGGAGGCCCGCGTAAAACGCCAACTACTAGAAGACGTACGCAGCATTTGCCCACCAGGCGTAACCATAATGCATGTGCGCCAAGGCCAAGCCAAAGGCCTGGGCCACGCGGTATTATGCGCCAAACCCATGGTGGGGGACGAACCCTTTGTAGTGGTACTGCCAGACGTATTAATAGACGAATATGAAGCCAACCTAAAAAACGAAAACCTAGCTAAAATGCTGGCCCTATACAGTGAAAACCAAGTCAGCCAAATCATGGTAGAAGCCGTACCGCAAGAGTTGGTAAGTAACTACGGCGTAGTAGACTTACAAGGCCAAAAAATAGAGCCAGGCCAAAACAAATCAATAGAAGCCATAGTAGAAAAACCTAAACAAGAGCAAGCCCCTTCGAATTTAGCAGTAGTAGGGCGCTATGTACTAAACGAAAAAATTTGGCCCCTATTAAAGGACACCGCGCCAGGTGCCGGAGACGAAATTCAACTAACCGATGCTATAGCCAAATTAATACAACAAGACCAAGTAGACGCATTCTATATGACAGGTAAAAGCCACGACTGCGGTAGTAAGTTGGGTTATATGCAAGCCTTCGTGGAATACAGTTTACGCCATGAAAAAGAGGGTCAAGCCTTCAAGGACTGGCTTAATAATATGTAGGAGGCCAACCCGTGGCCGATTTTTTCAGAAGGTGTCTGTGGCTGATGAATTCATTTCATATGAATGTGGTTAATACATAAATTAATTGCCAGGGCGCAGAATCTTTGTGTAGGAGGCTGGCTAGCGGATAATTAATTCAACGCTCACAGTGCAGAAATAAAGTAGGATGATTAACAAAAAGCGCTTTTGAGCTAAGCTAGTCACCATCAAAATAATATATAAGCGTGCCCCTAGGTACGACAAATGTAGGAGCTTGCTCGCAAGCGAAAAAAAATGAAAATAGCAATAGCCGGAACAGGGTACGTAGGCCTATCCAATGCAATGTTACTTGCGCAACATAACGAAGTTGTAGCGTTAGACGTAATAGCCGATAAAGTAGACATGCTTAACCGCAAACAATCTCCTATTGTAGACACCGAAATAGAAGGCTTTTTACAGGGTAAAGGCATTAATTTTAAGGCAACGCTAAATAAAGAAGAGGCTTACGTAGGGGCAAGTTTTATAATCATAGCTACCCCCACCGATTACGATGTAGACACCAACTACTTTAATACCAGTTCAGTCGAATCGGTAATTAAAGATGTGATAGACATAAACCCGAATGCAGTAATGGTGATTAAATCTACAGTGCCGGTGGGTTTTACAGCCAAAATCAAAAAAGAGTTAAACAGTGAGAATATTATGTTTTCACCTGAGTTTTTACGGGAGGGTAAGGCTTTGCACGATAACCTATACCCGTCCCGTATAGTTGTAGGTGAGCAATCTGAGCGTGCAAAACAGTTTGCGGATTTATTGATGCAAGGAGCCCATAAAGAAGATATTAACGTACTATTTACCGGCTCCTCTGAGGCAGAGGCTGTTAAGCTGTTTTCTAATACTTATTTAGCCATGCGTGTAGCCTATTTTAATGAGTTAGATAGCTACGCAGAGACACATGGTTTAGATACAAAACAAATTATTGAAGGTGTTGGGTTAGACCCGCGGATTGGCAATCATTATAATAATCCATCTTTTGGTTATGGTGGTTACTGCTTGCCGAAAGATACCAAGCAATTATTAGCAAATTTTCAAAATGTACCTAACAATATGGTGCGAGCCATTGTAGATGCTAACAGTACCCGTAAAGACTTTATTGCAGATGCAATTATTAAACGCAATCCAAAAGTTGTAGGAATATATCGTTTAGTGATGAAGGCCGGATCAGATAATTTTAGAGCATCAGCGATTCAAGGGGTTATGAAGCGCATTCAGGCAAAAGGTATTGAAATTGTGATATTTGAGCCTGAATTAAAAAATCATAGTTTTTTTAATTCTAGAGTTATTTGTGATTTAAATGAGTTTAAAGAATGTTCCGATGTGATAGTGACGAATCGATTATCTGATGATATCCGGGATGTAATAAAAAAGGTGTATACAAGAGATTTGTTTGAGGTTGATTGAGATACCTGAATGCACTAATAAAAGAATATTGTAAATTAAACGGAATACGAAATGAATTTGAGTGATATCAGATTAGCCGTTATTGGCTTGGGTTATGTAGGCTTGCCCTTAGCAGTTGAGTTTGGAAAAAAACGTAATGTGGTGGGCTTTGATATCGATCTAGCTCGTATTTATGAGCTAACGTCGGGCCATGATGCAACTTTGGAAGTAAGTGATAAGGAATTGATAGCAGCTAGTAATTTGACATTTGAATCAAAGCCGGAAAACATTGCGACTTGTAATGTATATATAGTAACCGTGCCGACTCCAGTTGATAAACATAATCGTCCTGATTTATCACCGCTTTTAAAAGCCAGTGAAATGCTAGGCGGTGTTTTAAATAAAGGGGATATAGTTATATATGAATCCACCGTTTACCCCGGTGCAACTGAAGAAGACTGTGTACCAGTGTTAGAGCGTGTGTCGGGGTTGAAATTCAACCAAGATTTTTTTGCCGGTTATAGTCCTGAGCGAATTAACCCTGGAGATAAAGAACACAGGGTCACCAATATTAAGAAAATCACGGCGGGTTCAACGGTGAAAGTTGCAGATTTAGTTGATGATTTATATAACGAAATTGTTACTGTTGGCACCCATAAAGCGAGTTCTATTAAAGTAGCCGAAGCTGCGAAGGTAATTGAAAATACTCAACGTGATGTAAATATAGCTTTAATAAATGAATTAGCGATAATTTTTAATAAAATGGGTATAGATACAGAGGCGGTATTAGAAGCTGCAGGCAGTAAATGGAATTTCTTACCGTTTCGTCCAGGACTGGTTGGTGGACACTGTATAGGAGTAGACCCATACTACTTAACCCATAAAGCTCAAAGCATTGGTTATAACCCGGAGATGATTTTGGCGGGGCGCCGTATAAATGATGGTATGGGTCGCTATGTGGTAAGCCAGCTTGTTAAGAAAATGTTAAAACAACGGATACAGGTTGATGGCGCAAAAGTATTGTTAATGGGTTTAACCTTTAAAGAGAATTGTCCAGACTTACGTAATACTAAGGTAGTGGATATTGTAAGTGAGCTTAAAGAGTACAATATTTCTGTTGATGTATATGACCCTTGGATTAATAAAGAAGAAGCACTGCATGAATATGGTATATCTCCGTTAGCTGCACCAGGGAATGGTTACGATGGAATTATATTGGCGGTTGCACATGATCAATTTAAAGCCATGTCAGCCAGTGAGTATCGTTCTTTAGGAAGCGACAATCATGTTTTATATGATTTGAAATACGTACTCTCTGCCGAAGAATCTGATATTCGTCTTTAAAAGGTGACTGAACAGTTGTACTTGATTTAGCTAAATAAAATACAAGAATTAATATGAGCAAATACGAAGAAATTAAAAAAAGATTGTTGCGTGAACCAAAGACCTGGTTAATTACAGGCGTGGCAGGTTTCATTGGTTCCAATTTGTTAGAAACTTTGCTCAGACTCAATCAACAGGTAATAGGGCTTGATAACTTTGCAACGGGCCATAAACATAATCTGGATGAGGTGAAAGCAAGTGTTACTAATGGACAGTGGCAGAACTTTAACTTTAATGAGGGGGATATTCGTAATCCAAGAGATTGTCTTAGTGCCGTAAAAGGTGTTGACTTCGTACTGCATCAGGCCGCATTAGGTTCTGTGCCACGCTCGATTGATGATCCATCAACAACAAACGCCACTAATATTAGCGGTTTTTTAAATATGTTAGTTGCTTCCCGGGATGAGATGGTGAAAAGTTTTACTTACGCCGCATCCAGTTCAACTTATGGCGATCACCCTGCATTGCCAAAAGTAGAAGAGAAAATTGGTAACCCGTTATCACCTTATGCTGTTACTAAATATGTAAATGAACTGTACGCAGATGTGTTCGCTCGTACTTACAACTTTAAGACTATTGGCTTGCGTTACTTTAATGTATTTGGAAAGCGACAAGACCCCGATGGTTCCTATGCAGCAGTAATCCCCAAGTGGACTGCATCCATGATAAAAGGAGAGGACGTTTTTATTAATGGGGACGGTGAAACCAGTCGTGATTTTTGTTTTATTGAAAATACAGTGCAAATGAATATTTTAGCGGCAATGGCTACAATGGAGGCTAAAAACCAAGTATATAATGTTGCCGTTGGTGATCGTACAACATTAAATGAATTATTTTTATCTATTAAAACTACACTTAAAGAAAATGATGTAAGTGTAGAGCTAGAACCAACCTATCGTGAGTTCCGCTCTGGAGATGTAAGGCACTCGCAAGCTGATGTAAGCAAAGCAGTTAATTTATTAGGCTATACACCTGAATTTAAACTTCTAGAAGGTATTCAACAAGCAATGCCTTGGTATATTCAGTTTATTGGGAGTAATAAATGAAAATATTAGTAACGGGTGGCGCAGGATTTATTGGTTCTGCTGTCATTCGACATATTATTGCAACTACTCACGACTGCGTAGTTAATGTAGATAAATTAACCTATGCCGGTAACCTTGAGTCCTTATGTGATATCGAATTAAATGATCGTTATGCATTTGAGCAAGTAGATATTTGCAATCGTACTGAATTGGATCGTGTATTAAAAACACATCAGCCAGATGCTATATTGCATTTAGCAGCTGAAAGTCATGTAGACAGGTCTATAGATGGTCCTGCAGAGTTTATTCAAACTAATATAGTAGGTACATACACTTTATTAGAAGCTGCTAGGGCCTATTGGAATAAGTTGGTTGGAGATAAAAAATCGATATTCCGCTTTCATCACATATCTACAGATGAGGTTTATGGGGATTTAGAGGGGCCAACCGATTTATTTACGGAACAGACAGCTTACGCCCCAAGCTCCCCTTATTCTGCCAGTAAAGCAAGTTCAGATCATTTAGTACGTGCATGGCTTCGCACTTATGGTTTGCCAACGATTATCACAAATTGCTCTAATAACTATGGCCCCTACCATTTTCCTGAAAAGCTGATTCCGCTAATGATTCTAAATGCACTTGAAGGGAAGCCTTTACCAATATATGGGAAGGGTAATCAAGTTCGTGACTGGCTATTTGTAGAGGATCATGCCCGTGCACTTTATAAGGTGGTAACCGAAGGTGTAATTGGTGAAACTTATAATATTGGTGGCCATAACGAAAAACAAAACATAGAGGTTGTGCATACCTTGTGTGACCTATTGGAAGAGTTGGTACCAGATAAGCCCACAGGTATTAATGCATATAAAGATTTAATTGTATTTGTAAAAGACAGGCCTGGTCATGATTTTCGCTATGCGATAGATGCCAGTAAAATTGAACAAGAGTTGGGTTGGAAGCCTCAAGAGACATTTGAAACAGGTATGCGTAAAACCGTTCAGTGGTACCTTAGAAATAAACAGTGGTGGACCCATGTGGTGGATGGTTCATATAGTTGTGACAGATTAGGTAGGGATAGCGAAATATGAAAGGAATTATATTAGCGGGTGGTAGCGGTTCGCGGCTATACCCAATTACAATGGGTGTGTCCAAGCAGTTATTGCCTATTTACGATAAGCCCATGATTTTTTATCCCTTATCCGTTTTAATGTTAGCAGGTATTAGGGATATTTTGATTATTTCTACACCACAAGATATTGGTGGCTATAAACGTTTGTTATCAGATGGTGTGCAGCACGGTATTAATATTAGCTATGCCATACAACCTAGCCCTGATGGTCTAGCTCAAGCTTTTATTATAGGCGAAGAATTTATTGGTAGCGATGATGTGTGCCTAGTATTGGGTGACAATATTTTTTATGGTCAAGGTTTTACACCTAAACTTCGTGAAGCTTTAAACAGAGCGAAAGAAGGCAATGGGGCAACCGTATTTGGGTATCAAGTTAAAGACCCTGAGCGTTTTGGAGTGGTTGATTTTGACGAAAATAAAAAAGCACTGTCCATCGAAGAGAAGCCAGTCTATCCAAAGTCTAATTATGCAGTAACCGGCTTATATTTTTATGACAATCGCGTGATAGAAATAGCCAAAAATGTGAAGCCTTCCCATCGCGGCGAGCTAGAAATTACCTGTGTAAATAATGCCTATCTGGATGCAAATGAATTAAATGTCGAGGTTCTAGGGCGTGGGTTTGCGTGGTTAGATACTGGTACCCATGAAAGCCTGCTAGAAGCTGCCCAATTTGTAGAAACAATCGAAAAACGCCAAGGTTATAAAGTAGCTTGTTTAGAAGAAATTGCTTATATCAATGGTTGGTTAAGTAAAGAGCAAGTTAAAGAAAGTGGTGAGAAGTTAATAAAGAATTCTTACGGGAAATACTTGTTAGAGCTGATTAAATAATGATTCCTGTAACTAAACCCTTTATGCCGCCAAGAGATAAACTCAATAAATATATTGATGGGATATATGAGCGTCAATGGTTGACAAATGACGGCCCATTGGTTCGGGAGTTAACTCAGCGATTGGAAGCGTTTTTAAACGTAAAGAATTTGTTACTTGTATCTAATGGAACGTTAGCTCTTCAGGTTGCATTTTCTGTCCTTAATGTTAGTAACAAGAAAGTTAAAAATTGTGAGCCAACAGCAATTACGACCCCCTTTACTTTTGCTGCTACAACTAGCGCACTGTGTTGGGAAGGTATTAGCCCTGTGTATTGTGATATAAAGGAAAAAGACTGGTGTCTAGATGAATCCAAAGTTGAGGCCTTAATAGATGAAAATACTGCAGCGATTGTTCCTGTGCATGTGTTTGGAAGTGCATGTGATTGCGAAGAATTGGAAGGTATAGCTAGTCGCCATACTCTGCCATTGATCTTTGACGCTGCTCACGCGTTTGATGTGCAGTATAAAGGTAGGAGCCTACTTAGCTACGGAGATGCTTCAACCTTAAGTTTTCATGCTACAAAGCTATTTCACTCTATCGAGGGAGGCGCGATTGTATTTAAAAACAAAAAAGACTTGGAAACCGCAAAGAAAATAATTAATTTTGGTCTGGGTTCAGGCAATTCGATAGAACACATTGGGTTGAATGCCAAGATGAATGAGTTCCAGGCGGCTATGGCTCTTTGTAATCTAGATGAATTTGAATTAATTAAACAGGAAAGAAAACATGTATGCAAATATTATGAATCAAGGTTATCATTATACTTTCCAGTTCAGGCGACATTAGCAACAAAGAACTACTCTTATTTTCCTGTGTTATTTGATTCGGAATCTCAGTTGATAAATGTTATGGGTCGTTTAAGTAATTACGGTTTCTCTGCAAGACGTTATTTTTCACCTTCCTTAAATCAGGTGAAGGTCTACACAGAACACTATTACCCTTGTCCGATTTCTGAGGATGTTTCTTCTCGTATATTGTGCCTACCATTGTTTTTCGGCATTAAAGATTCAGACTTGGAGAAAATAGTGAATATAGTTATAGATATTGTAGGTATTAAGAAATGAAATTGGCGATTATGCAACCTTACTTCTTACCGTATCAGGGTTATTGGCAGCTCTTTGCTGAGGCAGATATATTTGTGATATTTGACCTAGTTGCTTATCAAAAACGTAGCTGGATGTGTCGTAACCGTGTGCTAAGTCAAGATATTACAAAAGAAGATGTATACATAAACTTACCTGTCAAAAAATCAGAATCAGGTTTGATTAAAGATACAAGAGTAGCTACTACTCCCGACTGGGCAAAGTCTTTAAAAGGCTCTTTAGGTGTTTACAAGCGCATGCGTGCGCCAGGCTATGATAATGTTACAAAGATCATTGATGACTTAGGAGCGCTGGGTGATTTAAGCTTATCTAAGTTCGCTAAATCCCAGTTTGAGATGATTCTTCCTAAGCTAGAGCTCAATACAGAGGTTCTAATAGCGTCTGAATTAGAGTTATCTCTTCCAGAAAATTTGGATGCAGGTCAATGGGCACTTCAAATTGCTAAGCAGCTTGGTGCCACCGAATACATCAATCCACCAAGTGGTTATAAAATATTTGACCCTACTGATTTCGATAAAGAAAACATTAAATTGCGTTTCCTTGAGTCGCACTTGTTACCTTATAAGCAGGGGCGAAGGGAGAGCTTTATAAAAGGGCTTTCAATTATTGATTTATTAATGTTCAGCGATCCAAGCGCCGCTATTGACATGGTGAAGCATGACTACTCATTGAAAGACTGGCACGCGCTTGCTAACGACGCGCAAAACTAAAGCGGAATTGATCAAAATCAATACATGAGCCTTCGTTTTTAAATAAGCTCAAGCCAATGGTAAATTGTTACCGAAAGATAAAGAAGGGTTTTGAAATGTATGTAGTCGAGAAAGATGCTTTGGCACTTACTAATAGCGAATTGAAAAATTTAATGCAGAGTTTGAGCTCGGATTATAGGCCGGTACTTTTGCGTAACGGCATAAAACGTATGTCGCAAGATCAGTGGTTTGTTTTTCTTAATGTCGAATGTGCTTTTACAGTTGACTCTAGGCACCCAGTAGGTGAATCCAGTAACTGGAAGCTTAATGATAGCTATAAAGTTGAGCATAAACAGTGGGGTGAAATATCTTATCAGCCTGACAAAGCTATTAGTTATGCATTTAGTAAGACTCGCCAACCTCTACACACCGATAATGCTTTTTTGAAAGACAGCCCAGACCTCAATTTCAATATCATGGTAAAACAGGCGGTTGAAGGTGGCTTCAACACTGTTTATCCAGTCCACAAAATAATTAATGATCTACGTGAATTAAACCCTCTATTGCTTGAAAAGCTATTGAAAAATAAGGTGAAGGTCCAGAAAGGCGAGGGGGCTGAGGCAAATGAAACGTATATTTTACAAGATGTCGACGGCGGGTTGGCTGACTGGAATTTTTACCGGACAATAAAAGACTCTCCCTTAATTAATTCGATGTGCGAAGAGTTTTTTCAATTTTTAGAAGATAGCGAGCAAGCTGGGCGTGTAGAAAAAGTTCGAATGGAAACTGGAGACTGTTTGATTTGGAACGATAAAAGAATTTTTCATGGCAGAACAGCGTTCGATGCTGACGAGCCTTTTGACCGTGTCTTAAGGCAGTCCATGTGGCACTTTGTTTAGTGTTAAATGATATGAACGAGCGCAGATTAATACACCTAAGTACTTCCAATAAGTTTTTACCGCTGATTCTCGAGAGTTTCCATCGAGCACTTCCGGATGTTACTCAGCGTGTTCATGTATATAAAACTTCGAGTCAGGATCTACAAAGTATTGAGTGCGAACAAATTAGGTTCTCTGATCTGTTGCCAATTTTTAGTGGCGGTAAATTTCGAGAAAATGACGTCGTAATCTTACATTCTTTGAGCCCGCTGTGGGTTCATTTGATATTGACTGCGCATCCTTCAGTGCGGTTCATTTGGTTGGGATTTGGTGGGGACTACTATTCTCTGTTTCAAGATGCTGACGATTTTCTGTACACTGACTCCACCCAACGCTTCATGGTAGAGCAATGTGACCCGAGCGGTAGTTTAACGGTTGTAGGAAAATGTAAGCGGTTTGTAAAAGATTCTATTCGTAAGCTTTTATTTGATAGGTTTATCCCTGAAGCAATTGGTCGCATAAATAAGATGTGTTTGTGTTATCCAGGCGAGTACGACTTGATTAGGTCGCACGTGAAAAATATCACATTCCCACCGTATCAGCTTTGGGCAGTGGCTAATGTCGAAGGAGAATATGTTAACGAGACGTTTGATTCGCGGGGGGGTAATATCCTTGTTGGGAATAGTGCGGATCCAGCGAATAATCATATTGATATTATTGATTTGTTGAAGGATAAGGCCGTTGAGAGAGGCGTGATTCTTCCTCTTTCATATGGCAATGCTAGTTATGCCAAAGCGTTAAACAGCTATGGATCTAGAGCATTAGGTGAAAAGTATCATTCGATAATGCAGTTCCAGCCACTTGGTGAATACCAAAAAACACTGAACTCTTGTGGTTTTGCTATCTTCAATCATAATAGGCAGCAAGCAGTGATGAATATGGTCATGTTGCTAGCGAGAGGTGTTAAGTTATTCTTAAAAGTGAATGCGCCATCATACAAGTTTTTACTTTCTTTGGGGGTAATCATCTACACCATAGATGAGCTAGAAAATGATCCATCACTCCTTGATGATTTATTAACAGTAACAGAGAAAAAGCATAATTATCAATGTTTGAAGCGACATTGGTGTAATGAGAATATAGACAGGTATATATTACAAATGGTTGAGGGTTCTCCTGAAGGGGATGATAGCAATTTTTTGGAAGGGGCTTGCAACTAATCTATGTAGTGGCATAGTGAATTTGGCCACCTAACTAGAGGTGATATGATCACCTCATGAGCAACTAGGTGACACAATGAACAAACGCACAAGACCGTCTTTCAGCCCTGCATTTCGTTTAGAATCTG